>Ga0209199_1001635_pt1 | contig 26127 bp, 22 predicted proteins | sample COGITO_mtgs_1105_7_FD_184805 | JGI IMG/M metagenome (GOLD analysis project Ga0209199, IMG submission 184805) | Pelagic marine microbial communities from North Sea - COGITO_mtgs_110523 (SPAdes) (version 2) | ecosystem: Environmental > Aquatic > Marine > Epipelagic ...
CAATATCTACTTCTAAGTCAGTTGATATGATTAGACACGCAAAGAAAAAAAAGTTAAACGTTAGCTGCAGTGTTGCAGTTCATAATTTGTTTTTTTCTGATAATACTTTACTTAACTTTAATACTAACTTTAAAGTGCAACCTCCATTAAGGACAAAAGATGATATTAAATCTTTAATTGATGGAGTTAAAGATGGTACAATTGACATGGTTACATCTGATCATAACCCATTAAATATTGAACTTAAAAAAACAGAATTTGATAACGCTGAATATGGCACGATTGGGTTAGAAAGTTTTTTTGGAGCTTTAAATTCAATTTTTTCAACAAAAATGACAGTCAAGATACTTACAAGTGGGAAAACTGTATTTAATATTCCAGAAAACAAAATTGAAATAGGAGAAACAGCTAATTTAACTCTGTTTAATCCAGATAAGGAATATATTTTTGATAAAAATAATATTTTATCTAAATCTAAAAATTCAATTTTTAAAAAATCAAAATTAAGAGGTATGGTTTATGGTACAATTAATAAAAATAAACTATCTATTCGAAAGTAATGTTAAATGAAGATTTATCTATAAAATATTTAATTAGAGAACCTCAATCCAAAACATCCAAATCTCCATTATTAATACTACTACATGGATTCGGAAGCAATGAGTCGGATCTCCATTCTTTTGCTAATTATCTTCCTGAAAACCACTTTATAGTTTCAATAAGAGCACCTTTTAAGTTACACAATGGTGGATTTGCTTGGTACAATATAAGTTTTGATAATGAAATGAATAAGTTTAACGATCATAAACAAGCTGAAAAGTCTTTAAAAATGATAGTTAATTTTATTGATCAATTATCCAAAAAATACTTAATCGACAACGATCATATATCACTTTTAGGATTTAGTCAAGGAACTATACTTAGTTATGCTTTATGTCTTAATTATCCAGAAAAATTTAAAAATATTATTGGTTTTAGTGGATATATTGATGAAGCGATGATTAATATCGTATCAAAAAATAAAGACTACAGTGAATTGAATTTATACATCTCGCATGGTAAAGATGATCCAGTTATTCCGGTAAATTGGGCTAGAAAATCGACTGAAATACTAAAAAATTATAAAATTAATTATTCTTATAGCGAATTTGATTCAGGACACACAATTTCACCTGAAAATTTTTATGACTTCAAAAAATGGCTAGAATCTAACTAACTTTTATAGTTAATTGGTCATATGCTAAAAATATATTTTCAGGTAAATTACTTTCTACTTCTTTATGAAAACCTAAGTGATGACTAATGTGAGTAAAATAACAAATTTTAGGACTAATTTTTTTTACTAAATCAAGAGCTTCTCTAAGATTTAAATGTGAGTGATGTGCTTCTAATCTTAAGCAATTTAAAACTAAAACGTTCAAGTTATATAATTTTGATAATTCAGAATCTGAAATAGTTTTCATATCAGTTATATAGGCGAAATTCTCTAATCTATATCCAAAGACTTGTAGATCATTATGTTTAACATTTATCGGTAAAATATCAATCCCATTCACTTTAAAGACTTTACTTTCAATCTCAATAGGATTTATTACAGGGACACCAGGATAATTATTATCATTATTAAAAATATAATTATAACGGTTTTTGATGTTAGTTAAAACTCTTTTATGCGCATATATATCAATTTCTCCATGATTAAAATAAAAAGGTCTTAAATCATCAATTCCTGAAACATGATCACTGTGTTCGTGTGTAAAAAAAACAGCATCAAGTTTATTACAATTTGATCGAAGCATTTGATATCTAAAATCTGGTCCACAGTCAATAACAAAATTAGAAGATTTAGATTGTATTAATATAGATGACCTTAATCTCTTGTCCTTGATATCTGTACTTTTACATACAGGATGATTACTTCCTACTACTGGTATTCCTTGGGAAGTCCCTGTTCCTAAAAAAGTAATTTTTAACATAGTTAGATAATTGATATAAAAATAGAATATTTTTCTTTGACCAAATCAATTTTTAATACATTTGTAGTGTACAATTTATATGTTATTAAATATAGCTATGGATATAATTCACAATGGTGATTCAAAAGTAAAAACTGTTCCTACTACGAAACAGAAGGCTTTAAAAATTAATTTAAACGATAATATTTACGGAACTTTTGCTGAAATTGGAGCTGGACAAGAAACTGTTAGACAATTTTTTAGAGCTGGAGGTGCATCAAGTACAATTGCAAAGTCTATATCAGCATATGACAAAGATTTTAGTGACGCAATTTATGGAATAGAAGATGATAAACGATATGTTACCGAAAATAGATTAAGAAAAATGCTTGATTGGGAGACCGATCTAATAGAGCAAAGATTAACTAGAGACAAACATCCTGAAAAATTGTTTTTTTCTTACGCAAATACTGTTGCAACAATTGATTTTGCTAAAAAATTTAAAGGTCATGGTTGGGTTGGTCTTAGATTTCAGATTAAACCAAATGGAGAGTACAATGAAATCATTCTCCACATAAGATTTAAAGAAAACGATGCTAGACTTCAACAAGAAACACTTGGAGTTTTGGGCACAAATCTTATTTACAGTGCTTTTTACAAATATAACCAACCAAAAAAAATATTAAAATATCTATATGACAATCTTAATAAAGATCAGTTAGAAATAGATACTATAAATTTTTCTGGACCAGTATTTAGTGAAGTTGACAACAGGTTGATTAGTTTGCAGCTTGTTAAAGGTGGAATGACAGATGCAGTAATGTTTTCTCCAGAGGGTAAAAATGTTCTGCCAGCAAAAATATTATATAAAAAAAACATTCTTGCATTAAGGGGAAGTTTTAGACCTGTAACCAAGGTTAACGTAGAAATGTACCTAAACTCTATCAAATTATTTTTAAAGCAAAAAAATGTTGATCTTGAAAAAACTCAAGTTGTATTTGAAATTACATTATCTAATTTAAAAACTGATGGAGAAATTGATGAACAGGACTTTTTAGATAGAGCTAAGCTTTTATGTTCGTTAGGACAAACAGTGTTAATTTCGAATTTTAAAGAATATTATAAACTTGTAGAGTATTTCTCTTTATATACTAAGAAAAAAATAGGTATTACAATGGGTATTAATAATTTAATAGAAATATTCAATCCTAAATATTATACACAACTTAGTGGTGGTATTCTTGAAGCATTTGGCAAATTGTTTTTCAAAAATGTTAAAGTATTTGCATATCCAATGCTTGATGAAAACGGAAAAATAGTCAACAGTGATAATTTGAAGGTCCATCCAAGGATGAAAGAGTTATATAAATTTTTTAAATATAACGGAAAAGTCGAAGATGTAGTAGACTATGATATTAATCACTTAAAAATATTCTCAAGAGAAGTTCTGAAATTAATAAACAATGGAGATCCTAAATGGGAAGATATGCTTCCTAAGGGGGTTAGCAAGCTTATTAAAGAGCAGAAATTATTTGGTTATAAATAACTTCTTAGTTATTTAGGATTTGATTAGTATGATCTTTTGTTTTTACTTTATCAATCACTCTAGTAATAATTCCTTTATCGTCTGTTATAAAAGTAGTTCTTAAAATACCTTCGTACTCTCTTCCCATAAATTTTTTCAATCCCCACACACCAAAAGATTTTATTACATCCATATTAACATCAGCAAGTAAAGGGTAAGGAAACCCACCAAACTTTGTGGAAAAAGATGATTGTGACTTTACTTTATCAGCACTGACCCCATATATTGAGTATCCATTTTTCTTTAACTCAGAAAAATTTTCAGATAAATTACAAGCTTGAGCTGTACATCCAGGTGTATTTGCTTTCGGGTAGAAAAAAATAATACATTTATTAGATAACAAATCTTGTGTCTTAACAATATTTCCTTTGTCGTCAAGGCACTCGAAATTAGGTATCTTATCCCCTACTTTTAATAATCCCATAATTAGTATATTTGAATTTTAGGTAAATATAATATAAATGAATAAAAAAGAAAGAATTAAGTTTATTATTGAAGAACTGGAAAAAAAATATCCAAAGGTGCCCATACCTTTAGATCACAAAGATCCGTATACTTTATTAATTGCGGTACTTCTTTCTGCACAATGTACTGATGTTAGAGTGAACAAAATAACTCCAATTTTATTTGAAAAAGCTAATAATCCCTATGATATGGTCAAAATGAGTGTTGAAGAGATTAAAGATATTATAAGGCCATGCGGATTGTCACCGATGAAAAGTAAAGGAATTTATGGGCTATCTAAAATTTTAATAGACAAACATAATGGCAAGGTTCCTGCAGATTTTGAATTATTAGAAGAATTACCTGCAGTTGGTCATAAAACTGCTAGTGTTGTAATGTCTCAAGCTTTTAATATACCTGCATTTCCTGTAGATACTCATATTCATAGACTTTTATATCGTTGGAAAATCTCTACTGGAAAAAACGTAAAGAAAACTGAAGAGGATGCAAAGAAAGTTTTTCCAATTGAATTATGGAATAAATTACATTTACAAATAATTTGGTACGGCAGAGAATATTCTCCAGCCAGAGGATGGGACATAAATAAAGACATTATAACCAAGACGGTAGGCAGAAAAAAACTTTTTAGTAATTTATTAAATAAATCTAATTGAGACTAAGTTCAATTTTTTCAGATTTAAGCTCAATTACGCATAAAGATTTGGAATAATTAATTAAAAAATTAATTGTTTCTGTTTTAGGCTGTATTGTAGAAGTTATTCTTTTTTTCTTAGAGTAATTTTTTTGCATATTGTTTTTTCTTTATAACGAAGAAAAAAACAAGTTATTGCTATTTAGTAAGAGATATGTTTTTTTTTGAAATAATACTCCTAAGATTGATAAGAGCATACCTCATTCGACCAAGAGAAGTATTAATACTTACACCTGTTTTATAAGAAATTTCTTTAAAACTTAAGTCATTGTAAAATCTGTAAATTAAAACTTCTTTTTGATCATTTGGAAGCAATTCAATTAAGTCTCTAACATCATTATCAATTTGATTTTTAATTAAGTTATCTTCTGCATCAAGAGTGTTATCCTTTAAAACAGAAAAAATATCAAAGTTTTCAGAACTTTGAAATTTTTGTAATCTTTTATTTTTCCTAAAATGATCAATAACTAAATTGTGAGCAATTCTCATTACCCAAGACACAAATTTCCCTTCTTCATTGTAATTACCTAATTTTAATGTTCTTATTACTTTTATAAAAGTATCTTGAAAAACATCTTCTGTCAAATCTCTATCTTGAATCTTTGAATAAATAAAATTGTATAGCTTTTCCTTATGTCTTTTAATTAAAATTTCGAGACAATATTCATTACCTTTAATATAATCGCTTATTAACTGGGAATCAGAAAGTTTATTATAAACCATAACATTACATTTAGTCACAAAAAAATGTGAATTATTTAAAATAAAATTTAAAAAAGTAATGTTATTGTATAGGCGTAATTTTTGTTAATAATTATAATCAAATATAGTCTTATTGATTTAAATTCCAAAAAAACTAATAAAAAACTAGTCATTATCTTCAGATAAATGTAATTAATATTATATTTACTTTTCTATACTTTTTTAAAAACCGTGAAGAAAAAAAGCAATAAAAATATTTTTATTAAGGGTGCAAAACTTCATAATTTAAAAAATATTGATGTTGAAATTCCTAGAAATAAATTAACTGTAATCACTGGACTTTCCGGTTCTGGAAAGTCATCATTAGCTTTCGACACCTTGTACGCAGAAGGACAAAGAAAGTATGTCGAAAGTCTATCAAGTTACGCCAGACAATTCTTAGGTAAATTAGATAAACCAAAAGTAGATTACATTTCAGGAATTTCCCCAGCAATTGCTATTGAACAAAAAGTTAACACCACTAATCCTAGATCAACAGTAGGAACAAGTACTGAGATTTATGATTATTTAAAACTTTTATATTCAAGAATTGGAATAACTTACTCCCCAATTTCAAATAAAAGAGTAAAAAAAGATACTGTTACAGATATTATATCTTTTATTAAAAAAATTAAAATTAATCAAAAATTACTTTTATTATCTCCAATTGAATGTAATAGCAAAAATGATTTTAATGAAAAGTTAGATTTACTAAAAAATCAAGGATATAGTCGTATTAAATATAATAATGTAGTAGATAAAATTGATAATTTTAATTATAAAGATTCCAATGATTTTTTTCTAGTCGTTGACAGAATAATTACTGTAAATGATGAATCTTTTTATAATAGACTTGCTGATGCAATTGAGGTTTCGATTTTTGAGGGTAATGGAGTTTGTATTATTGAAGATTTAGACAATAATAAGTCTCATCAATTTAACACGAGATTTGAATTAGATGGTCAAGTTTTCTTAGAACCTTCAACTAATCTTTTTAGTTTTAATAATCCTTACGGTGCTTGTCCTAAATGTGAGGGGTATGGAGATATAGTTGGAATTGACAAAAACCTAGTTATAAAAAACAAGGAGCTTTCTGTTTATGAGGATGCAATTCTTCCATGGAAAGGACAAAAATTAAGTAAATATAAAAATGATTTTATTAAAAATAGTCATAAGTTTAATTTTCCAATTCATAAACCTTATCATGAACTTTCTGAAGATCAAAAGAACTTACTATTTGAAGGAAATGAGTATTTCAAAGGGATAAATGCTTTTTTTAACAAAATTGAATCAAAATCTTATAAAATACAAAATAGAGTTCTATTGTCTAGATATCGTGGGAAAACACTTTGCACTCAATGTAAAGGCAATAGACTAAGAAAGGAAGCAGATTTTGTTAAAATTGATAACAAATCACTATCGGAGTTAATTAATCTATCCATAAAAAAATTATTATTATTTTTTAATAAAATAAATTTAACAGATTCTGAAAAACAAATTTCCAAGAGAATACTGATAGAAATTAAAGCTAGATTAGAACATCTTTCTAATGTTGGTTTAGATTATTTAACATTAAATAGAAAATCAAAAAGTTTATCTGGAGGTGAAAGTCAAAGAATTAATATAGCTACATCTTTAGGCAGTAGTCTTGTAGGGTCTCTATATATTTTAGACGAACCGAGCATTGGATTACATTCTAATGATACAATTAGGTTAATAAAAGTTTTAAAATCTTTACGAGATCTAGGTAACACAGTCATAGTTGTCGAACATGATCACGATATAATGAAACAGGCAGACCATATAATAGATATTGGTCCAAAAGCAGGATCACAGGGTGGTGAATTAGTTGCTTATGGTAATTATACAGATTTCTTAAAACAGGACTCTATAACTGCTAAATATTTAAATGGAAAGGTAGAAATATCAATACCCAAAATTAGAAAAAAAAGTAAAGAATTTATCAAAATTATTGGAGCAAGAGAAAATAATTTAAAAAACATAAATGTAAATATACCTCTAGGAATATTCACGGCAATTACAGGAGTGTCAGGATGTGGAAAAAGCTCATTAGTAAAAAACATTTTATACCCAGCATTACAAAATGAATTAGGAATTTATGAGAATAAACCCGGTGAATTCACGAAAATTGGTGGAGATTTAGAAAAAATAGATTTCGTTGAATTTATTAATCAAAATCCAATTGGAAGATCATCAAGGTCAAATCCTGTAACCTACATTAAAGCATATGATGACATTAGAAATCTTTATTCAAAACATAATCTAAGTAAACAAAGATTATATAAACCAAAACATTTTTCTTTCAATGTTGACGGTGGAAGATGTGATAAATGTAAGGGAGATGGAGAAATAACAATTGAAATGCAATTCATGGCGGACGTACACTTATTATGTGATCAATGTAAAGGAAGAAGATTTAAAAAAGAGGTATTAGATATTAAATATTCAAATAAAAACATTTTTGATATTTTAAATATGACTATTAATGAAGCTTTGCGTTTTTTTGAAGCAGCTGAAGAAATGAAAATATATAAAAAATTACTACCTCTAAAAGATGTAGGTTTAGGCTATGTTAAGTTAGGTCAAAGCTCCTCTACTCTGTCTGGAGGAGAAGCTCAAAGAATAAAGTTAGCTTATTTTCTAGGAAAGGCAAATAATAAAAACAGAGGGGTCTTTATATTTGATGAGCCAACAACAGGACTACATACAGATGACATTAAAAAGCTGTTAAAATCATTTAATTCATTGATAGATATAGGAAATACAATAATTGTTGTTGAACATAATTTAGAATTAATTAAATGCTCAGACTATATTATTGATTTAGGCCCAGTTGGTGGAGAAATGGGTGGTCATATAATTGCTGAAGGTAGCCCAGAAGATTTAAACTCAAATAAAAAATCAGTTACTGCTAAATATTTAAAAGAATATTTAAAATAAATGACTTTGGCACGCTCTTTGTTTAATATAAAATAGTTAGTTTAATTTATTAGATAGTTAGTTAGAAACCTTGCAAAATCACATCTTTGTGTTTGCAAGGTTTTTTAATTTAGAAATGTATTTGTTATAAAGATTTTTTATATCAACCGATACATTAAAATAAAGAATTATAAATGTATAAATAATAATTACAAATAAAGTTTTGACTATAATATTTAAGTAATTAGAAAAGTCTAATTCAAAATAAAATGAAGTTAAAAAACCTATTAAAATAATTAATCCAATTTTGAAGGAGTTCTTAGTTACTGGATGTAGATTAAATTTCAAATAAACAGTGTATACTTTTATTGAATTATATAAACAAATAGCTAAAAATGATGAAATAGCAGCACCTTCTAAGCCATATAAAGGAATTAATAAATAATTTAAATAAACTGTAGCAATAGTTATTAAGACACCTATAAAAACTATTTTAATGTAGTAAACACTATTAAATATAATTCCATCAACATTTCCTAAAAAAGCATTATAAATTTTAGTGAAGGAAATAATTAATACAATATTGTAGCCCTGTTTGTAATTTTCTGGAATAAAAGAATAAATATCATTTAAATTGAAAACAATTAGAAGAAAAACAAAACCGCAAACAATTAGTAAATTTAAACTAGATTTTCTATACAATATTCCTAATTCAGTAAACTTTTTCTCATTTAATAGTTTAGCGCTTAGAGGATTAGCTATTTGAAATAAAGATCTTCTAGGAACTGTAATTAAAGTAGATATATAAATTGCAACAGAATAATAAGCAACTTTAGAAATATCCAAATATTGAGCTATCATAAATTTATCAATTTCTAAAACAATATTTGCAACTGCTCCGGCGAGACAAATGATAAATAAATATTTAAAAATTAAAAAAGAATTTTTTGGCATTGTAATCTTAAAAATAAAAGGATTATATCTGATTGCATAAATCATCATAATCAAAGTTCTAAACACATAAATAGACAAAACACTTAAAATGAATTCTTGTTCATTAATTAATTCAAAATATATAAATATGAGTAAAATTGAAATTAATACTCTATGGAAGATTTCTTTTAAAAAATTCCCAAATACTGAAATTAATTTAACTTTAACTAATGAATAAAAAACTTCGAAATATGCAAAACTGATGGCAGTTACTATTATTACCCAAATATTCGTTTCTGTTAAAAATTGATTTATAGGTAATATTAATTTTATAAAATCCATTGAAGTAATGCCAATAGCAGTTAAAATTATTACACTCAATAAGGGAACAATCAACATAACGCTTATAAAAGAATCTTTATCAGTTTTGTTGATATATGAAGAGTAAAATTTAATTATAGCATTATGAGTTCCGAGAGAAATAAAAGGAAGCATTATAGTTGCAGTTGAAATAATAAAAGCTAGTAATCCATGATATTCATCTGACAAAAAATAGGTATATAAAAATAATACATTAATAGCACCTAAAACAAATCCTATATATGTTGTAATTGTATTATTAATAGATTGCTTAATTACTATTCCCATTATAGATTTTTTATAATATTTGAAATAGATCTGGTTAATTCAATTCTATTATATTTATTAGTATTATTTGGCAAAATTGTGATACCATCGGCTTTAAATTTTTCAAAATAATTCAAAATACAATTATAAAGTTCAATTTCTTGATCATATTTAAAATTAAAACCAACGTTAGTATCATTTATAATACTCTCGACATCATCGTTATTTGAAATTGAAATAATTGGTCTACTCGAATTCAAATATTCAAACAATTTAGCGGGTATAATATAATTTGATTCTACTTTATTAGTTTGAATTAATAACAATATTTGAGAATTTTTCAAATATTTACTTGTTTGATCATAGCTAATATGACCTATATATTGAACATAAGGCTCTAAAGAGTATTTTTTAATTGATTGTTTCACCTCAACACTTACATTACCAACTAAGCTTAATTGTAGATAGTGTTTTAAATCATTTACTTCATTTATTAATCTACTTAAAACTTTCCACAATATATAAGGATTTCTATCAGATAACATAGTGCCAATGTGTGAAATAGAAAATTTAGTATCTAAATTAAAATCATCATAATTAAAATGATCAAAACCATTTGTTATTGTTGAAATAGGTTTATTGGTTAATTTACTATACTCAATATTTAAACGGTTAGATGTCACAATTATATGATCAGCTTCATTTAGAACACTTTTTTCTAATTTTTTATGCTTATTTAAAGTTGATTTTGTAAAAAAAAACTTTTTATTATACCAAATATTTGTCCAAGGATCTCTAAAATCAGCTAACCATTTAACCTTAGTTAAACTTTTTAATCTTTTACCTAAAAGATGCATACTATGAGGTGGACCCGTAGTAATGATTGTATCAATTTTATTTGAAATTATGTAATTCTTTAGAAAGTTGACAGAATTTTTAGCCCAAAACAACTTTGGGTCAGGAATAAAAAAATTACCTCTTACAAAAAGTAATATCTTATCAATAATTGAGAGTTTTTCTTTAGAGGGAATAAAGCCTTTATTGTAATTAGCATAATGTTTGGGTAAAAATAATTTGAATATTTTATCGAATAAAAAAATTGGCTTTTTAATTATATCAATATTTGCGGGAATATCTATTGTTAATGATTTATCTAATTGGTTTATATCTGAAATTTGTGGAGTATACACTGAAGGTATTATATTAAATTGACTGAAATACTTTACAAATTTTAACCATCTTTGCACACCAGGTCCTGAATATGGCGGCCAATAATAAGTTATAATCAATACTTTATTTTTCAATTTATTCAGCTTCTATTTTTAATATTATAAAACAATGATGACATCATGAGCAAGAATAGTAAAAGTGAACTTCCTAAGCTAACATAAGAAGATTTATTCACAACATCAGGACTAAAGTAACATTCAATTGTATTATTACCTTTATTTAAATACAACCCTCTTAAAGCTACATTAACATTATCAAAGTTAGTTTCTGTGCCGTTTACGTAAACTTTCCAACCATGGGGATAAAATATTTCCGAAAAAACAGCATAACCATCTTCATTATTAGAAGCGGTATACTTTAAATAATTCGATTTAAATTCAACTAAATTAATAGTTGAATTATCAAGAATTTTAAATTTTTGACTTCTAATCTTAGTCGAAACGACACTTTTATTTAAATTTAATGAATCAAGGGATAAAATAGCTTCATTTTGAGAATCTACTTTATAAATATTTTCTACAAACCAAGCATTACCGTTAGCATCTTCGTTAACATAAGCTTCGAATTCATCATTGTCATTTTTGCTAATAAAATACTTGACATTAAGCATGTTTAAAACAGGCATATGATTTTTTGAGATGTAAAATTTTAAAAGAGCATCATAATTAGAAAGTTTAGCAGCATGATATCCTAAAACTGAATTATGAAAGTAAGAAGCTTTTGTTGAGTTACTAGTCAAATCAAGAACTCTAAATTTAGATTTATCATTTAATATTGAAACATCAGCTTTGTTAGCTTTATAAGGGACTTCAACATTTTTAGATTTAACAAAATCATCAGAATTTACGTAATTGTGATTAAATCCAACTAAATCATACGAACCAATAATTAAAAAAAGAACAATTAATAAATTGGATGAAATAATTTTTTTTCGATAAAAGCTTAATATTAAAAAAGACAAAATAACATAAATAAAAGTTCTAAATAAATCTGATTTATATAATATGATTCTATCTAGTTTTAATGCATCTAAATATCCAGGGCCATATGCATCTACATAAAGTGAATCGTTTACCCCTCTGAAGTCAAATAAATCAATTGATAAATACAAACCAATAACTAGGATAACAAATACAGCCAAAGTCTTATTTAAGGCAGTTTTAAGCACTTTAGAAGTTATGTTTTTATGAATTATTGTATGTAGTGAGTATACAGCTAAAACGGGAACACAGAGTTCTAAAATAACTTGAATTGAACTAACAGCTCTAAATTTATTATAAAAAGGGAAAAAGTTTATAAAAATATCTGTTAAAAATGACAGATTTTTCCCATAAGATAATAGTAAAGAAATTATAATTGAACTAAGTAACCAATACTTATTTCTATTAGAAACTAAAAAGATTGATAAAATGAATAAAAAGAAAACTACTATTCCAATATAAGCTGGAGCTTCAACTATTGGTTGACTTCCCCAATAAGTAGGACTAAACTCAATAGCATCTCTGGCTTGTATTGTATTAGCTCCAATAGATTTAAAATATTTAAAGGATTCTGAATCAGAATCAAGCTTTTCGACACTTCCACCTCCAATTAATCGAGGAATAAATAAATTTAAACTCTCAAAAAAACCATAACTATATTCTGTAATGTAATCATAATCCAAACCATCAGATTGAATCTGGTTTCCGTCTGGGCTAATAGTTATTTCATTTAATCCTCTAGTACTTTGTTTTGAATACTCATAGGTACTCATAATAGTACTTGCATTAAGTGCTATTGAAAAAAATAAAGCTGAAAATAATATAGCTATTGATTTAAAATATTCTTTCAATAACTTTCTTTTATAGAAATTAAAGAGATAATAAAGACCTAGTAAAACAACAATAAACATTAAGTAATAGGTCATTTGAAAATGATTCGCACAAATTTCAAGTCCCAAAGCTAAGGTGGTTATAAAAAAACCAGTATAATAACTCTTATTAAATACTAAAATTATACCAGCTAAAACTAAAGGCATGTAAGCTATGGCATGTGCTTTAGAATTATGACCAGCACCAATTATAATAATTAAATAGGTAGAGAAGGCAAAAAATACTGATCCTAAAAACGCTAACTTATAGTCCATTTTCAGAACTAGTAAAAAAACATAAAAGTTGATTAGATATAGTAACAAATAATCTGCCGGTCTGGGTAAAAACCTTAAAAAAAGATCAATCTTTTTGATGTAATTATGAGGGTATTTTGCTCCGAGTAAATAGGTTGGCATTCCCGAAAAAGCACTATCAGTCCAATAGGTTTCAGAACCATTTAGATTTCTAAAATCATTTTGTTCTTTGGCCATCCCAGTATATTGAACGATATCATTTTGATAAATTTTTTCCCCCTTCAAAATGGGTGAAAAATAAGAAACTGAGATAATAACAAATAAAATAAATACTAAAAAGTGGTGTGAGTTATTTTTTAGATATACAGAAATACTAGTCAAGTTCTTCATAATCGACATAATCACCAATGTTGTTATTTGATTCTTTATTTCTTTTCGGCATTTTATCAATACTTACTTCACCTTCGTTTTTTTTAGAACTATTTCTTTTATTTTGGCTGAAATTATCATTCATTTTATTTGACACATGTCTAAATAAAAAAGGAGCCGCAAGTTTCATCAAGAAACCTAAAACACGATAAATCAGATAAGACCATAATAAAAAATATAATATTCCCATAAGTTCAAAAATACAATTATTGTAGAATAATAAAGTTAATAAAATAATAAAAATTATATATTTGAATAAATTGATTTAATATGACCAAAACTCTGTTATTAATATTATTAGCAATATTTCCAAATTTAATAATTGGTCAATATACAGACGTCATAAACAGTAATAAACCTGGTGAATCTTTTAGTGCTTTCTCTGTAGGAACTGATGTAATACAATTAGAAACCAGTACTAATTTTTTAAAGCAGAAACATAAATTACTGAATAATAAATTTATCGGCCACAGTATTGATTTTTCACTCAGGTATGGTTTTCTTAAAGAAGAATTAGAATTTATAAGCTTAGGTAGTTACCAAACAGATATTTTTTATGATTACAGATATAACCCTACAAATGAATTAGCCAGAAAAAATATTAAAGAATTTAAAATTGGATTTAAATATTTAGTATATGACCCATACAAGAATTATGACGATAGTCCAAATGTCTATAGTTATAGGGCAAATCAAAAATTTAAATGGAGATCACTTTTACCTGCCCTAGCTGTAATGTCAGGAGTAAATATTGATTCTAAAATGAATCCATACACTGCAAATGGAATAAATGGTATAAGTCCATATATATTAATAGCCACACAAAATAATTTTAAAAATAATACTGTATTCGTCGCTAATATTTTATATGATAGGATTGGATCAAATCAGAGTGACTTTGAATATATCGTTACACTAACTAAAGCTTTAAATGTAAATTGGGCAATATTTTTGGAAACACAGGGAATAAAAAGTGATTTTTATGCAGACAATCTATTCAGTTTTGGTGCTGCATATCTTTTCAATAAAAACTTTCAAATTGATGCTTCATATACAACCAACAATAAAGAAACACCAAGGGTTGGAAAAATATCATTTGGGTTAAGTTACAGATTTGATTTTCACAAAGATAAAGTTCTTATAAAATGAAAATAATAAAAGTTAATAATAAAATACAGTTAACTGAGTTTGTAAAGTTTCCATTTGATTTATATAAGAACTCAAAACAATGGGTCCCCCCTATTATTAATGAAGAAATCAATAATTTTACACAAGGAATTAATCCAAATCTTGATAGTTGTGATTTAAATTTATTTTTAGCAGTTAAGGATAATTTAATCATTGGAAGAATTGCTGCAATAATTAACTGGTATGAGGTTAACAGTCAAAAGATAAGAAAAATAAGATTTGGTTGGTTTGACGCTATTGATGATATTAAAGTTACAAAAGCTCTTATTAATGAAGTTAAAAAGATTGGGAAAAAAAATAAACTTGATACTATTGAGGGTCCAATAGGCTTTTCTAATTTAGACAAAGTTGGTGTATTAACAAGTGGTTATGATGAGATAAGCACAATGATAACATGGTATAATTACCCTTATTATAAAGATCATTTTGAGAAGTTGAATTTCAGAATTGGTAAAGAGTATCTGGAAAACAAATTTGATTTTGATAATATTAATACTGAATATTATTCAAAAATGGCCACAATTATAAAGAAAAGATATTCACTTGAATCAATAAGTTTCAATAGCACCAAAAAAGTTTTAAATTATATAGATGAAATGTTTTATTTGTTTAACATCTCCTACTCTAAATTATCTTCATTTATACCAATAAATGATAAGCAAATTAAATTCATGAAGGAGAAATTTATTTCATTTATAAATCCTGAATTTATAAAATTCACTTTAGACAGTAATGGAAAACTAATCGGATTTGCTGTTATAATGCCATCTTTTGCGAAACCATTACAAAGAGCAAATGGAAAACTATACCCATTTGGGTTATTTCATTTACTATATGCAAAATTATTCCCAAAAAATGTTACTCTTTTTTTAATTGGTGTGCATCCTGATTATCAAAACAAAGGAGTTACTGCAGTACTTTTCGATTCACTTTTAAAAACATTAAAAAATAAAGGTATCAAAGAATGTATAAGAACTCCTGAACTAAAAGATAACACTGCAATAAGTAATCTTTGGAAAAATTTTAGTCCAGTAACATATAAGACTAGATGTACATATACAAAAGAAATAACTAGTCTAGAGTAGGTAAATTTTCTGATAGTTTCTTATAAACTCCTGAAAGCAATCTTTCTCTTATAGAAGAAAATGCTTCAAGTGTCTCTTGAATATCTTTTGAGTTATGAGATGCTGTTGGTATTAGTCTTAGTAGGATTAAACCCTTAGGAATAACCGGATATATTACAGTTGAACAAAATACACCATAATTTTCCCTTAAATCTTTAACTAAAGCAAATGCTTCGGGAACTGTACCGTTTAAATAAACAGGAGTTACACAACTTTGAGTAGACCCAAGGTCAAAACCTTTATTCTTTAAACCAGATTGTAATTCGTTTACATTATCCCAAAGTTTTTGTTTTATTTCAGGTTTAGTCCTTATTAACTCTAACCTTTTTAATGCACCTACAACTAATTGCATTTGTAAAGATTTTGCAAATACTTGGGATCTTAAATTATATTTCAAAAAATCAATAACTTCTTTATCAGCGGCAATAAAAGCACCAGTACTAGCTAATGATTTAGCAAAAGTTGCAAAATAAACATCAATTTCATCTTGAATTCCTTGTTCTTCTCCTGCACCAGCTCCAGTTTTTCCTAAAGTTCCAAAACCATGAGCATCATCAACTAATAACCTAAAGTTAAACTTTTGTTTTAATGCAACAATCTCCTTTAACTTACCTTGCTCACCTCTCATACCAAAAACACCTTCTGAAATTACTAAAATACCACCACCAGTAATTTCTGCCATTTTAGTGGCTCTTCCAAGGTTTTTTTCAAGACTTTCTATATCATTGTGCTTGTAAGTAAATCTTTTACCCATATGAAGTCTTACACCATCAATTATGCAAGCATGAGAATCTACATCATATACAATAATATCATTTTTAGAGACTAAAGAATCTATTGTTGACATGATACCCTGATAACCAAAATTTAATAGGTAAGCGGATTCTTTATTTACAAATTCAGCTAACTCATCTTGAAGTTTTTCATGTAAATCCGTGTGTCCAGACATTAATCTAGCACCCATTGGATAAGCTGATCCATATTTTAATGCAGCTTCTGCATCAACTTTTCGTACTTCAGGGTGATTAGCCAAGCCTAAATAATCATTAACACTCCATGTTATGACTTCTTTGCCTTGAAATTTCATTCTATTTGAAATAGCACCTTCTAATTTAGGGAAAGCAAAATAACCCTCAGCTATTGAAGCCCATTTACCAAGAGGGCCTTTATCGTTATAAATTCTTTCAAATAAATCTCTCATCAATAAATTATTTTATATACTGGATTTTTTCTATAGTTTTTTCATGTTCACTGTCAAAAAATCCTTGAGTTTCCATCCATTTATCACTATATATTTTACTTAAATACCTAGAACCATGATCAGGAAAAATAACAACAATCAAATCATCAGACTTAAACTCATTATTTGAGGCAAATTGTTTTACAGCTTGAATAGCTGCACCACTTGTATACCCAACAAAAAGTCCTTCAGTTTTAGCTAATTCCCTAGCAGTATGAGCACTATCTTCATCTTTTACTTTAATAAACTTATCAATGAGATTAAAGTTTGTAGCTGAAGGGATTAAGTTTTTACCAAGTCCCTCAATTCTGTATGGGTAAATTTCCTTTTCGTCAAATTCCTTAGTTTCATGATATTTTTTTAGCACTGAGCCGTAAGCATCTACGCCTAATATTTTAATGTTAGGATTTTTTTCTTTTAAAAATTTAGAAACACCTGAAATTGTTCCTCCAGTTCCACTACAAGCAACTAAGTGAGTTATTTTACCTTGTGTTTGAGTCCAAATTTCTGGGCCAGTAGTTTTGTAGTGCGCTTCAATATTTAAATCGTTAAAATATTGATTAATATAAACAGATCCTTTGATTTCTTGATTTAATCTTTTTGCAACTTCATAATATGATCTTGGATCATCTGCGCTTACATTTGCAGGGCAAACATAAACTTTGGCACCCATCGTTTTTAACATATCAATTTTATCAGAAGAAGATTTTGAACTAACTGCTAAAATACAATCGTATCCTTTTATGATACTTATCATAGCTATACTAAAACCTGTATTACCAGATGTGGTTTCTATAATAGTATCTCCTGGCTTAATTATTCCTTTTCTTTCTGCTTCTTCTATGATAAATAATGCGATTCTATCTTTTGAAGAATGACCAGGATTAAAGGACTCTAATTTTGCGTAAAATTTACCATTAAAGTTTGAAGTTATATTATTTAATTTAACTAAGGGGGTCTCACCTATTAATTGTAAAACGTTATTAAATACTGATTTGTGTTTTTTCATTTATATTTTAAAACATAATTATGTTAAAAACCTAACTTTAAACAATAACAAATGTAAAAATAAGTGTTTTTTTTTAAAATCTAATCAAATACACCCTTATTATAGGAAAAATAAACTTTTTGTAGACAGAATACATATAGATTTTTAAATCATTATAAAGACCTTATTGTTGATGTAAAATATTCGTGATGATTATTAGTATAGTTTAGATGAGTAACCAACCTCAACTTATTACTTCCCATAGATATTAATTTAATATTTAATTTATTTAACTTTCTTATAAAGGAAACTTCATCTATTTCTTTATTTAGTTCAAAAATTACAATATTAGTCTCAATTTTTTCTACTGATTTAACAAATTTAGATTTCATTAAAACTTCACCAATTTCACTTGCCTTTATATGATCTTCTTTCAATCTATTAATATTATTTTCTAAAGCGTATATGCCTGCGTTAGCCAGATAGCCAGATTGTCTCATACCACCTCCTAAAATTTTTCGAATTCTTAACGCATTACTCATGATTTTTTTATCCCCTATTAAGACAGAACCTATTGGACAACCCAAACCCTTACTTAAACATACAGAAATAGTATCAAAATTTTTACCAATTTCTATTGGGTTATCACCCGTTTCAACCAAGGCATTCCATATTCTAGCCCCATCTAAATGTATTCCTAATTTATTTGATTTAGCAAGCTTATTAATTTTTTTTAATTCATTAATATCCCAACAAGCACCGCCTCCTTTGTTTGTAGTATTTTCGATTGCAATAAGACTTGATAATGGACTATGATAAAAGTCCTTAGGGTTTATTGAATTAGCAGCTTGTTCGCTGGTAAACATCCCTCTCTTTCCATTAATTAGTTTAAATGAAACACCACTGTTAAAAGATGCTCCACCTCCTTCATAATTGTAAATATGGGAATAGTTATCACATATAACCTGTTCTCCAGGGTTAGTATGTAATTTTATTGCTGTTTGATTTGCCATTGTCCCTGTAGGAAAAAACATGCCAACTTCTTTACCAAAAATTGCAGCAACTTTAGTCTGTAATAAATTGACAGTAGGGTCTTCTCCATACACATCATCTCCTACACTTGAGTCCATCATAAACTTAAGCATATCTTTACTGGGTAGTGTTACTGTATCACTTCTTAAATCTACTATCATTTTAATTAGTTAAATTACAATGTGTTGAACCTATTGGAGAGCCATCTGGTATTTTAGGACTACTTATAAGTTCAAATAGCTCAGGTTTAGTGTTAAATTTTCTGATACTATTTAAATATTCTGAACTATAAATATTTTTATTTTTTTTAGATGATAAAAATGTCGCAATATTTCTAATTTCTTTATTCGCTATAGATTTTACTTGAAAAAAAGACTTTTTATTTGAAGCTAAATTTAATAAAAACTTAAGATAATTATTATTTATTACTTGCTGATTTTCAAACATGTATTTATCGTAATTTTTACTATTGAAATTATATTTTGTTTTAAAAGTGTTGTTGGTTAAAGTCGTTAACAAATAATTTAAATTCATATTTTGCAATGGAGTTTTAGATAAACTACTCTGAACTATTAACCTATTCATTCTTTCTGGATTAAGTAATAATGATAATGACATTTCACTTGCTGTTGAAACAGCGCTAAATGGATCAAAGCTTACACCTGTCATGCTTTTAAATGACTCCCTAGTTCTTGGGTAATTATAAGCTCTTGGTGGAAATAACTCCAACTTTGATTTAGGTATAGCTAAATTATTTACCTCTAAGGTTTTTATTATAGATGCTAGCGCTTTACTTTGTCTGCTAAATGAAAGATCATTAACTACGGTCTGATTATCATCCCTAGTGGCATAGTTATAGTCAAGTCCAGCAATTAACTTCACAACTGCCTCAGTCTGATATCTATGTAAAAAGTATAGAGGAACAAAAACATCTTCTAACTTACTATATGTTTCGAATGATTTAATATTGAATTTAGAAAAATCATTAATAGCTTTATTTCTGACTAACAATATATCATTTAGTCCCTTCACAATATCATTTTCGTTATCCCATAAATGAGCATTTGCATGTGCTCCATTATTGGCTCTAGCATCTGAATCAGTAATAAATCTTAAACCATTTGCATAAGCATTATCTAATATATTTTTTAACTCTACTTTTTCGTTTTCAGAATCAAATTCTGAATAACTATATGCAACAGAAACCTTATCCCAGTCTCCAATTCCTTCAGCATAAGCTTCACTTAAATCAATTTCATCGTTGGTAATTTTAATCAGTGGATGTGGGTAATCCATTACTGATGAACGATTGTTAGTGCTAGCAGCAAAATTATGAGCAAAACCAATTGTGTGTCCAACTTCATGAGCACTTAATTGTCTAATTCTAGCGATTGCCATTTTTAGCATAGGGTCATTATTGTTATCATCAACAAAAGGTTTTGATAATAAAGCTTGTGCGATTAAAAAATCTTGTCTAATTCTTAAACTTCCTAAACTTACGTGGCCTTTTATGATTTCACCTGTTCTTGGGTCAACTACACTAGCACCATAACTCCAGCCTCTAGTAGATCTATGAACCCATTGAATAACGTTGTATCTACAATCCATAGGATCCGCATCATCCGGTAATATTTTTACTTGAAAAGCATTTTTAAAACCTATAGCTTCATAAGCCTCATTCCACCAAGTTGCACCCTCAATTAATGCTGATCTTACAGGCTCAGGTGTTCCGGGGTCTAAATAATATATTATTGGCTCTTTAGCTTCACTATATTCAAGATTAGGGTCTATTTTTTCTAATCTATGACGAGTAATATACTTTTTTGTTATCTCATCCTCAACAGGTGTTGCATAATCCATAAAAGAAATTGCTAGGGCACCACTTCTTGGATCAAATTCTCTTGGTTTATATTCATTATCAGGCAGTTCTATAAAAGAATGATGTTGAACAACAGAAATTAGTGATGGGTCTGGTGAAACTCCACTTGTTATAAGTTTACCTGTTGGTTTTCCTGAAAACGTAAGTAATGCTTCAAATTCAGAATTTTTTGGAAAAGATTTTGTGTGGTTAAGTTCTATAGCACTTTTTGTTTTATCAATACTGTAAACTCCTTGTTTAGCTAGTTTTAATCTATCGGCGACTCCATGCTTATCTTGCATTAAAAATGAAGTAAAATCCACTAAATATTTATCATCGTTAGTCTCTAAGATTTTAAAACCAAAAATAACTGACTTAGCAAAAGCTTGCTTAATACTATTTTCTTCTGCTTTATTTTTAGTGATTGCTCTAAATGATAAATTTGGCTGAATTAAAAGTAGTTTATTTCCTGATTTTTGAAAACTAACTAATCTTTCACTTCCCAACTGTCCTCTATCTAACCCAATATCATTTGATCCAATTCCAGTTGCCAATGAGCTTATGTAAAGAAAATCAGAATTTAAATTTTCTACTTCAAGATAAATTTTATCAGTCTTAATGTCATAGTAAAAGTCAAAAAAACCTTCATATTTCACTAAATCTTTATCCAAAATAGACTGTGAAAATCCACTAAAAAATAATAAAAGAGTAATAAGTTGCATTAAATTTTTCATGAGAGTAAATATTTATTATAAAAATAACGAATAATTATTCCAAAAAAATAACAAAAACTGAAATAAATAATTTTTTGACAAATATTATAATAGTAGTTTAGCAAATAATTACAAGAAAAATAAATGATAACTACAGATCAATTTAAAAATCTTCAAGATCGCCTTGGTGCGTTAAGGAGGTATCTTTGACTTAGATGTTAAGAAGATTCAAATTCAGAATCAAGAAGAAAAAACTTTTGATCCAAACTTCTGGAATGATTCAAAAGCTGCTGAGATTTTACTAAAAGAGCTACGCTTTAATAAAAAATGGTTAGAAGATTATAATAAGCTTCAAGATCAAATCAATGATATAGAAGTTTTAATAGAATTTTATAAACAAGGTGAGTCGACAGATAATGAAATTATTGAAAATTATAAGTCTTGTTTAGATTTTCTTGAGGAATTAGAATTCAAAAATATGCTCTCTGAAAAAAGTGATAGCATGAGCGCTGTTCTTCAAATTACTGCTGGAGCTGGAGGAACCGAAAGCTGCGATTGGGCTCAAATGTTAATGAGGATGTATATCATGTATTGTCAAAAAAATAATTTTAAATTAACAGAGCTTAATTTACAAGATGGAGATGTTGCCGGTATAAAAACAGTAACTTTACAAATTGAAGGGGAATTTTCTTTTGGCTGGCTAAAAGGGGAAAATGGTGTCCATAGGTTAGTTAGGATTTCTCCTTTTGATAGTAACGCCAAAAGACATACCAGTTTTGCTTCAGTATATGTGTATCCGCTTGTTGATGATTCAATTGAAATCGAAATCAATCCGGCAGATCTTGAAATTACAACAGCAAGGTCTAGTGGCGCTGGAGGACAAAATGTTAATAAGGTTGAGACTAAAGTTCAACTAACGCATAAACCAACTGGAATTAAAATATCCTGTTCAGAAACTAGATCACAACATGACAATAGATCTAGAGCCTTACAAATGCTAAAATCTCAATTGTATGAAATTGAAATAAAAAAACAGCAAGAAGAAAGATCAGATATAGAAGCTGGAAAAATGAAAATTGAATGGGGTAGTCAAATTAGAAATTATGTTCTTCACCCATATAAACTTATTAAAGATGTTAGAACAGGACATGAAACTGGCAATACTGACGCCGTATTAGACGGGGAAATAAAACCCTTTTTAAAATCTTTTCTAATGATGTCTGGACAAACCAAAAAAATAAATGAATTATAATATGATTAAAATTTACCACAATAACAGATGCAAAAAATCTAGAGAAGCTGTTGAATATTTAAAAGAAAAAAAAATTAAATTCACAATAATCGAATACTTAAAAGAGAATTTATCGATTGATGAAATGACAATACTAATCAGTAAACTTAATATTGACCCCATAAAGCTAGTAAGAAAAAATGAAATTATTTGGAAAGATAAATTTAAAAAACAAGATCATTCAAAACTGGATATTATTAAAATATTAGTTTCAAATCCCAAACTAATTGAAAGACCTATTATTGAAAATTCAGATAAAGCTATAATTGGCAGGCCCATTGAAAACTTAATTGAGTTCTTGAAATCAAATTAACATACTTTTAACTATATTATATAAATCTTGGATATAAGTTTGTAAAAAACTATATCAATGAAGAATTTATTTCTATCTTTTTTTATTTCAATAATAAGCATTAATAGTATACTTTCACAATGGAATTCACAGGAGTTTAAAATTACTGGTACAATTCTAGAGTCTGAGAATAAAGAGCCCTTAGAGTACGCTACCGTAACATTACTGAACATTAAAGACAATAGTATAGTTACTGGTGGATTAACTGATAACAATGGAAACTACGTCATATCAGTTAATAAAGGAATTTATAATTTGATGGTTGAGTATATTTCTTATAAAAATTATTTTTTAAATGATATAAATATTTCAAAAAATATTGAATTAAATAATATCGAATTACTTATAGATATTGAATCATTAGATGAAGTTGAAATTATTGCAGAAAATACCACTGTCGATATTAGACTTGACAAAAAAATATACACTGTTGGAAGAGACTTAACTGTTAAAGGTGGTTCAGTTAGTGATGTGTTAGATAATGTGCCATCAATTTCAGTCGATGTTGAAGGTAATGTAGCACTTAGAGGCAGTGAAGATGTAAGAATTTTGATTAATGGAAAACCATCTGGTTTAGTAGGTTTAAACTCAGCTGAGGCACTTAGGCAACTACCATCTGAATCAATTGAAAAAGTTGAGGTAATAACTTCACCATCAGCAAGATATGATGCACAAGGAAATGGAGGAATAATAAATATAATCTTAAGAAGGAATAAATTATTAGGTTTTAACGGAACAGTAAATGCAAATATTGGAGACCCCAAAAGTTCAGGAATATCTACAAACCTTAATTACAGGACTGGGGATGTTAATATTTTTAATTCCACTGGTTTAAGTGATAGACTTAGAATAGGAGATTCTTATGCTTATTCAGAATACTATAATGGTGATGATGAAAACTCTTACATTAGAGATAACAGAGACTGGGAAAGACAAAATAATAGTTTATTTACAAATACTGGTTTAGAATGGTACATTAATGATAATACATCAATAACAACATCATTTTTATTAAGCAATTCTGATGGAAATAACCTAAATGAAAATACGACCTTAGAATTAGATAGTAGTCAAAATATAGTTAATGAAACTTTTAGGTTAGAAAATGAATCTTCCAAAGATGAAAATTATGAATATTCACTTAATTTTGACAAGAGATTTAATGATGAAGGACACAAATTAGTTGTTGATTTTCAAGTAGGAGAAAATACAGATAATGAGAATTCTATATTAACCCAAAACAGTATAGACTTTGAGCAGGTCACTTCTGATGAAACAAGCAACAATAAACTTTTAAAAGCAGATTATGTGTTACCTATTGGAGAAAACAAACAATTTGAAGCTGGATTTAAAATCGAAGAATCAGATTTAAATCAGGATTATAAAGTTTATTCTGATTCAAACAATAGTCTGACATTAGACACTGATCAAAGTAATATATTCCAATATAAAGAACAAATTAATGCGATATACTCTCAATATGGCTTTAAAATCGAAGACAAATATTCTTTTCTATTTGGCCTTAGAGTGGAACAAACTATAAAGGACATTTTTCAAATCACTACTGATGAGCTAATAAAAAAAGACGATACAGGAATATTCCCTACATTTAATTTTGGGTTTGAAATTTCTGAAGATGAAAGTTTAACCTTTGGCTACAATAGAAGATTAAGAAGACCTTGGTCGAGATTTATTAATCCTTTTCCCTCTAAAAACAGTCCAACAAGTATTTTTAGAGGAAATCCAAATTTAAACCCTACATACTCAAATAATTTTGATTTTGGTTATTTAAAAACATTTGAATCTTCGTTTTCAATTAACTCATCTGTTTATTTTCAAAAATCAACTAATACATTTAATTTTATAACTCAAGACACTGGAGAAACAGTTAATCTTGGAGGCACAGATGTACCAATAATTGAAAGATTTCCAATAAATCTTGCAACAAATTCAAGATTTGGATTTGAATTTAATTTATCATACAGACCTTCTAAAAAATGGAATATAAATTCAAATTTTAATTTATATAACAACAAAGTTGAAGGAGAGTACAGAAACATTGACTACGGAAGTGAAAATTTAAGCTGGAGTATGCGATTAAATAATAAATTGACCTTGCCTGGAAAAATTGAATGGCAGACAAGAATGAATTATAGAGGTCCCAGAGAAGATGCAATTAACAAGACAAAAGCTAGTTATTCAACAGATTTGGCCTTTAGTAAAGATATTTTAAATGAAAAAGGTACATTGTCGTTGAATGTTAGAGATCTATTTGATTCTAGTGGGAGAATTAGTGAAGCTTTCAGAGAAACATTTTACTCTGAATCTAAATATCGATGGAGCTCAAGAAGTTTTACGTTAAATATGACTTACAGAATTAATCAAAAAAAGAAAAGATTCGACAAATCTCAACAATCATATCAAGGTGGTGGTGAAGAGTATGGCGGATAATATATAAATCACAATAAAAATTAAAATTATGAAAGATTTCACTTTAAAGTATTACCCAATTATTATAGCCTTTATTGCTATGCTATATTCCATTGGTTTAGGGATTTCAGGAGATTTTGAATCAGCTCAATATTCAGCTCACTGGCCAGGTACAATATTATTATTTGCTATTGCAATAAGACAATGAAGA
>Ga0209199_1001639_pt1 | contig 26112 bp, 27 predicted proteins | sample COGITO_mtgs_1105_7_FD_184805 | JGI IMG/M metagenome (GOLD analysis project Ga0209199, IMG submission 184805) | Pelagic marine microbial communities from North Sea - COGITO_mtgs_110523 (SPAdes) (version 2) | ecosystem: Environmental > Aquatic > Marine > Epipelagic ...
AGGCGCTGCAGCTGCGGCTGGCGGCACCAATGCGGGCCACTTCCGCATCAAGAACACCGCCGGCACCACCACCCATGTCCAGGGCACGATCACTATCACCGGGGCCGGCGGCGATATGGAGCTCGACAACCCCAACATCGCACAGAACCAGTCCGTGACCGTCACCACCTTCACCCTGACCGCAGGCGGAGAATAACTGATGGTCACCCTCGTCAACCGTGTCCGGGTCATCACCGCCAGCACAGGCACCGGCACACTCACCCCCGGTGGCGCGGTTGACGGGTTCCAGGACTTGGCCGCGGCCGGGGTCATCAATGGCGATGAGCTGCGCTACCTCCTTGAGGAAGGAAGCGCCTGGGAGCTTGGGGTTGGGACCTATACTGCCGGCACAAATACGCTCACCCGCAGCGTCATACAGAGCAGTGCCGTCGGTCAGCCGATCCACCTCACCGGCACCGCTATCATATCGCTCGTCATAACGGCCGAAGATCTCGCGGCAAAAGTCGAGATCAGTGATCCGCGTCTGACGAATGCCCGCGCATGGACCGCCGCGACTGTCAGCGAGGCCGAAGCGGCCACCGGCAGCGCCACCATCCGTCGTGCCTGGACCGCACTGCGTCTGCGCCAGGCCATCCTTGGCTGGTGGAACACCTCCACGGCCAAGACCAAGCTTGATGGCATTGCACCCGGCGCACAGGTCAACGTCGGCACAAATCTCGCGATTATCGGCAGCGGCAATAGCCGCACCCTCACCTCATCAACCGGCAGCAATGCAGCCCTGCCGCTGGCCAGCACCACCACTGCCGGCCTGATGGCAACTGACGACAAAGCCCGGCTTGATGCACTCTCCGCAGCCTTGGGCGGTGCCTTCACCGTCCATGCGTCGAGCGGGAACGTGTTCACGAATGCCAAACTCATCTTCAGATACAATGGCACCAATATCATGACCCTCGACAGCGGGGGCAATTTAACCCTGAGAGGCAACGTCACAGCCTTCGAGGATCCCTAATCCATGCCGCTTCCCCTGACAGGTCCGATTTCACTCGCTGCCGTCAACCTGGAGCTGGGGCGCACTTCTGACGCCACAATTTCTCTTGGCGAGCCTACCGTACGGGCCCTTGCAGGCATTTCCACGGGACCAATCGGCAAAGCTGATCTACGCGGCAAATCCGCATCCTTTGCCCACACCATCAATACAGACCAGCTACATTTGAACCTGCACAGCTATCTGCTTGGGCAAGGATGGGACGGAGCGTCCAGTGTTGAGCTCACCATCGCCACCGGGATTTACATCTGGTCGGACAATACCGCGATACCAGCACTTGATATGGGCGGTGCGTTCCCCGGCGGGCTGACCCTCATCAACAAGGGCTTCATCATGGGCAAAGGCGGGGATGGCGGCTATTTGCAAGCCAACCGCACCACCTATGTCACCCCGACACCCGGTGGACCTGCAATATCCCTGACAGGCCCGATCAGCATCGACAACGCCGCTGGCTATATCGGCGGCGGCGGCGGGGGCGGTGCAGGTCAAAGCGGAAGGCCTACTTTCATAATCAGCAGACAAGACCTCTACAGCCCCGGCGGTGGCGGGGCTGGCGGCGGGCGCGGTGGTCCAGCCAATAACGGGGACACGGCTGGCACGTCACTCAGCGGCTTTGGCATTGGTGGATCAATTGGCCAAACCGGCACAACCAACACAAGCGCGAACATCTTTGCAGGACAAACCATTGCCGCACATGGCGGCGCCGGTGGCGCAAGCGGCACTGTCAGTCATCGCGGCACACTCTAAAAGGGGAGACATAAAATGGGTGGTGGAAGCTCTGCGCCGGCCAAAATTGGCGGCATCTCCGGACAGGGCGGTGGCCGCATTTTGCCCGGCAGCCCCGGCGGTGTCGGTGAAGTCTTTACGAACGCGAGCCGCGCCACATCGGCTGCCTCACCGGATTATCCGGACCGCAGACCGAACGCGCCCGTTGGATCAAGTTTTGATACCGGGTTCACAGCCCCTGGCGGAGGTCCAGGACAGCCAGGCCGTGGGTATCTCTATGAGATTTTCCATGTCCCCAACGCTGACACAGGCGGAACTGTTGCGGTCAGCGCGCGCGCGGGTGGCGGCGGTGGTTGGGGCGCGGCCGGCGGCGTGGGTGAACTGATTGGCACCGGTGGTGGTTCTGCTCCCGGAAATCCTGGCGCTGCAGGCGGCAAAGCAATTGATACCAATGGACATGCGGTGACCTGGCTCGCCGGTTCGGATCAGGCATATGGAGCGGTCGGATGAAAGTTTCGATGCAAATGTTGCGGGACCTCGGCGTCTGCGACGGTGCGGATCAGTATATCGGAAACTGGTTCGCGGCGCATAACGTCGAAACCATCGATTATGATGACGCGCTCAATACGCTTCTTCAATATCAAGACGCGGGCCAGGACTGGATCGACCAGAATTATCCCGACACGGAACACAGTGATTTCACCGGATGGGTCAAATGGATGCGGGACCTGCCATCTCGCTATGAGGCAATCACCTACTTTGGCGATCACATCGCAGAGAACCTGTTCCGCACGGCAGACGGGCATCTGCATGAGACCATGCTGGCAGCACAAGATCACCGTCGGCGCATGTTTGCTGAACTGCGCCAAGGGCATGCGGCGGCCCGTGTGATCAATGGCGTCAAGGTTGGCGCTGCCGGAGCCGAGACCTGGGAGGTTGTGGATTTGGCAAGCGTCGATCTGGCCGCCTACGATGCCTTCGTCTGGCACGACAGCACGACAGGGCTGAACCACCGCACGCAAAGTGCGGCCGAAGCCATGGCCTTTGATGCAGAGCAGGCACACGTTCTCGATCAAATCGACGCAGCAGAAGCCGCCGCACAGATCGAACAGCGGATCACTGACGAAAGCGGTGTTTTCGCCGTCTGGATCCCCACACCTCGCGCTGATCCTGCGCCCTCAGAGGATTAATCAACCATGCCGGGCTTTGCCCCTCTCGCGGCGGTGCCCCTGGCCAGCGCCGGATTGCCACCTGCGCGTGAGGCCTTCTTTGCGGGGGTGTTCGCCCTTGGCACAGCAGTGCAAGGGCGCACGCGGGCACATGCCGTGGCCCGTGGCGCGGTGGTGCTTGCTGGCCAGGCGCAAGGCAGGATCTCTACGCAGGCCCATGCCCACGCCACCGGTGATACTGGCACGGTCACGCTTGCGGGGCAGTCGCGCGGGACGGTTAGCCCGCAGGCATATGTCGACCGCGCAGTTTCACTGTACGGAGAAGCCAGGACGGCCGCTCTCACGGCAGCTTCAAATGTCGCCGGGATCACTGTCTATGGCGATGCCTCGTCAGAGCTCGCCGACACGGGGCAGGTTACGGGTAACTATGTCGTCCGTGGGCAAGCGGCGGGTGTGACCGGCACGACCGCAACCGCAGTGCCAGCGATCGCCATAAATCTTGATTTAGCGGTTTCGCCCTCAAACGAAGGGCTCCTCGGAGGAGCGCTCCCCTTCACGGCAAGCCAGGACGCAAGGGCAGCCATCACCGCCCGCGCGGCTGTGCTGTGGCAAGCAGAACGTCACATACAAGTTGCCATTACTGCCGTGGACGGACAGGTCACGCAGCCGCTGTCCTTGGACGTAAAAGCACGCAGTTTCGCAAAGGCGCGCGCCATTGGCGCTGGCAGCATGGCTCTGGCAGGCACAGCCCGCCTTACGGGCACAACCAACCTGCGTGCGCAAGACCGGATCGCTGTTGCGGGCCGGGGCAAGGCCAATACCAACGCGCAGGCCACCTTAACCCGCGCCCTTACACTCGCAGGGAATGCTGGGGCACGTGCGCAAGAAGACCGCAACGCTTCATCGACGTCCATGTACAGCCTCCATGGCGATGCCAAAGTGCATAACGGGCTGATCGGGCGGACCAGCGGTCACATTACGCTCCGGGCGCAAGCTACAGCCGATACGGCGGTCCTTGGCCATGGCCTGAGTGGCGTTTCCATTGCCCGCAGGTTTGATGCTGCGGCACACGTCGATGCGGCAATGGCACGGGCGATCATATTTGCAGGCGCCAGCTCAGCCCTGACGGCCGGTGCCACGCGTGAAACGATAACGGCACCCTTGCCCTTAAGCGGCCACGCGCGAGTGCAGGTCGGTACAGACGTGGCCGCGGCCACAGCTGTGCCCATCGGCATTGCCTGCGCTGGACGGGTCGGGCTCAGCATTGGCGCATCCCAGCGTGTATTCCTGCCGTTCACCCTGACGGGGACGATAGGTCTATCCGGAACTGCGACAAAAACTGTCGTACTTGCGGGCATCGCGAGCGCGGCAACACGCACCATCGCGCAGATTGCCCAGACACCTTTGGTATTGACGGGCAACGCACATGCCACTCCCGGCCTCGTGGCCACAGGCAACGGACAACTCACACTCACCCGACTGAGCCGGACATCGGCCCTGATTGAGGTCAGCACAGTCCCCGGCCTGCACCTGCACCTCCAGGCCACCACCATCGTACCCTTGCACGCCTTTGGCCACCTGGCTATCCCCCTGCACGGCGCAGCCAGAGTGCCCATCCGGATTATCGCGATCGGACGTAGCCGTTTTGATCTTGTGGGAGCAAGCAAATCTGCGGTGGTCATGCGCGCCGCAGCAGGGGCCAGTTTTGAACTGGCCGCTGTAGCAGGTGCAAAGGCGGCGGCCGGGGGCCGCGCATCGGACAGGTTCACTGTCACCCGCACGGGCGCAGGAGATATTGCCGTGCGCGGCGATGCGGTCCGTCTCATCACCGTCACGGGGCAGTCGGCAGTGCGCGTGAACAGCCGCGCCCTTGCACAACCCGTTATTGCGCCAAACCTGCAAGCCGCAGGCACGTCAGGTCTCCACGGCAAGCTCTCTGCTCAGGCCGTTCGGCCCGATGGCACATGCCAGGCATCGATGACGGTCGATGCCATTGTGTATGGTGGGTCCTGGCCACTCACGCTGCGGGTGCTTGGCGTGCGGGCCCCGCCGGGCCAACGCCGTTTCACACAACCCGATACGGCCCAAGGCGGGTCTATCATCACAGCGCCACGCAGCGGTGTCCTGCGCGCAGAACCGCGCACCGGTCGGATTCTTAAAGGCTAGCCCATGCAAAAGTTCATCATCAAACGCGGCGATACATCGCCAGCCCTGCGCTTTGCGCTTCTACCGGAGAGCGTGTCACTGGTCGGCGCAGTGGTCCGCTTCCAGATGCGCCTACGGGGTGGCGCGACAGTGATCGATCGCACCGCTGAGATCCAGAGCATGTTCCAACCCGCAGTGGTCGCGCATGCGTGGGCACCCGGTGAGACTGATATCGCGGGCCGCTATGAGGCGGAGTTCCGCGTCACCTACGCAGATGACACCATCGAGACCTTTCCCAATCATGGCTTCATCGATGTGTTCATCATCGGGGATGTGCCGAGGTTGTCCGACTGAGTGCCGCTGCAGGCCTGTACCACATAACCTCACCTCAAAATCACTACACTAAAAAGGACGCATACCAATGGAGATCGCACTCTGGACCATGGTCGACGCGCTGATGAAATGGGTCATTATTCCCATGGCCGCCATTCTCTGGGTTCATAACCAGAAACTCAGCTCACATGAAAAGGAAGTACTGCGCATCATGACGCTGCTTTCCGAGCGCAAGGACCAGCGCGACGAAGACCGTTCTGAGCTGAAAGAAGCTCTGCGCGATCTACGCGCGGCCATCCTGCGGCTCGATGAACGGCTGGCCGATTTTACACTGGCCCAATCAGCGCAAGCACCCCCGCCTGATACGACCCGCAACCCGCCAACCCGACGCGCGAAAGGCTGAGGCATCATCGGCTGGCGCAAACCCAGGCGCGCAGCAGAGGCGCCCCGACATCAATCGCCTAAAGCCATACTTCTCCATCGAGCCCGTCGCACCTGCGGCGGGTTTTGTCATTTGAAAAGACCATACCCCATGACCACACGCATGGCTGACCCGATCCGTACATTCCGGCACTTCCGCGATGTGCCGCAAAACCTCTGGCGCTGGAGGGATTTCTCGCCAGCCGAGATTGCCTGTCGCGGCACAGGGCAGCTCAAGTTGCACCCGGAAGCGCTCGACAAGCTGCAAGCCCTACGCGACCGGCTGGACAAGCCGCTCATCGTGCGCTCGGCCTATCGCAGTCCCGTGCACAACGCTTCACTCAAGGGCGCAGCGCCTCGTTCGAAGCATATGGATGGCACCGCCTTTGATATTGGCATGGCGAACCATGACCCGGTGGCCTTTGAGCTAGCGGCGCGGGAGGTGGGCTTCCTGGGCTTCGGCTATTATCCGCGCTCAGGCTTCATGCATATCGATCTTGGGCCTGCGCGGTCCTGGGGTGAACGCTTTCCAGTGCGGGCGGTGCCGTTCACGCCGGAGGTGCCGCCGGCGCGCGAGGTGCTTGCCGAAAGCCGCACGCTGAAAGGGACTGGAGCAGCCGGTGTGGCAACCATTGGTGCTGCGGGCGTCGAGCTTGCACAGGAGGTCCTGGTCGAGGCGCAAGACGCCATTCTGCCGCTTCTGCCCTATCTCGACACGCTCCGTTACCTCTTGATCGCCCTTGCACTTGCCGGACTTGCCGTCGTGATTTATGCCCGCATTGATGATTGGCAAAAAGGGCAACGCTGATTTGGAAAACGATTATTCCCGGGCAATGGATGCGCCGCTTGGCCGTGACAAGCCTCATGGTCCTGGCGTCCGCCCTCTTCCTTCTCAATCTGCGGCGCCAGGGCGAACGCGCCGGGCGCGCGGCTGAACGCCTGACCAATCTGGAGCACACCAACCATGCACAGCGTGAAATGCTGGATGCGGCCGCTGATCGCCCTCGCAGCCGCGATGATCTTCTTGACCGGCTGCGCAGGGGTGGATTCTGAAACGCCACACAGCGCCTGTCCCCCTGTTGTGAAATATAGCCCTGCCGAACAGGCGCAGGTGGCGGAGGAAATTGCCACTTTGCCAGAGAGAGCACTGATCGTTGGGTGGATGGCGGATTATGCTGTCTTACGGGACCAGGCCCGTCGCTGTCACATCGAACCCATTTAACAGTAGAAAGGCCCGCGGATGTTCCAGACTATCGAACAGATCATATTGCTCCCCTCACTCCCCTGATAAATCCAATTGCAAAATCCCAAACGAAAATAACAGGAAGTGTCAGCAGCCACAGCACGAACACGAAAATCCGGGCACCAAAGATCATCACCACGACGACGGCCATAATCATCATATAGACGAGCTGAAGTTGTGCCGCCTTTTTGCCCCGAAGCTGTACCCCCGCAAACTTGAACGACGAATATTGCGGCTTGAGAAAGTTGAAGGTGCCAGCCTTGTTCTTCACTGACGCGCTGACCCCGCTCTTTGATAAGTTAAAACCAAGCGGCCCTGCCCGCCAGCGGCCGATCAGCTGAAACCGACCATTCTGAAAAGCAACACGCGCACCATTTGCAATCCGCGTAGACGCCCGCAAGCCTTTCGACGAATTTGTCGTGAGGTTAACCGGACCGACCTTTTGTTCGCCCCGCACATATACCCCGCCCGTGCGCGATGCCCGTGTGTATTTGCCACGATGCTCAATGCGAACCTGTTTGCCGTCTTCGTCTTTTTTGCCCAGACCAAACATCAGCGCGTATCTGCGCGGTCTATACAATGCAGAAAACTTCTTCATCCGCCTGACTGACGGAAACGGGCAAAGCCATGATGCAGAGTTTGATCTCGCAGGCATTCAGGATACCACCGAAGCCGTGGCTGCGGCCTGCGGATGGTCCACGCTTGACCTTTCGCGAGATGATTATCGCGCCATCCAGACCTTGTTGAACGCAGGCGGGTTCGATGCCGGAACCCCAGATGGCGTGTGGGGCAACGGTTCACGCAATGCCATGCGTATGTTCCAAGAACAAAACGGGCTCCCGACAACCGGTGCACCGGACAGAGCAACGCTCAAAGTGCTGGGGGTATAGCCAAGCGAATAATTTGGCCCAGCCAACCAGCAAATAATAAGCGCAGAGGGATCCACCCATGAGCGCCGTCACCGGAAAGGAACGTGTGATTGAATTCATCATCGTAGGCGCAATTCTCTTCGGAATCATCGGTTTTTTCATCAACGGCGGCAAAGGCGGGATCTGGGGCGCCCTACTGGGCCCGATTGGCCTCATCATTGCTGCAATTATGAAAGGGAAGTGAGTCTCGGTACGGGCACTATATTACTGGAGAAAGCTTCCCTCTTATCTCTGTGCCTTCCAATCGTTCAAACAGGCGGTGCAAGCGCCAGCTAAGCACAGAGGAGGCGGCCTTCCAAAATTTTGCGTTAACATGGTTCATTTACGCGAACGGCCCAAACCGGACCTTCATGACGTCCGCAGCGAACGGCAAGAATGATGCAGATTTTCTGATGCGGGCCGGTGTGCAACCTTTCGGCTTGGCTCGACCGTGGCCCGCGTTGGAAAATCTCTCAGGGAGGAAGCCGCGGGGGCTGGGCGGTGTCTATGGGGAAAGAGTGCTGCCGGTTTGGACCCTGCCTGCTACGGATGCATTGCTGTGAAGATTGAAGACGGTCGTTTCCACGCTCCACCAAAGCGTTTGCGTTAGGATTGATCCGGGTCGCTGCCGGTTTGCGCCTTTTGCGCGACTTGCCGGATCGCTGTGCACAAGGGGGTCTGGCCGGTGTGGCAGTGCCGCCCGGTGTGGGATGATCTGTATGATCAGGCATTCTGTCATGCGGCCTGTTCCCTGGGCGGAGCGCGGGATCTGGGAACCTGCCCACGTCTGAATGTCTCAATGATGCGCATCGTGCCACCGCAACAAGGGCAAGGCTCGCGCAGGGTAAGTGGGACAGGATCATCCTCGGACGGTGGTCCTTGCTCTGGTTCGCTTGCTCCTATCAGAATGCGGGCTCTGGCAATATTGGCCTTTCGCTGCGCAGAGGCCAGCAGACCATAGTGCCGGATGCGGTGGAACCCATCGGGCAGAGCATGCGTCAGGAAGCGGCGAATGAACTCAGGTGTGGCCAGTCGCATGATCTTCATTCTGTCGCCGCGCTTAATGCGGTAATCTTTCCACCGGAAAGACACGGTGTTTGCATCGGCGCTGACGAGGCGGCTGTTTGAGATTGCCACCCGGTGCGTGTATCGGCTGAGATAGGCCAGAACCGCCTCGGGCCCGCCGAAGGGCGGTTTGGCATAGACCACCCATTCGGTTTTGCGGAACGGGGCCAACCAGTTTGCAAATGCACCGGTCTCAGCCAGCCCTTTGAGGTCACTATAAAACGCCAGATCACCTGAGCGATGCAGCGCCATTAACCCTTCGAGGAACAGACGGCGAAACAGTCGAGACAGCACCCGCACATGCAGGAAGAACCCCGGCTTGCAGGCAACCCATCGTGTGCCGCCCGGCGACAGGCCACCACCGGGCACGATCATGTGGATGTGCGGGTGATGGGTCAGCGCTGATCCCCAAGTATGCAGCACGCTGGTCATGCCAACACGAGCGCCGAGGCGTTTGGGATCGGCGGCGATTGTCATCACTGTATGGGCCGATGCTCTGAACAGCAGGCCGTAAATAGCGCGTTTGTTCCAGAGGGCGATCCGCGCAATCTCGGCTGGAAGCGTGAAGACGACGTGGAAATACTCGACCGGTAGCAAGTCCTCGGCCCGGGCACTCATCCAGTCACGCGCTGCCGGTCCTTGGCACTTTGGGCAGTGCCGGTTCTTGCAACTGTTATACGCGATGTGCTGGTGATCACACTTTGTGCAGGCCGCCACATGCCCGCCAAGTGCCTCGGTTCGGCAGGCTTCTATCGCTGACATCACCTTCAACTGGCTCAGGTTGACATGCCCGGTGTTGGCCTGTCGCCACGCGGGACCATGCTTGCGGAATATGTCGGCGATCTCCAGCCTTGGCCGCGGCAAGGCCCGCGCCTCACCCCGGTCGCTTCTTGCGGGTTTGCAGGTTCAATTGCTTGAGGGCCTCGAACGGGCTGGTCGTATCACGGATCATCTTTGTCGCGACTTTGGTGTATTGGGCCGTAGTCGTCAGCTTGGCATGGCCCAGCAGTACCTGAATGACCCGCACATCCGTGCCTGCTTCCAGCAGATGGGTCGCAAAGCTGTGCCGGAGCGTGTGCAATGTTGCGGGCTTGTTGATCCCGGCCATGCGCTTGGCCGACGTGAAAGCCCGATTGAGCTGGCGTGATGAGATCGGGTTGATCTTTGGTTTGCCAGGGAAGAGCCAGCCCTCAGGGCGTGCTTCACGCCAGTAATCCCGCAACAGGTCGAGCAAGCCTGGGGACAGCATGACCTTGCGATCTTTCCGACCCTTGCCCTGAACCACATGGATCAGCATCCGGTCGCTGTCGATATCGCCGGTTGTAAGATTGCAAACCTCGGAGGCCCGAAGCCCCGCTCCATAGGAAATGCTAAGTGCTGCGCGGTATTTGAGCCCGGGGCCGGGCGCGACGGCCAGAAGCTCGGAGACTTCCTCGACGCTGAGCACTGCGGGCAGTTTGCGCGGTTCGGTGCGAAATTGCATGTACTTCTGCATCTCATCACGCCCGCAGGTCATCGAGAAAAAGAAACGCAAGGCAGTGATCCGCGCGTTGTAAACCGAGGGCGTGACCTCGGTATCTGTCATATGAAGCTGATACGCGCGCAGTTCCTCATGCGTGGCCGTATCCGGTGAATGCCCCAGAAACGAAGCAAAATCCTTCACCGCCCGGATATGCGATCGCTGGGATTGGTGCCCCAAACCCCGAATGCGCATGTCTTCGATCATCCGCTCGCGAAGCGGTGTTGTTCTCTCGTTGACCATGAAATCCTCCTGTCTGTCGATTGAGAAACCTCAATCGTCAAACAGGTCAGCCAAATCGCAAAACCCGCAGGTCTATCAGGTGGAAATCAACAGCTGCCACAAGCGCCATTGCCGCGCGAGCGGCTTCGTCCATGAGCCCATTTTACCGGATGCTGCAATATGCACGAACGTCTGGATTCGGATGGATCGCTTAAGGATGAAAGCTCCTACTTTTGTTTGCTCCACAGACAGACTGATCAAGTTAGCGGGGTCCCACAAAAGCAAAAAAGGCCGGAGCGCGAGAAGCGCACCGACCCATAGAAAAAGTGAAAATCCTTATTCCAGCGTCACGCGGCTGGCATCGATTCCGGACAAAAATGAGCCGTCGATGAACGGTGCAATCGACTCTACGGTCGGTGGCTCGCCTTCGATAGACCCGCGCTCGATGATCCATGCACCTTCATCAACCATCAATTCCAACATCTCTTGATTGAGCTGCATGTTGAAGTTGTAGTTGACTGAGGCCGCTGCGACGTCGTCGGGCGTTAGCGTGCCACCCAGAACGTTCGACACCGACTGGTGCGACGCGGCAGGATCGGAGATCACCACCTGCTCGCCCGCATAGAGAGATGCGAGGACGGCGGTCACGACGTCGGGGTTTTCGTCGATCATCTCTTGCGTGGCGACGAGGATAAAATGCGTGCCGTAGCTGTCGACAGGAATTTCCTGATAGGCGTCGCCCAAAACCTCTTTCGCACCGGCGTAGAACGACGGGAACATCGCACCTGCGTCGACGTCTCCGCGTGCCAGTGCCGGAACGATATCAGGCGGACCTGCTGAAACGATCTCGACCGTGATACCCGCGGCCGCGACTTCGTTTTCGAACATGTAGTGGACGTTCGTGCCCTGTGTCAGACCGACCTTCATGCCGTCCATTTCGGCGATGGTATCGATCTCAGGATTGCCGCCGTGGATGATGCGTGTTGCGGTGTATTGCGACATCTCAGCAATCACGCGGAACTCCTGTTCTTGCATCGCACCAATGACGGCAGGAAATTCGGCCATGAAGGCAAAGTCGAGTTGCCCGCCCAAGAGGGCTTCGAACGCAGAACGGCCAGTGCGGAAAGCAATAACCTCGGCTTCCAAGTCGTTTTCCGCCCAGAGGTTCTGATCCATCGCCACGGAAAGCTGCGGGATATCAAGGTAAGGGCCGCCGCCAATGGTTACGGCAGTCGTATCGGCCATGGCGGTGCTGGCCAAAAGGGAGGCAGCCGCTCCGGTCAATGCGTGTCTAAACGTAAGTGTCATCTTGTTTCCTTTTCATCGTTAAGTCGGGTTTCAATGGTCTTCAGCACCGGGCTGACGCAGCAGCCGGATGATGTGGTTGCGGGCCGTCAGAAAGTCTGGACCGATATTGTCGACGTGGCGGGGACGTTCTTGGGTCACTTCCATTGTCTCGATAATGCGACCGGGGCCTGCGCTCATGATGTGGGCGCGGTCCGACAGGATCAGCGCCTCATCGACGTCATGGGTCACAAATAGGACGGTGGTGCGATGCGCCTCCCAGATCCGCAAGAGGATTTCGTGCATTGCGACGCGGGTCTGGGCATCCAGTGCGCCGAATGGTTCGTCCATTAGCAGCACCTTAGGTGACGTCACAAAGACCCGCGCCAGCGCCACACGCTGGCGCATGCCACCCGACAACTGGCCGGGAAAGGTCTTTTCACGCCCTTCAAGACCAACTTCCTTGAGCGCGGCATAGGCCCGTTTCAAGCGTTCTTCTTTGCTGATTTTGAACCGTTTCAGCGCGAACATCACGTTGCCAAGCGCTGTGAACCACGGGAACAAAGCGTATTGCTGAAAGACGACGCCGACGTCAGGGTTGATCCCGGTCACAGGTTCTCCGTCCAGTTCGATTGTGCCAGCCGTCAGTGGAACGAAGCCGCCCACAGCATTGAGAAGCGTTGATTTACCGCAGCCAGACGGCCCGATAAGCGAGATGAATGAACCAGCCTCGATCACAAGATCGGTCGCGACAAGCGCTTCGATCTTGCGACCTTTGGGGGCCTTGAATGTGACCTCGGCCCCTTTGATGTCGATACGGCCAATTTTCGTTTGGGTGTCCATTAGGCGTTTTCCCAATGGACAAGGCGGCGGCCTGTGTAAGCAAAGGCGGCGTCCAGCAGTGCACCCAAGATGCCGAGTTGGATTAGGCCGACGAACATGCGGTCCGTGCGGATGAACTGTCGCGCATCTTGCAGGCGGAACCCGATGCCTGCCGACGCGCCGCTTAGTTCTGCCGCCACAAGGCTGAGGAACGCGAGCGCTGCTCCAAGGCGCAGGCCGACAAAGATTGCGGGTGCGGAGGCTGGGATGATGACCTCAAAGAACTCGCGGGTGCGGCTGGCCCCCAGTGACCGCGCGGCACGAATGTATGTGCTTGCAACGTCCGAGGCCCCGGCGTGGGTGTTCAGCCAGACGGCCAAAAAAACAGTGTAGGAGATCACGAAATACTTGGAACCTTCGCCGATACCGAACCAAACAATGGCCACAGGGACCAACGCGATGGCGGGGATCGGGCGCAGAAGGTTGAGGAACGGTTCTATTGCAATGGATACGATCTTTACCCGCGCTGTCAGCAACCCAAGCAGGATGCCGAGGCTCGCACCAATGGAAAATCCGATGGCGGCACGTGTTAAGGAGATGCGCAGATCGCTCATCAACACGCCGTCTTGGTACAGGTCAATTGCCGCGTGCCAGACCTGCCCCGGCGTGGGGAACAGGTTCTGGCTGATGAAACCCGAATTCGCAAACAGCGACCAGATGACGACAACGCCCGACAGCGACAGCACCAATTGGCCGACTTTCTTAAAGGCTTCTAGCATTGCAACTTCCAGTTCCGTTTTGTGCTGGTAGAATTACAGCCATGGCACATCACTCGCTTGATAACGGTGGGCGCGGAAACAACTGTTGGTGGACCCCTTGATGAAACTGTTCAGCGGGCTTGGGTATTCGTTGAAATCAGGGATCACATATTCCCAGACCAGCGTGCCATCTGGCGTAACCTCAAACAGGCGACCAAAGGCGCTTTCGCACACCATCGTATTGCCGTTCCAAAGCCGCTCTGCCCCGCCCATGAAAGGCGAAAAGAACGAGATCGGGGCCGGATCAGTATAGTCCCAAGTGACCTCCATCGTCTTAGGGTCAAATTCGACGACGCGGGAATACGGGTTAGACATACCGGGGCGCAGGTTGCCGTTGTCAAAGGCGAGAACCGTACCGCTCTCCATTTCAATCGGCGAGTGCTGTTGCGAGACGATGCCCGCCTGCGAATGCCAGACAATGGCACCGGTTTCTTTATTTACGGCGATGATGCCCGACGTTGTACGCAGGCTCATTAGAACCAACCCATCGCGGGTCTCAGATACACCATTGATCATCGGCCAATGACGGCGGTCAAAGTTGGGATGCACTGGCAAATCAGCGGGGTCGATGTGATCCCAAATGCGCCATTCCCACACAATCTCTCCGGCGCGGTTCACTTCGCGCACAATGTCAGACTGGATGATGCCATCTTCGCCATCCTTCGACGGATCGCCGCCGGTCACACGCGCGGCTTTATCTGCAGGCAGTGGGGCGGCCACGGTGTAAAGCAAGTTGCCCGACGCAAGCCACTGTGCGTCGTGGTGGTGGAACATGTCTTCATATTGCCAAACGACCTCGCCTTCTGGCGTAACCTCATAGAAATCGCCACCGTGCCAAAGGTCCCAAGCTGGATATAGCTCGGCGGATGTCGCGTGGCTGCCGTTGTACCCCAAATTGCCATTGGGCAGGATTACCGCATCACGACCGGGGCGCACGGGCATGTCCCATTGGTGGACTTTGTTGCCCTTGATATCGACCATTTCGACGACGCCGCCCCCAGTCTGGCGGGCATAAAGCGTATAGCCGCCAGCCGATTTCGCTGGGTCATAAGCCGTCAGGCCAATCTGGCGACGACACATCGTAATCTGGTTTGGAAGGTCGTTCGCGGCGTCAGGCATCTTGGCATCCAGTTCATTAAAACGTTTTAATGACGTTACAAACGAATCCTGAGTCTGTAAAACGTTTTAACAATTGCATTTGCTGAATGCTGGACTAACCGCCCAAAAAATGAGCAAACGGCCGCAGATCGGCCTATACCGGAGCACAAAGACAATGACTGAGGCATCTGAAAGACCTGCAAAGCGCGTTACGGTCGTTGACGTGGCAAGGGAGGCAGGCGTCTCTGCAGGAACGGTCTCAAACGCAATCAGTGGAAAGCGCAAAGTAGACCAAGAGACTCAAAGGCGCATCAAAGAAGCAGTCGAAACCCTAGGGTATCGCCCAAATTTGGCCGCACGTCGCATGCGCACCGGGCGCGCAAACACCATTGCGATCTATTCATCTATGCCAGTCGCAGTTGCTGCTGGAGCATCCAAGCTAGGATTCTTGATGGAAATCGCGGCTTCCGCCGCTGTTGCCGCGCTTGAGGCCAATATGTCGTTGGTCTTGGTTCCACCCGTTGATGACCCCATTGCGACGCTTAAGAAAATTTCGATGGATGGTATCATCGTCGTTGAACCTGAAACAGACGACCCTGTGCTCGCAATGTTGCACAACATCGGCGTTCCGACTGTCTGTGTGGGCAAGCCTGCGGGATCATCAAGCGCCTATGTCGACTTGGATTACCGCCTGATGGCAGAAGCCTTGTTCGACCATTTGGTTGAAACCGGAGCGAAGAATTTTCCATTGGTGGTTGGTGCAAGCTCACGGCAAAGCAATCTTGTCTTTCAGGAGGTGTACCGAAGGAAGGCGGCTGATTTCGGCATGGCAGCAAAGGTCATCGCGCTACCCGAACAATCTGCAGAAGACAGTGCATCAGCAGCCATATTGAAACTTCTGAACGACGGCGAGCATTTCGATGCAGTGCTTGCACCGATTGATGCGATGGCAACCGGTGTCATGCGCGCGTTGAAAGCGCGGAATTTGCGTATTCCAGATGAAGTCCGGGTCGCCACCCGTTATGACGGTGTGCGAGCACGGACTGAAGTCCCAGCTCTCACCGCGATTGACCTAAAGCTGGACGTCGTTGCAACAACAGCCACAGAAGTGCTGATCGGGATTATTGGCGGAACCAGTAAGGCGTCAGTCGCAGCAGCACCAAGCCCAAAGATTGTCCTACGTGCATCAAGCGTCAGCGGATATGGTGCAAAGTAGACTAAGCAGCCATTCAGATGACGAGCAAGAAGGTCGGCTTCGTCCCGCATCTTACCAGTTCATGCATGATGCAGCGAAAGTCGGCAAACACTGGAACCAGTCACTCGTGCAACACGCAGCGAAGGCTACCGAAGAGCCCATTGCGGTCATCGAGATCTTGTGCTGCGTGCGCTCGCTGCGCGGTAATTGCTGAAATAGCGTAAAATTTCTTCGCTGTTGCGTGGCGGGAAAACCGGTCATTCATGTGAACCGCAGCAGGAGCGAAATTCTGAAGGATCAAGTCGCGGACATAACTGCGTTTAGTTTCTTCTCAAGTAATGACCAGTGTGGGGAAGTGGACTTTATCAGCATGCGCAAAGCCATGAGTCCTTTAATGGAGGGGCAAACGTTTGGCTTTTAAATTCTACAAAAAATACCACGTTCGGGTTCTCATGCCGCGCTGACGGGAGAGCCCGCACTTGAGCGGTTCCATATCTTTTCCATAACTGCGATCTGTCAGCCTATTGCGACTGTTATCACACCTCGCATTACAGACATGGCAGGCGAACTCGTCTGCTTATACTCTGACGCAGTGTCAAAATACGAGCGACGCTGCTTTGACCCCTATGTCCTGCCCGCAGCCCAAACTGCGCCGCGGCGGATCATCTCGGTGACTTCAGGAGCCTTGAGATCGTCTAGCTCATGTCCGATCGAGCAGTAGAACACCCGCCCTTTGTCCCAACGCCGTGTCCAAGTGACGGGGATCACCGTGCCCTCGATCCACCAAAGGTGATCGCCTGAAAACGTCGTCGTTGCCAGCACGTTGTTGGACGGATCAGTGAGCATATAGTATTGTTCTGATGTGATACGGAAACTGCGGATCCCTTCGACAAGTGGGTGATCTGGCTGGCAGATCGTCACATCATAATCAATGTAGTCTTCTTTGGGCTGGAGATTGTCGGGCCAGCCGGGCGGGTGTGCGACGAACTGACCACCGATCAGGAAGTGGTAGGTGGGGCGGTCGCGAAACGCGTCACCCATATGCCCATGCCAGCCCGCAAGACCACAGCCATCGCCGATGAGCTTTAGCAGGCCGTCTTCCTGTAACTTGGTCATATTGCCGAACTCTTCTTGATGCCCTGAGCGGGCGGACGACCAGATCGGGGTGATCAGATCGACATCCGCCATGTCCTCAGGGCGTTCCAGTGGTTCAAGCGTGTCATGAACGACGACCTCAAAACCGTTTTCCACCAGCAAATCGCGATACCAATCCGCAAAATCCTTTGGGGCGTGACCTTCCCAGCCCCCGACAAAAAGTACAGCTTTCATGACTTATGTTCTCTCATATAGTTCAGGATCGAGGCCATATCGCGGGCGGCGTAGCCCTCCGATTCAGCCTTTCTAAGGATTTCCAGAGTGCTCAGACCCTGTGGCATATCAGTGCCGAGTTTGCGGGCCAGATTGGCAGTCACTTCCATGTCCTTGCGCGCAAGGGCCACTGTAAAGGTCACGTCATGCGCGGCCTCGTCAAGGTAGAGCGGGCGGCGGTATTTCAGCATCGGCGCACAGGCGGTAGAGGCTTCAATCACGTCAAAGGCCGCTTCCGGTGCAATCCCCGCTGCCTCGGCAAGCGTCATCGCCTCGGCCAAGGTTTGGTTGATGCCGTGGATTAGCGAATTAACCGCCAGTTTCATCACCGCGCCACTGCCCGTCTGACCAAGGCACCGTGTTTCTTTGCCCATCGCCTCAAAGAGCAGGTTTAACGGTGCAGCCTCAGCTGGCGTGCAGCCCGCCATGATGAGCAGCTGCGCATCGGCCGCGGCCTGTGTTGCGCCAGAGACCGGCGCGTCGATGACACGGGCTCCCACGGGGGCCTGTTCCGCCAGCCATGCGATGTGGTCCGGACTCATCGTGCCCATCTCGACATAGGTCCGCGCCGATCCGGCAAAAAGCCCCTCCGCGCCGCTATGTACGTCTTTTGAAGACGGATCGTCGGCCAACATAGTCACGATCACCTCCGCCGCATTCGACAGTCCCCGGGGGCTGCCTGCTGTGGCGCAGTCCAGCTCAGTGGCTAGAGATTGGGTCTTTTCACGCGAGCGATTCCAGAGAGTCACGTCATGCCCCGCGCGGGCCAGATTGCGCGCAATATGCGCGCCCATCCGGCCCAGTCCGGCAAACCCGACCCGCATCACGCCACCTTTTCAGTTTCCAAGCCCGAAATAGCGGCAATCAGGTTTTCCTCGGTCACCTCTTCAGAGGTGAAAGTCCGCATGATCCGGCCCGAATACATCGCCACGATGCGGTCGGCCACATGCAGCACCTCTGGCATTTCCGAGCTGATCACGATCACCGCATAACCCTGTGCCGCCAACTCGCGGAGCAGATTGTGAATTTCGGCTTTCGATCCAACGTCGATGCCGCGTGTGGGTTCGTCCACGATCAACACATTGGGGCGCATAGACAACCATTTTCCGATGACGATCTTCTGTTGGTTGCCACCCGAGAGGTTGCCAACGAGCTGTTTCCAGCCCGGAGTTCTGATATCGAGTTTGTCGCGGTATTGATCGAAAATCGCGATCTCGGCACCGTCGGAAACGAAGGGGCCAGACGTGAGATCATCGACCTGCGGCAGGGTCATGTTATCGCGGCAGTTCATGCCCAGGACCAGCCCTTGACCCTTGCGGTCTTCTGGCACCAAAGAGATGCCCCGCTCGATCGCGTCATGGGGCGAATGAATCCGCACCTCTTCACCATCCAACAGGATCGTGCCGGATGACGGGTTTCGAAGGCCAAACAATGTTTCGGCGATTTCTGTCCGGCCGGCACCGACTAGGCCATAAAACCCGAGAACCTCACCACGCCGCACTTCAAAGCTGACATCCTGGTAAAGGTTGCCGCAGCTTAGCCCGCGCACATCGAGCGCGACATCACCCAGTTCATGGTGGCTTTCGTTGCGGCTGAGGTCGAGCTTGCGCCCGATCATCATCTGAGTCACGCCCTCTTCGTTGGTGTCCGCCGTGTTGACCGTGCCCTGATATTGGCCGTCGCGCAAAACGCTGATACGGTCAGTGATCTTGAAGATCTCTTCCATCCGGTGCGAGATATAGGCAATGCCAACACCCTGTTCTTGTAGGTCAGAGATGACTTCGAACAAAACAACTTTTTCCGCGTCGGTAAGCGATGCGGTCGGTTCATCAAAGATCACGGCCTTTGCGTCCACCGTCAGTGCGCGGGCAATTTCTACCATCTGTTGGTTGGCAATCGAAAGATCACCCACACGCGTCGTGGCGTTGAAACTGACCTTTAGCTTTTCGAGAATGGTGTTGGTCTTGGCCTCCAGTTCGGCCCAGTCCACCAGCCCGAACCGCTTGCGTGGCAATTCTCCAAGATAGATATTCTCGGCCACACTCAGCTCATCTGCGAGGCTGAGTTCTTGGTGGATGAAGACGATTCCTTTCGCTTTCGCGTCCAACGGGCCTGACATGATCACTGGTTGTTCATCTACAATGATCAGGCCTTCGTCAGGCTGGTGAATTCCACCAAGCACCTTCATCAGGGTGGATTTTCCAGCACCATTTTCACCCATCAGGGCATGCACTTCGCCCGGCAGGATCGAAAGAGAGACGCCATCAAGTGCACGTACACCGGGAAAGGTCTTTACGATCCCTTCCAGCCGCAGGACAGGGGCGGGGGTCGTCGGTTCAATAGTCTCGGTCATACCTTCAACTCCTCTTTGCCTTTTACGTTCAGCTGCCGATCAAGGAACAGCACGGCGATCAAAATCAGACCGATCACAAGGTTCACAGTAGATGTATCAGCACCGATATGGCTCAGCCCCTTGCGCAACAATTGGATCGCTACCACTCCGCCGAAGGTCGAGATGATCGAGCCCGCCCCACCGGTCAGCTTGGTGCCGCCCAGCACGACGGCGGTGATCACCCACAACTCATAAAGTTGGCCATCATTGGGGTTCACCGAACCGGATTCCGAATAGAACACTACTGCGGACAGTGCCGCCAAGAAACCGATGATCATAAAGTTGATAATCATGTGCGGACCGACACGGATGCCGGCATTGACTGCCGCTTCGCGATTGTTGCCGATGGCATAGGCGTTGCGGCCATGAACTGTGCGAGTCATCAGAAACCAGATCACCGCAGTCACAACCAGCAGGAACCATGTTGCGGTGTGAAAACCAAGGAACTGGGCCTCAGCGAAGTCGACCAGCGACCAGTTGAGATGGCTTGTCGGCTGTTCGCCGTTATACATGAAGACCAATCCGCGATAGCCCAGCATAGACCCAAGCGTCACGATAAAGGCATCCACTCCGGTCTTCCATACGATCAACCCGTTGATCGCGCCAAGAACCACGCCAGTCAACAGAGCCAGGCACCAGGCCAAGGGAATGACCCAATTTCCAAGCCCTGCGAACATTGTCCATGTCATCGTATCCAGCAGGACAATGGCGCAAATCGCGTAAATTGCCCCGACGGACAGGTCGATATTGCCGTTGATCATGACGATGGTCATGCCCATGGCGATGATGCCAATCGGTGCCGACTGCTTGAGCAGCAGCAACATGTTGTCGCCGTCCATGAAGGCCTTCTCGCTGACGGAGAAGAACTCGCCCGCCACCGAGAAGAAGATCAGTTCAAGGACGATGAAGCCCCAGATGGCGCCGTCCTTTAGGTATTTTGAGAGTTTTTCAGTTTGCATTTTCTTTCCTCCCTTACGCGATCGGCGACAAGAGCTTGCCGCGCTTGGCGGCAATATCAAGCCAGACTGCAAGGATAATGATGACCCAGGTCACGACGTACTGTACGGAGAAATCAAGCCCGACCAGCAAGATACCATTCTGAATGAACCCGAGGATGAGTACGCCGATCACCGTCTTGAAGATTGTTCCCGAACCACCCAACAGAGATGCACCTCCAAGAATGACTGCGGCGAGCACTTCAAGCTCTAGTCCTTGCCCTACAGTGTTTTGCGACCCCATAGAGCGGCTGGCCTGGATAAGACCGGCCGTGGCCACGCAAAACGCACTCATAATGTAACAGAGGAAAACCACGCGTGCCCGCCGGACACCCGAGAAGGTCGCCGCCGTCCCGTTGCCGCCCACAGCATAGACCTTTCGGCCAAAGGGCGTTTTGGCCAAAATGATTCCCAGCAAAGCCGCCAGCGCGATGAATATCAGGATCGGCGTCTGGATGCCCATGATATTGCCTTGCCCGAAGATGGCAAACCAGGTGCCTTCTTTGTCCGCAATATCCATGTTCTTGCCGCCCGAATAGGTCAGAGTCAGCCCGTGGATGGCCGACAGCATCCCCAGCGTCACAATCAGTGAATTGAGTTTTAGATAGCCCACAAGAAACCCGATGAACGCCCCAAGGCACAGCGTCATCGCAAACATGGCAGGGATAGCAAGGGTCGGTCCAAGTTTGTCGTGAAGATCAAGAACCACGATGGTAGAAAATGACATCATTGACCCCACAGAGAGATCGAGATTGCCGCTGATAACGACAAAGGTCACCCCCAACGCCATCATCCCCAGAATCGCCGAAGACCTGACCACGTTCTCGAAATTGTCGATGGTCAGGAATTTCGGGTTGGCAATTGTGAACCCAATTATGAAGAAAGCGAAGGCGATCAGGATGCCTTGCTTCGCCAACAACTTTCCGATGTCCTGTTTCGTAAACTCAGCCATTGTTCCCTCCTTCGGATCGCGCTCGGCGGCCCCTAATTCATTTTCTATCCAACCTGCCGAAATCCCTTCGTCGGCACATCAGATCAAACCAGCGTCATGCCTCCGTCGATCATAACGATCTGGCCTGTCATGTAATCGCTTTCTGGTGATGCCAGAAAAGTGGTCGTTCCAGTGATATCTTGCGGCTTGGCCACGCGGCCGCGCAGGATTTCAGAGGCAAATTCTTCCATCGCTTGACCAGGTCGTTCGGCGGCACCAATGTCCATCAAGTCCTGATCAACTTGCTCCCACATCTCGGTCGCAACGACGCCCGGTGCAAAGCCCGTGACGGTAATATTATGCTTTGCCAAGTCGCGCGCGCCCGATTGGGTTAACGCCACGACTGCAAATTTACTTGCACAATACGGGGCAACGTTATCATAACCCTGACGGCTGGCGATCGAGGCGGTGTTGATTATCTTGCCGCCTGTGCCCTGAGCAATCATTTGGCGTGCCGCTTCCTGCATGCCGATCATGCAGCCCAGCCCGTTGACCCCCATGATAAAATTCCAGTTGTCTTCGGTGACATCCATAAAGTTCATTGGCCGATTGACGCCTGCATTGTTGAACTTCACATCCAGCCTGCCGAACGACGCGACCGTATGGTCGATCATCGCGCGTACTGTGGCGCGGTCGGTCACATCGACCTGCGCATGTGTCACTTTGCTGTCGCCGTATGTCTTTCGGTTCGCGTCTGCGACTTTTGCAATCTTATCACCATTGATATCGGCGAAACATACGCTTGCCCCTTCTTCCAGAAGCGCCTCAGCGATGGCGCGCCCAATACCTTGTGCGGCACCTGTAACAATGCACGACCGACCAGAGACTCGACCCATTGGTCTTCTCCCATACTTGAAATCAATTTTGGAATGCGAACGGGCGTTAGGTGGGGGGGGCGCAGCCCCCCCACCCAAATTTAGTGGAACCTTAGAATACCGGCTTGGTAAACTGATCCATGTTGTCCTGAGTGATCTTCGGTGTAACGAAGTAGTTCAGGAACGGCAGCTCTTCACCGTTGAGCAGGTCAATCGCGGTCTGCAGCGCTGCTTCTGCGTCATCGACAGGCGACTGGTAGATGGAACCCCAGTATGTGCCTGCGGCCATTCCTTCATAGCCAACAGCGAAGTTGGTTGCGCCGACGAAAGTAATGCCCTCGCGGCCAGCAGCCACAGCGGCGTTCATTGCGCCAACACCCATGTTGTCATCGCCCGAATAAACGCCGTCGATGTCATCATACTGCACGAGGAAGGCTTCCATGACTTGCTGGGACTTTTCACGGTTCCAGTCACCTGGCTGCTCGTCGATCTGCTCTACGTTCGGGCAGACTTCTGGCAGGCGGTCGTTGAAACCCTGAGCGCGCTCGATGGCGGTCGTGTAGCCCGGCTGGCCTGTGATGTGGACCACCTTGGCCTCATCTTCGATGCCCAGCTCAATGAAGCGGTCGCACATGATCTCAGCAGAACTGATGCCCTGTGCGATGTTGTCGGGACCGGAGAAGGAGGCGACGAAGTCGAAGCCAGCTTCGGCGATGTTGGAGTTAGTGACGACAACAGGGATATCAGCCTGAAACGCTTTGCGGACGGCAGGGATCACAGCTTCGCCGTTTGTCGGCCAAATGATGATCGCGTCAACTTCTTGCTGAATGAGGTCTTCCATCTGGGCGATCTGGCGGGCAACGTCGCCACCAGCGTCCAGAACGACGACTTCAACATCATCGTTGGCTTCTGCCGCGGCGATGAAGGCCTTTTCGTAGGTCGTCTGGTAGCTGTCGACCCCAACATTGTTCTGTGTGATGCCGATTGTCATGGTTTCGGCGGTAGCCATACCCGCAACGGCCATCGCCGCTGTTGCCGTCGTGGCTGCTAGGATTGTACGTAGTTTCATAGTTATCTCCTCCAAGAACTTTATAGACTTTTATGTCTTTTCCCCACCCTCCCGGCGGGAATCACCATCCGACGAGCCGGTGTGATCCCATACAGCTTGCAAGAGTGACCGAAGCCTAACCCCCCCAAATGTTATCCATTTCGGATAAAATAATATCCAATATGGATATTATTGCGATACATTCTGAAGTCATTCCAGCGGCAACATAAGGTGTATCTTGTGACGATTCCAAAATCACCCGAAATGAACAAATCACGTGGCCATCGCCACACTAAAGGGAAGGCAGCGATAGGGGGTATGAATAAGATGAGGGGGGATAATTTCAATCAACTTATGCCACCTCAGGCGAAGGCAGATATGCTGAGCGTTCTGTCGTTTATGGAAAACCTTGGTGATGAGTTAGAAAACGCGTCCGACCTGTTTGCATCCACCCCGAACTTGCGCATTTCCATGCATTTGATCCGTGGGCATCTGGACGGGCGGCTTGTCACAATGACATCGCTGATCGGGGCCAGTCGCGCGCCCTACGCCACAGCCAATCGCCGCATCAAAGACATGCAAGATGTGGGCTTGATCGACCAACGCGCGCGGACGGCAACAGGGAAAAGCTTTTCTTTGCACCCCAGCGTGCTCTTGTTGGACCAATGGACCCAACTGACACATCGCGTGCATCGCCTTGCGACTGCTCAATTCGGTGGTGCTGGGTCGACAGAAGCATCTGACTACTACTTCGGCGGATCGTACCTAAACGCAAAATCGATCCCCCCAATGGAGGTTTTGGCCGAGCCGCTCAAGCTAGCAGGCGGTTTACGCGTTCTGGTCCATGGTGATCCAACCTTTATGGTGATGGATAACCTCAAGCGGCAGTTTGAGCAGACCATCGGCACGCAAATTCATCAACGCGCCTTTTCGATAGATCGACTGCGCGAAGAAACCATGCGCAATGCAAGCCGTAAGTCGAGCAACTACGATATCATCGCCGTTGATCTGCCATGGGTCGGCGGGTTCGCAGAACAGCACGTCTTGATGCCGCTAGATGAAGCCATGGATATAGCCCGCATTGATCCGGCGGACTTCCATACCGCTGGCTGGCAAGCGGCCCACTGGGGCGGTCGTGCCTACGGGATTCCGGCGCAAACAACGCCAGAACTTTTGTTCTACCGTAAAGATCTGTTTGCCCAAGCGGGCCTTGAGCCACCCGCCACAGCCCAAGACTTGCTGACTGCTGCAAAGGCGTTACACGATCCACAACGCGGTCTGCATGGCATCGCCTGGAACGCCGCGCGCGGGACAGCATTGGGTCACACCGTTCTGATGACCTTGGCGGATTTCGGGCAACCTATCCTTGATTTACCCCCGAATGCTGGTGGTTTTGATACGCAGCACCTTGCGAACCGTGATTACCGGTTCACAATCAATACGCCAGCGGGTTTGCAAGCGGCAGAATTTTTGAAAGAGCTTCTGAAATATTCGCCGCCTGATATTTTGTCGATGTCATGGTACGAACGCATACGCCCTTATGCTGCAGGGCGCATTGCAATGGCCTATGGCTACACGTTGCTGGCTCCATATTTTGAGCTCGATGAGGCGTCCCCTGCAAAGGATCAGACAGGGTACCTGCCGCATCCTGCTGGCCCAAACGGCGCGCCAATCGCACCTGTTGGCGGCTATGTGATGGGCATACCTGCAAATTTGCCAAAAGAACGCGTTGAAGCAGCGGTGGAGGCCTTGTTGGTCTTCACCTCGCCGGCGGCACAAAAGTTATATGTCCAGAACGGCAGTCGCACGAACCCGCGCTATTCCGTTGGGTCCGACCCCGACGTGCGGCGTCTGTCGCCCATCTTCGAGGCGGTCGATGGCATGTCATGGCGCGATGAACTTCAGTTCTGGCCACGCCCGCCGATCCCCGAAATCGATGAGATCATCCAGATCTGCGGAGAAGAATTCCACGACATGCTGCGCGGAATTTGCACTCCGCAAAATGCATTGCGCCGCGCGCAGAAGAGAGCCGACGCAACCCTAACCCCACCATAGTCATTACGTCAGGAGGAGACACCCATGGACCCCAATCGCCTTAAAGGTAAAAACATTCTCATCACAGGTGCCGCGCGCGGCATGGGCGAAGCCAACGCAATATCCTTTGCTGAGCAAGGCGCCAACGTCTGTATCGGCGATCTGGACCTCGACATGGCGAAAAACGTCGCCGACGAGATCAACGCTGCAGGCAATGGCAAGGCGATTGCCGTCAAGATGGATGTCACCAAACGCGAAGACAATGCCGCCGCCGTTGCCGCCACTGTAGAAGCCTTTGGTTCGATTAACGTCGGTGTTTTCAACGCAGGTCTGAACAAGCCCCGTTTCTTCATGAATATTGATGAAGACAACTGGGACATGATCATGAACGTCAACACAAAGGCGATGTGGCTGGGCATGCAGGAAACCGCCCGCCAGATGATCGAACAGGGACCGA
>Ga0209199_1001640_pt1 | contig 26104 bp, 32 predicted proteins | sample COGITO_mtgs_1105_7_FD_184805 | JGI IMG/M metagenome (GOLD analysis project Ga0209199, IMG submission 184805) | Pelagic marine microbial communities from North Sea - COGITO_mtgs_110523 (SPAdes) (version 2) | ecosystem: Environmental > Aquatic > Marine > Epipelagic ...
ACGGATGAAATCCAATTCATTAGATCACGTTTAGCGAGTTTGTTTACTTGTACGCCTCCAGTAGATACGCCATCCCTCCACAACTCTAACGCTTTTGTGCCGTGAAGTTTAATTCTTTGTTTTTCAGCACGCAGACGTTCTTTAGCGGCTAACTCTTGTCTTTTGTTTTCAAAGGCATCTGGCTCGTTAGAACGCTCTTCCATAAACTTAGCGTCTTCCGCAGTCATACCTTCTCGAGCGCCCTGATTAATAGAAGCTCGTGTACTCATACCCGCTTGCTCGCCTAGTTCTTTTTTATCAAGAATTGATACCGGTGCGTCTTGTTCTGGAGCAGCTTCAACGTTTACTGTCTTACCCTCTGTAATAATTCTACGGGCGGTGCCTTTGGGTAGACCTAAGCCCTCGTCTAGTTTGTTAGGAAGTCTTCCAACCGCCATACCCGCAGCTTGGCGCGAGTTCATTTTTGTTCTATCCGCTAAAGTTTGTGGGTTTACAGAATTTGAAGCGTCCAAAACGCTGTCATTATCATTTTGTTTTGACGACTGGTACATTGCGTCGTAAGCTTTTTGTTCGTTTTTAGATAAATTTTCTAACTTTGGGGTATTCTTTATGCGCTCAATTAGTTGAGCTAACGTTGTAACCTCTTCCTCAGCAGGTTGCGTCTGCGTCGCCTCATCAGTTAACGCGTTAGCATCTTCAGCTACAGCTTGTGGATTAAGAGCCCCACTTAACGCTTCATCGAACGTTTTAACCTTAAACTTGTCACCGTTTATAGACGACGCCACAGCATCAAACTCTGGTTTATCTGCAAAGTCTTTACCCAGAAGTTCTTCAGCTTTCTCGATAGCTTTCTTGCGTGAGCGTATGACAGTGTCTTGGTTAAATGCGGGCTCTGGCACTACTTGAGCCTCTTGGTTAAAGTTTAACTCTTGCTGCCCGTCATTTTGCTGTGCGGCATTAATACGTAAGTCAAGTTCGGCCTTATGGCCTTCTTCAAGCTCTTGTTCACTTGGTTTTTGCTCTTGTACAAAATCATTTAACTCTTTTTGTATTTTTTTGTCGTCGACTATACCTTTACCATCTATGCGTTGCTTAAATGCAGCTCCCGCTTCTGTCTCTGGGTTGCTCGCGTCCAGTTTAAGTTTTGCTTCTCGTTCTTTTGCATAGACGTTTTCTGAATATATCTTTGCTTCGGCTCTTTGTAAATCAAGGCGTGCCGCACGATCTTGCTCCGCAACAGCGTCGGCTTCTTGTGCGGCTGCTTCTTGCGCCTGTACTTGTCTTGCGTCTGCCTCAGTACCAACATTGGGGTTATCTAACGGCAAACTAGCTTGCGCTACAATATTCTTCACCGCCGCGTCGGTATCTAACTCAGTACCACTGGGGGTTGGAGATCGTAGTGCTCCACCGGCGACACCAATTTGTCCGCCACCGATAGCACCTGCTAACATAGACGTGGGGTCGAAGAAGCGTGCGTCTTCCATAGTGGAGCCCGCGCCTAAATCTTCTAAACCAGTTTGAACACCTTCAGTTACACCTTCAATTGCCGCACCGGCTGTCCCGCCCGTAACAGCGGCACGTTTTCTAGTTTTGCGAGCAAAATCCATTAAATTAGAAGCAGGACCAAGTTTGGCTAAACCTAATGTAGCTATGTCTGCCGCCGCTTCAACACCACCCGCGAGACTACCATAACCTGCTACTTTACCTAGATCGATGTCGTCTATAGATTCACCGTTCTCCATAGCCTGTTCAACAGCTTGACCATAGGTTCCACCTAATGAGGTTCCAAACGCTTGAGTGGTAATTCCTGCGGTACTTCCTCGTTTCGTGGCTTTTGCCACAAGGTCTTGTGCTTGGTCTTCAAGTCCGTCTTTTATCTTGGACTGAACACCTTTTTTAACAACTTGTTTGCCTACTAATCCACCGATACCGCCACTCGCAAAAGCAGTAACGGCTTGGGGAATAGCATACCCTGAGTAGTACTGCGCAAAGTCTACAGCGTCACCAACACTGTTTATGCCTTCGTACGCATCAGTCTCCCTAGCGTTGAGAGCGACGGCGTCCATATTTCGCCTATAGCCATCTATACCAAAGTCTCGAACAGTATCAGAACCTAGTGCGTCGCCTGCAAGGCCGACGGCACCGTAAGCAAGTCCCTGTAAAGAATCCACGCCCGCAGATAAACCACGGCTAAAGTCTCCTTGGTTTGGGTCACGTAAACCATAATACTCAGCCAGTTCGAGAGGATCGCGGTTAAGTTCTGTACCTACCCACTCTAAAACGTCTTTGTCTGTGTACCCATACTCGTCAAACTCAGGGTATAACTTACGCAGGTCTTGAATTTTACCGGGCATCAAACAGTCCTTAGTTCTGGTTTAGTTTACGTCTTTGGTCAATTAACTGGCTTAGTAGTGTTGTGAGTTTTGTTTTTCTGCTATTTTGACCAACCAGACCTTTACCAAATTTTGGTTCTTCTGCGTTCGCAGACTCGAGTTGAGTTTCTAAAGTCGAAATCGCTTGGTTCAGAGCACCTACGTTTTCAGTTAAAGCTTTTAACTTACTGTTGTTCGCCGCTGTTGCTGCAAGACCGACAGCTTTGCCACCGGAAGGACTGGGCATGTTTAGTTTGGTGAGTAGTGAATTAAGGTCTCCGCCACCCAGTGAGGTAAGTAAGTCAGCTCCAAGTGTGGAACTTTGGTCAGTTTCGCCGTTAGAACTTCCATCGCCATTTAGTGACCCCGGCCTGTTTGCACCGCCACTGCCGTCACCGATACCTTTTAGCTGATAAGCAGGATCATTCATTTGTTCCATAACAGCTTCCGCGTTATCTCCGGCTAAAATAGCTATAGCAAGTTTATCTTGCGGATTGCTTTGGAACCTTTGGATCGCCCATTGCGCTTTCGTGAGCGACTTACCTTTTTCGAGTGCCGCTGTTTGAGCTTGGTAGTAGTCGAGCCACGCTTCAGTTTTAAACAACTGCGTTATCTGAGTGTTATCTCCAGTAATCGCCGCCACAGCGTACGCTTGTGCTTGTCGGATCATGTCTCTTTTTTGATCCATCGGCATACTTTGTAGAATATCAGACGCCGCACCGATCCGCCCGCCATCAGGACCAACTATGTAAAAGGTACCGTCTTCGCCTTGGATGGCTTTGTTACCGTCGTCGGCAACGTTATTATCGTTATATACTTGCGCCGCAAACGGCATAAGGTTTTGCTCAACGCCGCTAAAGTCGCCTTTAATTAATGCGTCATAGTAAGACTGGTTTATGCCATCTATTTGAGACTTCTGTTGGTTGTTAAGCGTTTTCTCATCTATGTTAAGCGCGTTTAAGATGTTTGAGTCAATTAACCCTTGGAGCCTGACAGGGTTTTCTTTTATCATCTGGTTTAGGTTTTCTTTACTGATACCTAAACTTACTTTAAGCGCGTCTAGGTTTGTATCAAACGACGCCTTGGCGTATTCAGCGTTTAGTCCGGACAGATCAGCATTAGCAAAAACTTGCGCAACCCTTGGCTCTAACGTCTGCGTCGCAAACGCTGAATCTGATATAACTTTTGCCACATTAGCGTCGAATGTTTCTTTGTTAAACTCATTAGCCATTGTACCCGCTTCGACTTCGTTCATTGTCTTTTGAACGGTAAGAGGGTCGGTTTTTCCACGTAGCGCAATATCCATTTCTCGAATTTTATTAGCAAGGTCAGTAGCTCTTTGTGTACCTTCGAGCCCTAAGTTTCGTAGCCTTTCGTATTCTACCTTTAACGGATTGATTTCGGCGTTGTACTTTATTTCAGCTTTTTTGGCGTCAACATTTAAATCTGACAGTTCTGCGTTATTTTGATTGTTCTGAAGTAAGTATGGGTTATTAGCCGTATCAAATTCATTAGCTGCACGTTTAGAAATAACATTTAACCCTAACAGTTCTGCGTTATTTTGATTGGTCTTTAGTATATTTGGGTTATTCTCTGCGTCGAACGCAATTTTGGCTCTACGCTCTTCACCTAACAGTTTTTTATTATCAATACCAAGCCGTTCGCTCTCCACTTTGAGAGGGTTTAGTTTTTCATTTTGGTCGTACGTCTGTTGACCTGTCTTGAAGGTCAGACCGGCCTGTCTGCTTGTCTGCGCATCAGAACGAAGTCCACGAGCAGCCTCTGAATCGCCGTACTTGTCGTAGACTTTTGCTTGCGCCATATTGCGAGCTTCAGAAATTTGATACTGGTTTGGAGCTTCGTCAAAGTTCATACCAAAAATAGAGTATTTGCCACTTTCTGGGTCAGCTTTAAGACCCTCGGTGATACGTTCTTCTTCTTTGTCTAGTTTTTTAAGACCGTAGGCGGTACCTACTTTACCGACAGTATCCCATCCGGCGTTAAACCCATCAAGAAAACTTGTGACTGCACTTGCTCTAGCCATTTGGTAGCTCCTTAAATTCAATTCCAAGTAAATCGTAGTTTACCGCTTTAAACCCGGAGTCTGTATCCACAACCGCATCTGGGTAACTAAGTTCAACCTCTTGTGCCATCACGCCACGGAAACGTTTGGTGGTGTCTCCAATGTAGTTAAATTCATAAATTGGCAGCGCCGTACGTTGATCCACAGAAACCTCAACAATGTTTTCTTTGAGGCGTTCATCACTTGCGGTATACACTTTTGCTCCTGCTCCAGCGAGAGCACCAATCATGGCCGCATTATCTTGCCCTGCCTGCATGTACATCTGCGATTGGTTATTTAAGATGTTGCCTAGACCTGTCATCTGAGTGTTAAACCCAGCATTATAAGTATTACCCGCCGCACCCATGTTGCCCATGTAATTCTGACCCGCAGACTGGTAGTTTTGCCCTGCCATAGACCCTGCGCCTGACGCTCCACCATAAGCTGCCGCACTCGCACCTGCTAAACCACGCCCCATACCGACGGCGTCTAACCGTCTGGCGTATCCCATCTGGTCGGCTTGTGTTCGTGAGTTTGTCATCGCGTTGGCACGTTGCGCAGAAAGAGCTAAGTTACTTGCGTTCTGCATCCCGGCAAATCTACCAGAGTTAGGATTTACACCCATTGACGCCATCGCTCGTTGGTTCATGCGTTGATTTTGGCTAAATGCCAGACCCGCATCCGCAGACGCTTTGGATGCCAACTGATTTCTATAAGCTTGAGTGTTAAATCTCTCTGCGTCAGCGACGAGCCCGCGTTCCACAGGTCTAAATGTATCGCGTTGGTAATTATAATAATCCCTAGCCTGATCCATTTGCTCCTTCTGAGCGGCCATCTGTTGGTTCGCTATGCCTTCCAGTATGGGTGCAGAACGGTCGTACTGTTCTCTGGCAAAAGCAAGTTGGTTTGCTCCAAGTTCGCCCATTATTTTAGCTGACTCAGCACTTGCTTTCGCTAGTGGTGCATAGTCGGGGGGTGGAGGACTACTTTTGCCCATTTAATTTACCTTTCCGATACTTTTCTGGCCACAGTACGAGAACAACAATATCTTGCCCTCCTGTACCCGCTTGGCGCATGACACTTTCTTCGACAAACCCAAGGTGTTTAATAATTTTAAGTGACTTTGCATTTTGTGCCTCTACCAACCCAGTTAACCTACGAAGACTGCAAGTTTTAAACGCATATAAAAAAGCGTGATCTAACAGCTCCGACAGAATTTTTGTGGGTTTGCTCACCGCTAAATGAACTGTTGCACTGGAGTCTGTGAAGTTATTAAACACCACTCCTGATACAAGTTCACCGTTGCGTTCAGCGCCCATTGCATAAAAGCCGCCCCAAGAAGACAATTGCCCTACTCTTTCAGCGACCCAATCACCAATCCGTTCTTTATTGTCAAATACCAGTAAAGACGTAGTCATGGCAATACCTGTTCACACGTTAACACATAAGAATTGATTATCATAGTCAAAAATTGTTGTCACCCCACTGATCCTTCTCCGCGATCAAATTCATAAAGTTTTAATTGCGTTACTGTACCGTCAACGAAAACCAAGCCACACGCAACAACTGGCACAAAGTTTCCCTCTCCCAAACCAAGCATGTCATAATGCCTTACCCTTAACGACGCTGGATCATTGTCCAACTTATCTTTTAGCCTATCGTTATATGGTACTTGCAAACCGTAATGATCAGCAATTCGTTTAACTTGCGCTGAATCCGTAGCAACAAAAAACACTTCAGTATCATCGCTGTCTTCATAGTAAGACCTACCTAAAACAAAAGAGACGTCATCTGGTAGATTATATTCTTCAAAGTTATGACCAGATGTCAAATTACCAATTACTTGTCTCATCATTTTAGATGATTCATATTTTTTAATTCTTTTGGCGTTGCTATCTAAACTTGTTTCTTCAGCTTCCCACATGATTACTGGATCACCGCCGTCAGCAACTTTTGTAAAATAATATTTTGTCTTAGTAAAATCTAGGACTGTGCTTTCAATACTTTCAGCTCTTTTGTAGTTTCCACTGCCGCGTGTAAAGTAACCTTCTTTTTCCGCCCCACCTGTTAGTTGCTGTAAGACTGAACCGCTTTCGTATAATTCGCCTTTATTGTGGTAGCTGCAACCCTTCATCCACGTTGACCACCCTGCTACTTCAGTAGGGTATGTATAAAGTTTTAGTATGCTTGGCTGTCCATTTCTATATTGCACCCCTGCTGGAACAATTGAACGGTTTCCAATCTTCCACATATGAATATTTTCTGGTGAGTTAGTTATTATATTTTCAACTTCAGATGTTATTGGGTACGGTAAGTTATAGTACGCTGCTACAGATTTTAACTGGGCTGTATTATCTACTGCAAAAAACAAATCATAGTTTTGGCTTTCGCTTTCATTAGGTGCGCCGAGCGCAATCCATAAATCTACATCAGGACATAAATCATAGTTTGTTAATTCGATCCCAACGCGCCTATTATCATTAGGAAAATAACTTTTAAACTCTTCTGTAAAGATGTACTGTTTGCCTTCGGGGTACGCTTCACTTACATTTTTGGTAAAACTAAAAACTTCATCAGCAGTTTTACTGTACGTATAGTTGTTAACAACCGTTTTTACGGCTTCATCTTTGTAAATTTCGCCACCGTTGACATATACTGTTTCTTTATCCATCAATCGTACCTCGAGCTGTCAGCTAAAATATAAGCATTTGACTGTAAATTTATTATTTTTGGGCTGTAAGGCATTGTTCCAGACGAGTAACTACCTCCTCCTCCTCCAAACCAACCGCCATCTTCAAACGAAGAACTGAAAGAATAACCAGCGGCATAAACAACCCAGCCAGCATCAAAGAAACCCGCGCCGCTCCTAGTTCCTACCCTAAAGGCGGCTCTGTACATTACATACCATTGGGCTGTTGAGTAGTGGTTTTGCGTAGGTTGACCGTAATCTTGTGATTGTTTAAAACCGTCCATTCTCCTTCTGCACACTGCTTGTGCTAATGAAGGGCATGAAAACATCAGATCGCTACTATTAGTTGTGGTTACACTTGAGTCTGAGTATCTATTATGCACGCCTTGGCACCTAAAATCATGGTCATTTGTCGCATAATTCCAAGGGTGCCCGCTTGTACTTGTTGGCAACCCAGTGCCAAGCGTGGGGTCGGACGGTGCAATAACAGTTCCACCGCTAGTAATCGCTAATGGTTGCCTCCTACTATCAAAGGTTCTTGTTGTGCCGTTTGCCTTAAAAACTTGCATACCATAGTTTTCTGAACTTGTTGGTGCTTCGTCAGCGTTTACAAAACAGTATAACTCAGGCGGGTCTGCTGTTGATGTACCACTAACAACAACGTCAAAGCTCCATGTTGTGCCGCTTACAGATTGTTTGATTACACCGGTAAATCTTCCATTAGGGTACGGTTTTATAAAGACTATTGGCGTACCTGTGCAAGTTATAGTAAAATAATGGATTGTCCTACCGTCGAGAGCGTCAAAAGCTCCTGAGTAATTAGGGAAGTTACCGTAGTCACTGTTATTTCCACCGCGTGTGGCTTTTCCAAGAAAATGTAAATTTTCTATTTTGTCGTTAATGATTACTTTACCGTTATCGTTTATAGCTTCAAACCCGTAACTCATAAATCGCTCCTAAATATCTTGCGCTAGTACGTGAACTATACATTGCGACGAAGATAAGCCCGATTGGGGTGAAACTGTTACTGTCGTACCAGAAATAGAAATATTTGGTACATAATCTTCTTGCGAACTTGGAGGAACATTTACCATTTGCCTTTGCGCAATTATAGTTAACCCAGAAGCATCAGAGTAGGTATTGCTGACTGTAGCATTGGCGGGTACCGTAAATTGATCTAAAGTTTGCCACGTAACATCCGCTGTAGAAAACCCTGTACCTCCACTCGCTTTAAAAACCTCAAGCCCAAATGCCATTAAGAAAGGTCTCCCAGTTTTACGCGTACAACATTCGAGGCGTCATACACTAAAATCCCATCATTTGTTATCTCTATGCGTTCTCCCGTGGCGGAAGATGCCACATCTAGCGTCCCACGGAACGTTGCATTACTCATTTCTATCTCACCAGCTTTATTAATCTTCCATCCGGCACTACCAGAAACGTAGTCAGTAGAAGATAGTACGTTAGCTATTTTAGCGTTTGTTATTTCCGCGTCTCCTATTTTAGCCGCAGTTATAGTAGCGTTCGCGATATTAGCGCCGGTGATAGTTGCACTGCCAATTTTAGCTCCTGTTATAGTTGCGCTCGCTATATCGCCGTCGACAATAGTTGCGTCAGCTATCTTGGCACTATCTATAGCGGCGTCACCAATCATGGCGTTTGTAATAGTAGCTTCGTGTATAAACGCAGCTTTAATGTAAGTTCCCGCCGGAACAGAAACCCCGTTGATAGTAGTTGTCGTGTCTAGCTGAAAAAATGGAGCCTCAGAGTTTGTTCCATACGTTTCAGCAAGCAGTTCCATTAGAAAATCTGGGCTCGAAGATGTAGATTCCTGTAGGCCACTAGTGGCATTATACGCACTAGCTAACCCATTTTGGTTTATATTCCTAACCCAATAGTAACGTGTCGCCGTACCGCCTATGTTGTGAGCAAAGCTATTACCAGATGTCATACCTACCAGTTCAGCATCGCCTAAAATGTCTAGAGTGTGTGCCCATATTTCAGTATAAGCGTGGCCTAGGTAAGTAGGAGCGTCCCAACTCAAAATAATATTTGCGGTAGCTCCACTAGCGCTTAGGTTTGTTGACGGACTTGGGCTACCCACTTCAGTGTTTATCGCAGTAAACCCAGTTCCACCGTGGCTACTAGACGCAACTCCCGCTGCGATCAGTTGTCTTGCTGTTACTACCGAGTCTACGCCACCCCCATCTAATGCTTCACGAACACGTTGGACGAACTGCTGCAAATCTCGAGGAATTGCACTTGTTACAGAAGGAAGATTCTTAGCCACTTGCAAGCTCCGTCATTGAGTTAGCGATACTTAGTGAAAATACTTCATGCGCGCCCTCCACCTGCATTTCCCAGTCGCGGCCGACCTTCGCAGGCAAACGAAACGGATTACGGCTTTGTACGGTTTGAGTATGGATAAGTGTATTATCTGCGTACACTTTAACAGTCATTGGGTACGCTTCAGCCTCTAGTTGGGCACAGGAAAAACCCATTACCTGCGGCATGGTAAACTTTTTAGATTTCCATACATACGACTTCGCGGTTCCGTAGCCCCATGGTTTTACGGTTCTGTCAGGAAACGCTAAGAACAGCTTGTCTCGTTGTATGTCTTGAAAGCCCGCCGTCGCGTAGATGTCATGTAGGATAAACTGCCCACTGGCTATGTCGAATATAAACCCACCTTGTGTTACGCCATTATCGTAAAACGCTATGTACTGATTGTCGTGTTGGTAAGCATGAATACTTTCTGGCTTAAAGTGCGCCTGCCATTGGGTGTAGTTAAATAAGTTTTCTGTAACAATTTTTGACCCGCCGGTAGATAAAACCATAAGACCGTCAGGAGATGCGTAAACCACAGCACCCATAACATTTACAATACTACGTTTGGATACGCAGGCTTGCTCAAGGTCTGATTTAACAACAGCCATAGATTCAGGATGCGTGCCTTGTATTAAGTACGGGCAGCCTTTAGTTAGAACCACCAGTGTAGTATCCATACGTGCCAACCCAACCACAGGGAAATCTATGGTTTGAATATTGGCTTCTGGCCAAGCATGAGGGTGATAAGGATCGCAAAAGTATATGTCTCTACCCGAAAACCCTGCCATCAACCCATTAGGTAAATTCGTGAGCCCTAGTAGCGTTTGTGGAGGCTCTGTCCATGTAGCAGTTGGAAGAACTTCACCTAGTTCATCAGGTTTAACATCATCCACCAAAGTGGTTTCAGCCGCAGCTATTTCCTTTATAAATAAAAATACGCCACTCACAGCGCGGTACACACGTTTATGAGATACAATATACTCCCCGCCGGGTGCTGTAGAAAACCCAGATAGTGACACTGTTTGGGCGTCTCGCACGTCGACTGGCAAAGAGGCACTCGCTGGAGCAGATTCAAACTCAAACCCTGATTCTTTGTTAACCCAAGTGTACGTGTAAACTCTGGTTTCTAGTGTACTGTCCTCATCTTCGTACCCCTCACTAGACTGATTTGCGAATGTGGCCACCGATGGATAATTACCGCCACGCAGGCTTAAAGTAGCCGACGTTCCAACCGCTTTTGTCGTAACAACAGCAAAAGGCTCAACTACACCATATGTTTCTACAGTCAAACCGTACCCAGACAGCGTAACCAAAGCCGATACGTAAGAAGGGTCGTTTATAGGCAAAATAGTTTCTGTTCCATTAACAATAAGTTTTAAGTAGTTACCCTCAAGAACATCTATATTTGACTGCGTTACGAACAGTTTAGCTGGAGCGGCGGATTCTGACCCGCTAGTTTCTAGTTCTGTTACGTACTCAGAAGTAGCCGTACTTATCTTTCTTCTGTAGATTATTGTGCCGTTTGCGCCGTCGCCAACAGTGTCAGGCGTTAAGACAACGCAACTTCCATAAGCCGTAGCTGTTATTTTGTTACCCAGTAAGTTATTTAGCCAAGTCGCAAGACCTGCTGCGGTTGCAGTACCGTTAAAAGTTACATCGTTTATATGGTGCGTTTCTGTAGTGCCACTTCGCGTAGACACTCGTATTTTATCTGTACTGGATATAGACCCTATTTCAGAGTCCTCGATTACTACATAAGCATCGGTGTTTGCTGTACCCGTTGCCGATAAGGAAGGGCTAAAGTCAGTTAACAACGTAAACGTACCGTCCGTGTCTGTCGTTGTGCCAGTTTGGTACTTAACAAATAGTTTTGCCGTATCACCAGTCGCTATAGACTTAATGGTTACAAGCCCGCTAGAAACAGTTGCAGATACAGCACTATCTAACTCTGTCTTTGCTTCGATCGCCGCCGCAACACTTTCCGGAGTAATTGTTCCAGTGAGAGTTACGGTTGTGTATTGATTAGCGTCATCAGTCGTTGTGCTAATAAGTATTCCGTGCGTCGTGGATAACTGATCAACCTGTGTCTCAGATAAAATAATAGACGCAGGGTGCGTAGCCGCTGTAAACGTATCCGCTGATGCAGCACACGCCGCCGCAGGAGCAGGAAGGCCAAGTGGTCGCGTTGCTGTCGGGTAAGAAGACCCAGACAACGCTAACGAATTGTAAGTAGCTTTTGGTCCACCATCGCCAGTGAAAAATGTCCACTCTGATACGTCGCCCGCTATTTGACTTCTACACACATCAACATCTTGGAGCCAATGGAACCAATAATTATTGTCGCTGACTGTGTCTTGCCCAAACCTATAAATAGATTTAGGCGTTCCTGTTTTTGCAAGTGTTGCTACGGTCGATCCCATACTGTTAAGGGGTTGTATGCTTCCACGAAAAACAGGACAGTTTAGCGCTACCTGCGCCTGACTGTCTTGCAAGTAACGAGGCGGTGTCACTGGAGCAATACCGCCAAAAGATTTTATGGAAAAGACCGCCATTTTACGCCTCCATCAACCACGAGTGGATTTTGCGCGTTTTAGATATTCTATCTTCTAAACCGTGGTAGCCTCCGTTAATTCGCTTGGTGAGCTTCTTAATTGTTTCGTCATCAACGCCTTGGTCACATATGCTCCACAGTTTATTTGAGTCAAAGAACCACTGAGCTGTTTCGAAAGCGTACTTTTCCTCCACCAAGCTGGGGTCAGTCATTACATCTGGTACACCCATATCGTTAGCAAAAGCACGGTAATTTGACTTACCGGTTAATTGTAAAAATCCTCGACCGATAAAATCTCTAGCATCTTGCTCGGTGAGATTACCAAGTGACTTCCGTAAATACACTTTCCCTGCAATCTTACTTGGTTGTCTTTCGTACTCACGGGCTATTTCTTCTGTCTCAAAACGACTTGGCCATGTACCCATTAAGCCTTTCCAACTGTAGTTTAAGTTTTCACGAGAACGCTTAAAGCCACCGCTTTCATGGGAAGCTTGCCCTAACAAGTGAGCACCCCGTTCTGGAGATAACCCAAAATGTGCCGCTATCGCTCTCGCCGTGTTAGGCCCGAACGCGCCGTCGTCGCCTACTCCAACCTTACGTTGAAGACTTTCCATTGCTTTACTCATTTTTTCTTACCCATTACTTGCTTCACGCCTTTGACGCCGAAGGATGCTGAAATTGCAGTTAAAAGTGCCCAGTGGTACCACTCAGGAGCTTTACTAAGTTGCTCAAAACCGTGTGCCACAACCCCTTCCATTCCGGGAATGAAGCACAAGATAAGCGGTACGGCTAAAATTACTGCGAAAAATTCGTCTTTCCAACTGCCCGCAGAGTTTTCAGCCATGATCCGTTCCCAGTCAGCGGTTGAAGTTTCTTTAGATAGTAGGATTTTAGCCTTACTTTCGGCTTCTACTAATTTAAGTTTACCTGCGGCGGCTTGTTTGTCAGCCTTACCTTGCAAGTATGTACCCGCAAGGTTTGCCACTGGGCCTAATAATGATTGGAACATAGTCTTACACCCCTATATTTGTTAACACGTTAGCACATATATTTAATCATTTCCACTACTCCTAGCTTTTACATTTGTCACGCCAAAAAACACACCAACGATGCCTGCAACACTAACAAAATATACGCCTGCGATAGAAGACAAGGCCGACATTGCCTCTGATAGATCAGCCCACGCGGTTAAAATTATTGCGAACGGGTAGAATAACATGCCGCCTAAAGCAAACCAAACCATCCGACGTTGCTGATCCCTTTTTGAATCTTCATCGTCGAGACGACGGCGTTTGTCCTCCAACTCAAGAGCGTCCCATTCTTTTCTATCAATGGTGCCACTCTTATCGGTATCTATTTTATCAAACTCTGTCATTTCTTTGACATACAGCGTTTAGCTGCCTTACACTTTGCTTTAGATTTACATGATTTGCAGTTCTTGAACGCAGCCTTTTTTGGTCGACCGACTTGTTTCCCGTATGTACCTTTTCCGTATGGCATTATGCTTTTCCTTTCTTCTTAGGTTTTTTGGTGAAGCCCGCTTTCATGTTAGCATAGGCTTTTGGAGTAATAGTTGACTTGCTTTTAGGGCGACTTGTTCCAGCCGCTTTTCGTTTATTCATGTTTTTGTACATACTCATTAGCACTTCCACCTTTTTCTAGCTTGGCGCAATCGACTGTTTGGGTCTTTTGCGGCTTTTGGAAACTGTTTCATTTGACCCGCTGATCGAGCGCAATAAGACTTACGGCGCTTCGCGGCGGCGCTACCTTTTTTAACCTTGCCCGTGACGGCAGTTTTAAGTTTAGACCCGGGGTTTGCTGCTCTGTGCGCTGCTACACCCTTTTTAGTCATACCCGCCCCGGCTTTAGTCTTGCGGTAATTGCCACCTTTACCAGTGGTTTTTCTTATTGGTTTGCCTGCCATGTAGTCCTCCTTAATCAGACAAAGGGTTATCCAGAGCCCTCTGTAGTTTATCCATTAGTTTATCTTCTAAGTCTTTCATGGAAGTTGTTTGTGATGTCCTGACGCGCTCACGTTGGTTTTCAAACCGCAGTTCAGCGGCGTCGATCAGCGATCGTATTTTGTCCTCAGACTTGCGCACGGTGTCTTCAATCCTGTCAGTTTGTTGTTCCACACGTAGGAGATCGTCTTTTAACCCATTTTTTATATCTCTGGTGTACTCGACAGACTCTTCTACCTTCTCTGAAATACCTGTAACCTTGGCGTCCATAACGTCCATTTGTTGTTGGTACGCACCTAGGTCTAAACCGGCCACTTCTTCGATCTTTTGGTATAGTACAAACCCCCCGTATAACCCGCCCACGATAGTGGAGAGGAACGCAAAGATGGCAAACACAGAACCCATTGTCAGTTTAAACCCACCTGCTTTGATTTCGCGATCGCCAAGCCCATCTATTCCGTCTGCTATCTTTGTAGTATCCATTAGTTTTCAAACTCCATCTCGCCACCGGCGCGTTGTAAGTTCTTTAGCTGTTCTAATTCATCTCGTAGCTTTTGTATCTCTAGCCTACGTTGCGCTAACTCTATCTGGTAAAGGTCATCACAGTTAATTCGAGCCTTGGGCTTGTCTAGTGGTATGACAATACGTGCGTACACGCCTATGTCCTTACCTTTACTCATTGTATTTAGCCCTGAAAGTACACCTGTGACGCCGTACTCTAGGTTTACACCCCCACCCACAGCGTTACTGCACCGCATATTACCTGTCGAAAACGAGTCCGACTGGTAGTTCATCGGCGGGCTTGGCAACGCAAGCGAAAGAGAACTACTGTCCGCTAAAGCAGAACTAGATAACACGCAAAGAACAGCTACTACTTTCATGCGGGCATCCCATCTAACCGTGAGCATATCCTAGACGAGATAAGGGTTGACGACTCATAGGTCTTTTTTACTTTTGACGTTGTGCACAGATACACTGCTTCGTCTAAATCAACTTTTCTGATATATACGTCAAAAGATTTATGCGCTTTGTACTCCACAGTAATGATCTTATATGTGCTAGAGAACGGAATGTTCTGCCAGTTGAGGTCGAACAACTCTATTTGGTAATACTTAATTTCTTCCCGTGAGTTAAACAAAGACATCTCTACCTTTACAACTCCGCTAACGTGAGACGGTTTAAGTATAGGATACGCAGGCGTCATTTCGTGCGCAGAAACACAGAACGCCCAGAGCATGAAAGTTATGAACAAACTACTTCGCAATGCAGCTCGCCTGTACGACGGCCGTGTAACTACCACCCGGCAATGGTTTTGCCGAACCGTAAACTGCGCTAGACGCAGTGCTGAACCATGTTGACCCTGCCAATGTTAAGTTAAAGTTTGTAGTGTTACCTACCACTGTCTTAGCCGCCTCATAAGCTGACATGCCAGCAACAGATGTTTGTGTGACACTTGTACTACCTGTCCATGCTACTGTATCTGTTAGAGAAGGAGACGAACTAAACGACGTCGGGTGTGTTATACTAGCTACGTAAGAATCTGCGATTGAAACGTCATACCTCATTACAGGTAGTACGCCGCCATCAGCAGGAGTAGTGCTTAGTTTGCTGGCAATCGGGTTGCCGTATGAACCTGATTTAGTTGTTTGGATAACACATTTGGCTTCTACGCTACCCGTAATCTCTACGTTCGCCAGTGCGGGAAACGCACATAGGGAAAGTATGGCAATTGAATATTTCATATTAAACCTCATTGTTTGTACTGCATGTCGACCATTTTCTCATGCAGAAGTTGTTGTGCTAAGTTGTTACGCAAGGCTTTCTTGTTGTCAGCTATCTCTGAATCAGCAAGACCGGGGGCATCAGCATACACGCCTCCATTGATAGATGCGTTATAATACAGGGCTAAGTTTGTTTGTTGATTAATAGCCATTATAAGATCGTCTTGACCTTGTGCCTTAAATAAGGTCAGTGCGTTGGCAGACGCTGTTAGACCCATCTCAATTCGTGTTTCTTCTTCCTCTTCCTCTTCCGAAAGTATTACGTTGCCGTCTTCGTCGTACTTAAATTCATCCGCTTCGATCGCGGACATAGCCGCGTCGTCGTCTAAGACGTCGTATAGTTCCACCACAGGAATTAATGGTACAGGCTTTACATATCCCGGACATGCAGGGTTTGACTGCTCGTCGTAGCACTCGTCTATTCTATAGTTATATATAACCATAGCGTCTGTGACCGAGCCCTCCCCTTCGACATCAATCGAACCCGCACCCCATTGAGAAGCTGGAATGTTCGAAAGGGGAAACGATCTAACAATAGTGTTTCCGGGAACTCCTGACCAGTCGTCTGTTTTTCGAAAGATATAGCCATCTGCGTCAACATTCTTATTGCCAATATGGACTTTCATGTCAGCGTCAGGGTCTTTTACTGTGGTGTATTTGTATAGTAAGCCGTTAATATCAATGCCCGGAATATCAGGCAAAACAGAACTCATGCTCCAGCTTAGCGCTGTAGACGCAGCGTTCCCTGTTGTCCCATAGCTATAGGGATCACAAGAAGAGTAAGAAGGCCAGAGTGCTAATAATAACACTAAGACCTGTTTTTGTTTCAACATTCTCATTGAAAATCTTCCTCATAGGGTTGTTCTGATCTCTTTGTATTTCTTCCTTCACGGCTTCCATTTCCCATGCAAGCCTAGCTTTGTCCCCCACCAACCCATCCTTGGGACAGGGCGTCCCCGCGTTGAGCATGGCTTCAAACACGCGAGAATCTTGGCACATTACGGATACCGCTGCCACTTTCATCCCCATATCGTACATGGTTTTGGCGTTCTTTAATTTTTCACAATTCATATCTCGTACAGTTCTGCCCGCTGAGATACCAAGGATTTGAGTTTGCACTGCGCCTGCTACACCAACGGTGCAAAGGTCGGAGTTACTTGCACTTATTTGTGGTGATATAGCAGAAGGTGGTGGACTATTAATTGTAGTGTCCATAGTGCCATCTGACCTTATTGTGCTTTCGGACTTGATTGTATCGTCGTCATCAGCAAAGGCAGCGTTACCTATGGCAAACCCCATAACAAAGAAAAACGATATTACAAATATCCGGATCATGGTCGCTCCACCAGTCTGTCTAACTTTTCTTCAATCCGGTCGAACTTACTCATTATTTGCCCAAGTACCTGATTAGAGTCAGCTTTAGTGACGTACTCTTTGGCTAGTTCTTCACGAGTTCTGTTAAGCAAAATTTGGACGCGCTTGAGTTCTTCGTGGTGGGTTTTAATCCACCAGATTATAAAACCGAACCCTGCGGTTAGCCCAACATTCCAAAGCGCGTCCATTTGCATTACCTATCCTTACTTATATGTTAACACGTTAACATGTGTATTGCTAGAGCTACTCATCTTCCACTAATGCTACCAAACGGTTTACGAAAGCTTCTCTGCCAACTTTTAGTTGGTCTAAGTTAAACGCTGCATTATCCATTTTGCGCCCCAGATCATTCACGTGGTTAAGCACAACTTTTTGCTCATCTGTAAATTGATCCACGGCATATTCTTTTTCATTAATAGTAATGAGGTTCTTTTCTTTTTTACTCATACTAGTCTCCTTTTAGTTTGGTTTAAACTATACTGCTGTTGAACCACTCATGTCATCTTGAGTCATGACCCAAGTATAACATTTAGATAAGAAGTCATCACCTGTTGTAGCTTCAATAGTAGCTAAAGGTGCATTGTATCTGCGGAAGTCTACAGGATGTGTGTCATCTGTTGGTGTTGCTGTAGCAAATCCAGAGCAGTCGATTATTACTGTAAAGTTATCACCTAGTTCTCTGCTGATTGATGCAGTTACTATTCTGAAGTATGCACCAGAAAATGCTGTACCATACTGGCTCGATGTTAAGTCTAATTGTATTGCCATTGTAAGGCTCCTTTAAAGTTTTACATTCCTACATCACTAGGCCAATGTTCGTCTAACCAGTAGTCGTGAGGTATAGGTGACATAGCTTCTAGTGTATTAGAAGCATCACGTATCTCTTTTATCTTAGCCCAGATAGCTTGGTTAGCATTGTACTCAGCTAGTTCTTCTGCTGTCCAATTGTCTGAACCTTTTTGAACTAACTCCATTGACCTGTTAGTTATGTTACGTTGTTTCCATTCGGGGCAGTAGCTAAGTATTAAACTCTGTGCATGGTTTCTTACATCGTATTCGTTACCTACCATGTCTTGCACATACCAATCAGTACCATTCCAGAATACTTTTTGGTCACTTGTATGCGAGGGTCTGTCAGATACAGCAGTGTAACCAGCATCAGCTATCTCATTATCCGTGAATGTTGTGCTGTCAGTACGAGTTGTACCATCAGAGAGAACTATCCTGTGGGGTAGAGGTTTAGGATAGGTTTGGTTAATTGTATATTGTGTCATTTCTTTACCCTATATTGAAGTTAACTGTGTTGTGCTAGGTGTGAAATTTGCAGTATAAGGTACAGTGTTGCGGACTATAAACTCTTGCACATAACCTTTTATAGAATCGTCAGCATTAGCTGGAGTTTTAAGCAAATGTAAATCTACTACTGGAGCAAAATTGTTTATGTAACCATTAGCCGTTGAAGTTACTACACCATTTATACCAAGATAAGAATCACCACTTGGTTGAAAAGCCCAATAAATATGATTCCAAGCATTAGCATTTATATTTTTCTCACCAAGACTTCTCCTAGTTCCTCCACCCCCAGTAAATTCATAAAATCTTATACGTGTTGCAAGAGTACTAGCGGTTTCGAACTCAATACCTGTTCCGCTCACATGATAACCACCCCAAGATACTAGTCTTGCATAAGCACCACTGACTGCGTTGGAACTATAAAACCAAAACTCAATACTAAGAGGTGAGGTACTTCCTACTTCTAGTCCTGTAGATATTGTACTATCTAGTGCCCAACCATCAGCCCTCTGCCCTGCTGGATTATAAGCACTTGTACTTGTCCCTGACATATTAGTTTGACCTGTAGACACCACAGCATTACCTTGAGCAGACCACACATTAGAAACGATTCCTGTACCTTTAACATAGGCTCTAGCAGTTGTGTTATTGTTTGCATCATCAAAGGGAGAGTATAACAACACATCTGTTGGAATTGAACCTACAGCAACATACTTAGGCCAAGCATCATTAGTCTCTGCTTCGTATTGCTCTTGTAAACTCCAGACACCAGAAGCTGAACTAGTCGTAGGAGTGTTTATTGTTTTGGTTATTAGGCCACCATTTTTCATTTTGTAACCCTCCTATGTTAATCCGTATCTTGATTTATATATGTCATACACTTGAGTAATTTCTGTAGCAGTTAAAACCCTATCGTACACAAGTAGTATACCTACCTCGCAGTCTGTTGGTTCAGAGAACGAACCATTATTTACAGACAGCCCTCTAAATCCCCGTGAACCTAAAGAATTAGAAGCAAGAGATACCCCATTAGAATAAAAAACGTCTTGATCTGCACTATGGTTTCTCGTCGCAGAAAAAACCCTCCAATTAGTATCTCTGGCAGATGGGCGGTAGACCCAATTTTGTGCATAATAGCTATTAAATATACCATCCCAAAAACCTAAAAGCCAATTATTACTTACAGACTGTAACACTCTTTCTCTATCAGAGCTTGTGCTATTTATTTTTGCGGCATAAATTACAGTATAATCAAGAGTCTCTCTATCCATATCTCCACTATTAGGTGTTGTCATGCTTTGAGATGTAGTAAAACTAAATGTGCCGCCATTAGTTGTATTATGAGTTGGAGAACCAGCTAAAGTCATGTCATTATTGTTACCAGAAACATCTGCAAAGGTCGTACCTGACGTATAATTAGCTGGGTCTAAAAGAGCTATTAATCCATTAGTAGGTATCGTAGGTTGTAATTCTGCATTAAGGTAATCTGCATCCATACTCCAGACGCCAGTGTTCTTTTTGTTGGCATCACCAATACTATTAACAACAACATTGCTACCGAACTCGTACACATTACTATTGTTGGCTCCTACTATAAAAAATTTCCTGCCATCGTGAGAAAAAGCAATATCAGTTGCATCACTTACTTGCGATGCTGTTGTTGTATGGGTAGTAGCTGATCCAATTGTGGTAATATCATAAGCTGTGCTTAAACTATATTCTAGAACACTGCTTGAATATCCGTTACCATGTATTACAAATAATTTAGTGCCATCGGGGTTAAATCTAAACCCTTGTTGATCAGTTCCAGTTAGACTTTGTGATGTACTGTTTGTTGAATTAACTATTGACCCACTAAGACCATAATTAGTTGTTGGATAACTGTATATAGTACCACTCTTTAAAAGGTAAACTTTTGTGCCATCGTTATTAAACTGCATACTTCTTAAGTCAGTAACACCTGAATCGAATAGATAAGTAGGACCTTTTGAATTTAATTCCCAAGCTGCTGTTAGATTAGAAAAACTAATATAACCATCATACCTTGTCCAATTAACTTTTAACCCATCAGGTCTAAATATAATACTTTGTAGTGAAGAACCTCCTGTAACTGAAGTAAAAGAACCCGCCGAATTTAAATCAGAAGGTGTGGATAAGGTTGCATATTTAGTATCATTAGCACTTTGAAAATAAACTTTTGTACCATCTACTGAAAATGAAACGCCAACAGTGCTTGTATTTCCTGTAGCTATTGAAACACTAGTGTATGGGGCATTTGTTACTTCGTAAGCAGTCCCTGTAGAGTATTGGTAAACTTTATTATTGGTAGCCCCTGCTATATACATTTTAGTTCCGTCTGGTTTAAACTGCCCACCAATAGGCGTAGTCATCTCAGAACTTAAATCAAAACTTATTGATGAATAAGATGCACTTGAAACTGACCAAGCTGTTGAAAGAGAGTATTCGTAAATACTGTCGTTACCTGAATCTGTAACCCACATTTTTGTACCACTAGGGTTAAACTCACATACTGCAGGTTGTGTTGTTTGACTACCTACATTAAATGTTTGGCTTGGTGTACTACTTGCAGAAGAACTAGAAATATCCCAAGCAGTAGACAAGTTAAACTGTTCAATTTGAGTGTTAGCTCTATCAGAAGCATACATTTTTGTACCATCTGAACTAAAACGAACACCCCTAACTATAGTTCCTACTGCTGGCGCACCTTGCACTTCAGTCCCTGCGGTAGATAAATCCCAAGCTGTTGATAAATCTACTTGTATAATTTTATCAATACTATTGTTTATATAATATAATCTAGTGCCATCAGTTTTAAAATAGAGGCCAAAAGCACTGCTCGCAGATAAAGAACTATTAGCATATGACGAACTTGATAAGTCCCAAGGTGTTGCCATACTATATTTTCTTATTGTGCCGTTAATGTCTGAAACAAAAAAAGTAGTACCATCAGGCTTAAAGTAAATATCTGCCGTTTGATTAGTACCAATAGTAAAACTAACATTATCGTAAGTTGCATTATTTAAATCATAACCCGCACTGCTACTGACATTTGCGGTTGTAGTTGTCAGGGCTTGATAGTAATCAGTAGCCGCATAGTCTGCTACACGTCCTATAAAACCACCATTATCATGCACACTGTTTTTCATGTCTTACTCAGATATAATTTCGTAACTACAGATAACCTGTAAGTCTCCATCGACACTTGCTGTTGCCCTTAGTGCATCGCCTTCTTCTAAGTATATTGCACTGTCTTTACTTATAGCTACGAGAGTAGCATCTGCGGGGACTGTTACTGTGCTTATTATCTTGTAAGCTGTACTTGACCTAAATAAATCAAGAGTAATATCAGCATCGTTTGTGCCATCAATGTTAGCTATGATAACTGAGTTTATCTTTAGTAATTTACCTGTTGCCGCAGTTGTTATTGCTGTGGCTGTTGTTGTTGCTGCAAGTACATCCGTCTTGCCAGTTATAGTTGCAACACTAACTACATTTGGTGCAGTCATTTTATTCTCCTGTTATTATCCAAATACCATTGCCATCGCAATTGCTTTACCTGTTGTTATTCCACCACCGCCACTTGATGGTGTAGCAAAGACTAAACCGCCATTACCGGTAGCCGTTAAAACCTGTCCATTAGTACCCTCTGAAGTAGGTAACTTATAGTTGTTAATCTGAACTGTATCGTTTGTACCACCAATAACAATTCTGTTTGCACTTGAACTTTGTGCTTGTCTCCCAATAGCTATACTGTTGGTACTGGTAGCTCTTGCGAGTTCACCTATTGCAACACTATGAAGGCCTGATGCACCATAACTTGCTGCTGAGTTAGCTATTTGAAGTGCTATACTATCTTCTCCAGCTGCCCTAGAACTACCTATAGCAATTGCCTTGTCAGCATACGCCTTTGAATTCATTCCTAATGCCAAAGATTCTTCGTGTGTTGCTGATGCAGCAAAACCTAAAGATACTGCTGAGTCTCCAGCCGCCGCTGCAAGCCTACCCATTGCAATTGCATCATCTCCAGTTGCGTTTGGTCCAAATCCTGTTGAGACAAAGTTTTCATCATATAAACCTAATGTCGTACCACCGCCAGAAGCCGCCGCCCAAGTCAAACCACCTGTATTTCCTGACTGTGCTGTTAGGACATACCCGTTTGTAGGTGTATTACTTACCTTTAGGTTTGCTTCGTCAACTACATTATCAGCTATTACTGTTGCACCATCGGATGTCGATGTAACCTCGCCTGTGTGGTTTGGGTGAGTGTAGTTGTTAGCTGATGTAGCTATGCCATCTAGTTTTGTGTGGTCAGCATCCGTAAATACGTTACTGTCAGACGCGGCTTCTACAGCAGCTCGCACCTCAGCATTAGTTTCTATTTTAGCGTTGTTTAAATTAGTAAAGTTGCTGTCAACTTCAGTGTTTGTTAGGGGCGAACCCTTGCCCGATCTCGTTACTATTGTAGCCATTGTTCGCCCCCAAACTTACTAAGCTGCTGCTAGTGTAATTGTCCAAGTAATAGACATTGTGTCGTCCGCACCCTTATTAACTACTGAAAAAACTGTTCTACAAAGCATATCCCCACCCGAAGACCCGTTAAATATACCAGCTTCTGTTACAGCACCCGTTGCATCGCCTGCTTCAAACGAAGACACATATGCAACTTTTTCGTTGTTAGAACCGGTGATCGTTGACGAGTCTAGTGCTTCGCGAGACCCCAGTTGAGTCCCAAGATCAGTTTGACCTGCTGCCGCTGCTGTTGTGCCGGAGCCTAACGCCATGTGGGACATGACTGCTTTAGAAGTACCTGTCATACGAGACGCGATATACGCAAGCCCTGCGTTAACAACGAGGTTTTTTTCTACGCGTTCTTCTTTGATGTTCCCGGCCTTGTCCTTTAGGACGATGTTAAGCTGACCAGATAGCTTTAAGTTTTCAAGGATCATTTCGATCTCCTAAGTAAAGGTTCGGGAAGCGCCGACGAAGTCTTCCGCAAAGTAAGTGAAATCAGCAAAACCCTGACTTCGTAATGACCCCACGTCGGTCATGGAGGTTGTGTCTGCCAGACGTTTTCCAAAGTTCAAAACATCGCTGTCCGCAACTCCGTAGCTGTCCGCAAACGCTCTATTGTAGGCCATCGCCAAGGTAAGGTCGTCTGTAGCCGCAGCTATGTTTACCCTAGCTTTTGCAAACTGCATTTCTTGGTCGTCTTCTGTCGTTGCTTCACCGTCTAAATCGTCTGTTGCAGTTGTTTGATCAGCTAAAAATTTAGTAATTGCGAACGCGTCTATTGCATCCACAGCAGAAGGAGCCTCATTAAGAGCCTTTAGAAACGGTGAAAACCTTAGTATGTCTGTCGATGCTAAACCATCACCGAAAGGTCTGCTTAGTTGTTTAGAAATAATGTCTATAGTCTCAGGAGTATCTAAGAAGTGTCTATTAAAGTTTGCAGTTTTTTCAAAAACCTCAGAAACGCCAACGGTTTCTCCTAGCCTCTTTACGTACTCAAAAACTTGAGTGTCAGTGACATACCCATTATCAGCAAAAGCTTTGTAGAAAGAAATTCTTGCAGCTTCAGATAACTCTGTACTGTCCGTTAAAGACCTGAACAAACTCAAAACAGTTTCGTCAAACGATTCAACGCTCTCAAAATTTTGAGAAAGTAGTAGGAAGTACCCTTGTACTGCGGAAAAAGATGCAAAACCTGTTTTTGAAAAAGTAGCCGTCGTACTCAGAGCTTCAAACGAAGCTTTAGTCGTCGGTGTTGTGCCAACTGCCTCGTAAGCAGCTTTAAGAGCATTTAAGAGTACCGCTGATTTTAACTTCACGCAAAATCCTCCCTTATCCTAAAGCGTAGTGTTTCAAAAATAGTTTCTCTCAAACCACCTGCACGAACTACTTCAAGCTCACCTTCGTACGTACCCGGTTGCTGGTTTAAGTCGTTTGTCTGCCACTGAAGAATTGCGATGCCAGTACTTTCTGTGCCGCTTGCAACATAAAGCTGTCTCGAAAATAGTAATGTCGTTTCCCCCACAGCGCGAAAGTGTAAAGTTACTGTTGCACCGGATAAATTAGTTGGACTATTAGTATCATCGTCCACAAGGGTTACTTTTATTTGGGGCCCAGTGTCACCTTGTACGTAGTTAAATGATGATGCCATTATCTTCTCCTCCTGCGACCTGCAAAATCTGAGTAACCGACACGAGAACTAACACCACGATATTCTCTAGTTTTTGCGTCATCTGCTTCTTTTGCAAACTTTTGTCGGTAGTACATAGATAGCTCTGTGTTGGTCCACTCTTTGCCGGGAATGAGTGCTAGTTGTGCTAAAGCTCCATACGAAATACATCTTCCGTGAGACTCAAAAACCCAATCCTCTACACCTGTGGCAGATAGCTTAGTCTTTAAAACGCCCCATCCACTGTACGCGTATTTTTGATCTGGGGTAGGATAAAGCCTAATAGATGCGTCTTGAAATATTGTATAATACGCTGGTCTTCCCTTTGACTTAAATCGTGTTGGGTCAATATGTTTATCTGACACACGACTCATAGGTTCTCCCTCAAGCGCAAGTTCGTATATGTTTTCTAATATAGCCTCGCTGGACGGAATAAAAATTGGATAGTCCGGTACGTTTGCAACCGCAAAATCTTTTTCTATCTCGAAACGCCAAATTTCACTTCGTTCTAAAAACTTAGCCGCCGCTTCTTGCAAACTCGCTTCCATTACAATCTCAGGACACCCCGGCAAGTGAGGTTGGATGTAAGGATAAAATGTACTCCAAGGGGTTGTAGCCATCTATGCCACCATACTTCCTGGAGACGGCGCAACGGCCGCGTCCACTTGTGTTTTTGTACCAATAGCCGCGTTAAAAGTTTGAAACGCAGATGAAGCGCGTGCTTCATTAGCTCCATACTCTGCATCTTTTGAGTACGCTCTATACAAAATCCAATCTGTGATTGGGCCAAGGTATATGTCGTCTACTAATATAACGGTGGTATTGCTGTTTGCGGGGTCTAGCTGACTGTCCGTGAGCGCGTGAGCGTCTGGTGTATCCACATAGACAACCTCGAGCTGTGCTGTAGCAGCCGCCGGAGGATAAACATAAAAATCTTTAGGGTTACGAGGGTCGTAAGTATAGTGCTGAATATTAGCGGTTTGTGCCTCTGTGTGCCAACTGGGACGTTGGTCGTCTAAAACACTTTGCGCGACGACCCTAACAACTTTCTTAGTAGAACTAGAAGCTACATTTCGCTTGATGTCTAAAAGTCTTACCGCTGTCGGAAAACCACCGCTAGATGCAGTTAGTGTTTGTTTGGAACCTGCGGCGCATGTAAATGTTGCACACTTTGCGTTCGCGTCAGGTCTAAGTAAAACTATACTAAGGTACGCCTCGTTTAGCCACCGTTGTAGCTCGAGACGCGGCCAACGCACGTTTGAGTCTTGTAAAATAGCTTCGACGCGGGAAATAACGTCGATAACCTTTATGGTCGCCATTAGCCTAGTCCTCTCGTTAAGGGGGTGAGAGGGGGATTGTCCCCCCCTCGTTAGCTATTAGCTTGCAGCGCCAACTAGAGCTGTTACCAATGCTTCGTTTTTAACAACTTTGCGGCCATATACGGCAAGGCCACGAACGATGTCACCGAAGTCAGTTTGGTTACGTAAAGGCTCA
>Ga0209199_1001643_pt1 | contig 26081 bp, 27 predicted proteins | sample COGITO_mtgs_1105_7_FD_184805 | JGI IMG/M metagenome (GOLD analysis project Ga0209199, IMG submission 184805) | Pelagic marine microbial communities from North Sea - COGITO_mtgs_110523 (SPAdes) (version 2) | ecosystem: Environmental > Aquatic > Marine > Epipelagic ...
GGGACGATCTCATCCAAGATGATGTAGGCATATTTTCTACTAGTTTTATCTTAACAATTGCTTTTGCACTTTTAAAACCATACTTCCAAGGAACAAAAATTCTTAATGGAGCTCCATTTTGGTTAGGTAAAGATTTTCCATAAAGACCAGTAACGACTGTTGTTATAGGATGCATAGCTTCATCAATTCTTAATCCTTCTCTATAGGGCCAGTTTAATACTGGATACTTTTGACCTTTCATTTGGATAGGGTCATAAATACTTTCAAATTCAACAAATTTTGCACTATTTTTAATAGACACTTTATTAAGTAATTTACTTAAAGAAAATCCCATCCAAGGAATTACCATAGACCACCCTTCAACGCATCTAAGTTTGTAAACTCTCTCTTCGGAAGGAAACAAAGAAATTATTTCTTCAGCTGAAAGTGTGATTGGATTATCTACCTCACCTTCAATAGTAACACTCCATGGTTTAGTAACAAATTCTTTTGAATTTTTGAAAGGATCACCTTTTCCAGTCCCAAACTCATAATAGTTGTTATAAGTCGTAATATCTTTATATGAAGTTAGCTCAACTTTATTTTGTGAATAGGCATTGCTTAAAAATGGTATACTACTTAAGGATAATGAACCTACACCTAAGCCAATAGATTTAATAAACTTTCTTCTTTTATTGTATATTTGTTCAGGTGTAATTTCTGAATTCTTATATTTTTTCATATTTAATAGGATTACCTTTTAGCCACTCACTTTGTTCATTTTTATAATGTTCTTTTTTCCATATAGGAGATCTTTTTTTAATTTCTTCAATAATATATCTAGATAATACATAAGTTTCATCTCTATGTTTACAGGCAACTGCAATAATAATACTAGTTTCACCAAGTTCTACATAACCTTTAACATGCTCAATAAATACTGCTTTATCCATAATTTTTAATTTTTCAGTAGTTTCTTTATAAATTTCATCAAAGCTTTTTAATACTAATTTGTCATGACTATCATAAGTTATTCCAACAACTTCTTTATTTTCATTAATATTTCTGACTGTCCCATTAAAAATAATTGATGCACCATATAAAGAAGATTTTATAAAAGCTTCTGCTGTAGAAGTTTTAATTTTATCTTTTTCAATATCTATAATTTTTGTATGTAGCATCAACCACCACCTATTGGAGGTATTATTCCAATCTTTTGATCTCTAATAATCTTAAAGTCATCATTGATAATATTGTTATCTTCTGAGCAAAAAACAGAGTTTTTTACAATTTTAATAAAATTTTTATTACCCTTAAAGTTTTTATCTAAATAATTAATTATTTCTTTCCGAAAATCTTTGATTTCAAGCTGTCCTTTAATATTAAACTCTAAGTGATCTTTATTACTAAAGTCTCTACTCGCACCAAAGAGTTCAAGTTTAATTTTCATTTTTTATTTTAGATGAAAATTTTAAATCTTCATTATTAAAATTATCTTTATTTTGTTTAATAAAATGATCCATTATTTCTATCTTTTCATTTTCAAATTCTGTAACCTTTCTAGCTTCTAGGTTAATGTATAAGGAAAGCCATTCTATAGAAGCTGAAATTTTTTTGGTTTTTTTTTCAATCATTTCAAGTTTTAAATGTAGTCTTTTTTTATCATGATCAAAAAAGGTAAGTATGATATCCACTTCATCTTCTTGTTTTATTTCTCTAATATATTTTGTATTGGTTTCAACTACCATGGTGCTCCTCTTTTCATTTTTAGCAGAGTCAGCACCCATTTTAAATTTTTCAAGCATTACCTCAAGAGCTTGATCAAATATTAAAATATAATAGGCCATGTTGAGATGATCATTATAATCAACCCATTCTTTAATTATCTTTTGTGATTTTAGAAAAACAGACACTGTAAACTAAAAGATATCTTTTAAAAATTCTGGTAAGCCATCAGGATTAGTCCATAAACCACTTTTTCCACCTTCTTTAATCAATAGCTTAACATTATCAATTCTAAGATGTGGATTTACAATTTTACATAGATCGTAAATAGTTATTAGTGCTGTATTAACACCCATAATAGCTTCCATTTCTACACCAGTTTTTGCAACAGCGGACACAACACAAAAAACTTCTAAGGAAGCATCTTCGACATGCATGATAATTTTAGTTGCTGTATGATCTATCGGCAGTGGGTGACATAATGGAATTAATTCACTTGTTTTTTTAACACCTAAGACTGCTGATACTTCAGCTAAGGTGATTGGATCACCTTTAGGCATTTCTTTATTTTTAATTAGGTTAAAAACTTCTTTCCCTACATAAATTTTACCAGAAGCTAATGCTCTTCTAAATGTTTGTTTTTTTGATGATACATCAACCATATTAAAAGAATTTTTTTTAAAAATTTCTTTAGCCCAGTCTTTTAATTTTTCTTCATTTATTACTTTTAAGCTTGTCATTTAACCTCCAGTACTTGATAGATTTGGGGTAATCCCAGTTTCACCTAGTTCTAAATAATGTGACTCTTTTTTAAGATGCAATTGTTTTATAATAAGATTCACCAGTTCATCTTTTTGAGTGTCGTCTTGCAGTAAATGTCTAATACTAATTCCAGTATTACCAAACAAACATAATCTCAAATCACCTCTTGATGTAATTCGCAATCTATTACATGTTTGACAAAAATCTTTAGAGTAGGGTGCAATTAAACCAAATTTACCTTTAAATTCTGGATGTATAAAATTTAGTGATGGGCCTGCATCTTTTCCATAAGTCTGTGGTATCCAGCTATTTTTTTCTAAAAAATCTTTAAATACTTTAGAGGAAACATGGTTCTTTTTAAAATACTCCAAATTATCACCTGTTTGCATCAATTCTATAAATCTAAAGTCAATTTTGTTATCTTTTATAAAATTCCCAAATTTTTTGAACTCATCAGGGTTATCATTGACACCCTTAAGTAAAACAGCATTAATTTTTATATTCTTGAAATTTAATTTTTGTAAAATCTTTATACCTTCTAAAATTTCTTCAAGCCTGTCATGCCCTGTTAGTTTTTTAAAAGATTCTCTATTCAAACTGTCTATACTAACATTTATTCCATCCAACCCAGCTTCAAATAATTGTTCTGCAATTTTGTCCAAACGATAACCATTAGTTGTCATTGTTACTTTAGGTATATTTGAATTTTGCTTCATATCTTTAAGAATGTTAAAAAAGTCTTTTCTAACTGTTGGCTCTCCACCAGTTAATCTAATTTTACAAACACCTAACTCAGATAACGCTTTTGTTAATCTAGATATTTCCTGAGCAGACATAAAACTTCTCGTATCTCCAGGAGTTTTTTTATAACCTTGTGGCAAACAATAAGTACAACTGTAATTACATACATCAGTAATTGATAATCTTATGTAGGGGAATTTTCTTCCAAAAGTGTCACTTAATGTTTTCATCTTATTTTTATTACATTATATTATAATAACATTATATGAGCAAAATTATTACCAAGGCAGAAGTAGATCTATTTAAAAAAGATGGTGCAGTCTTGATTAAAGGTAAGTTTGATAACGCATGGATTGAAAAGCTAAAAAAAGGAATTAAAAAAGGTAAAGAAAGTCCTAGTCCAAGACTTGTAAATCATACAAAAGATCAAAAACTACCTGGGTATTATGAGGATTTTTGGACTTGGGATTTGCATGAAGAATTCAAAGATTTTGTATTTAATTCACCAACACCTAAAATTGCAGCAGAACTTCTAGAAGCACAAAAAATTAATTTAGTGATGGATAATTGGTTTTTTAGGGAAGCAGGGTCAAAATCATCACCCCCTTTTCATCATGATATATCATATTTTGATTTTGAAGGATCCATGTGTGTTTTATGGATACCACTTGAGTCGGTTAAAAAGGAAGATGGTATAGCTTGGGTTAAAGGATCTCATTTATGGGATAAACTATTTTTAAGAACAAGATTTAATGATGGCCATGAAGTTGATGGTAAGCCTGGAGTTGTTAATGGAAAAAAATATGAATTAACTCCTAACATATTAGAAAATAAAGATGATTATGAATTTCTGCAATGGGACCTAGAAGTTGGTGATTGTATTTATTTTGATATTAGAACACTCCATGGAGGATTAAATACTGTTACACCTAAAAAAGATGTTCATAGATATACATTGAGAATGGCAAAAGAAAATTCTAAAATTATTTATAGAGGAGATTGGGCTAGAGAAGAGAGAACTATTATGGAAAATAATGGTTATAAAAATGGGGATGATTTATCTGGTAAAATGTTTCCAACTTTATTTGAAATTAGTTAACTTCCAGAATTATAAACTGGAAGTTAACATAAATAATTAACCAGCAGGTTTGTAGCCTGACATAGCTTTAGCGGCAAGCTCAGCTGCTTTGTTCATATTTATTTCTTCAAGTACAACCATATTTTCTACTGTTCCACTAGCTTCAACAGCTAATTTTATAGCAGCAAAACTTTCATAAGGCATGTCTCCTGAAGTGACTGCAACGAAATCATAAGGACCTCTCGTAATATAAAAAGATTCAAATGTTCCACCTACAGCTTCGGTTAATGCTTTTACTGCTGTTGATCTATCTTGCTTAGGGTCCTTTATAAAACCTTGGTAGGCCTTTGGTGAATAATTTCCCATTACAATATATTTTTTCATAAATTTTCCTTTGTTAATTTAGAATATAATCACACCCTTAGTAAATTTGTCAATTTACATAATTCGTTTTTTGGAAAAAAATTCAAGATTTTTTCAACTTATAGTTTATTAAGTTAGAATATTTTTTTCTGAATATTAAAATTTAACTTTTTCAAAAATTTTTGATTTAAGAGATTTATTTGCAGTTTCAGCAAGTATTAAAGATCTTCTTCCATCTTCAAAATCTGCAATAGGTTTAATATTTTTTTTGCATAGTTTTGCTAAATCATTTAATTGAATTTTGTATGCTTCAGAATATCTTTCTATAAAAAAAGTCTTAAAAGGAGATTTGTTATTTGTTGAATTTTTAGAATAAATTGCTGTTTCTAAATCACGTTGATTATCAGAAATTATCATTCCTTTATTACCAAAAAGCTCAACTCTTTGATCATACCCAAAGCTACAGTGTCGTGAATTTGTAATAATACACTGAACCCCTTTTTTAGATCTCATTATAACAGTTGCTAACTCTAAATCTTTTACTTTTCTAAATTTTTTATCTGAAAAATATTCACCTGTAGCAAAAACAGACTCAAACTCGTCTGAACCAGTATAATATCTAGCTAAATCAAAATCGTGTATCATCATATCTTTAAAAATACCTCCAGAAGTTTTCAAATAACTTAAAGGAGGTGGAGCAGGGTCACGGCTTGTAATTATTATTTTTTCCAGCTTACCTATCTTACCTTTGATTAAGTTTTTTCTTAAAGAGTTGTGAGCCGGATCATATCTTCTATTAAACCCTATTTGAATTTTAGGATTATATTTCTTAATATTCTTTTTACATTGATTAATTTTTTTCAAATCTAAATCTAAAGGTTTTTCACAGAAAACAATTTTCTTATTTTTGACTGCTCCTTCTATATATTTTAAGTGAGTATTTGTACTTGTTGCTATGAAGATACTTTTAATATTTTTATCCACAAAGGCTATATTAGGATTTTCAATAGCAATACATTGATATTTTTTTGAAAATTTTTTTGTTAAATTTTTATCTAAATCAAAAATATATTTTAAATTAAACTCAGGGTGATTGACTAAATTCTCAGCATGCATTTGGCCAATTCTACCAAGACCAAATAAAGCTATATTTATTATATTTTTACCCATCTTTTTCTTTTAGAGGAAATTTTACATGCATTTATAAATTTTGCAGTTTCTAGTCCCTCATCTTCATTTGGATAAAAAAATCTTTTCTTAGACTTACTTTTAATTGAGTCTGCAAACTCTCTATAGATGTTTGCAAAAGCATCTAAATAACCCTCTGGATGACCAAATTTTATTCTAGAAAATTTTGAGGAAAATCCTGCATTATGAAAATCTCTCTCCAGTAATTTAACAGCACCTTTTGCTGGGTTTAATTTTAGATAGTTAGGGTCATTCTGTACCCACTCCAAACTTCCTTTAGTACCAAATATTCTTATTCTTAAACCATAAACTCCACCTCTTGCCATCACACTTGTCCAAAACATTCCTTTAGCTCCATTAGCAAAGTTAATCATTACTTGAGCGTTATCATCCATTTTAATTTTATTTGAAATTTGTTTGATGTCAGCAAAAACAGTTTTTCCCTTTAATCCAGAAATATATGATGCCAAATGATAAGAATGTGTTCCAATCTCATTAAGGACAGCTGAAGCACCAACAATCTTATTATCCAGTTTCCATTTTAATTTTTTCTTTGCATTTTTTGAAGTTATATTTTCTCCTCCAGACCAATCCTGAATATATTCAACATTAACATATTCAACTTTTCCTATCTTTCCTTTTTCAACCAGAACCTTAGCTTCTCTGACCATAGGGTAGGCAGAATAATTATGAGTTAGGGCATACTTAATTTTTTTATTAGATTTAATTTTTTTATATAATTTTTTGGCTTGTTCCAAATTTCCTGCAAATGGTTTATCAGAAATAATATGAATATCTTTATCAATAAATTTCTCTGCAATAATTTGGTGACTTGCTGGAGGTGTCATTATGGATACAACTTCAATACAATCTTCTCTTTTTGACTCCTTATCTGCCATCTCTTTAAAATTTGAGTAGCATCTATCTTTTATAATCCCAATACTTTGCCCAAATCTAACTGATAATTTTGCATTTTTTGAAAAAACACCAGCAACTATCTCATATTGATTGTCAAATCTGGCAGAAATTCTATGTACATGACCGATCCAAGATTTTGGACCCCCACCAACAATTCCTAAAGATAATTTTTTTGTTTTCATTGTGTTTGCAGTTTCATATATCATAACAAAAAAAAATATTATGTCAGTAAAATTAGGAATAGCGCCTATAGCATGGAGCAATGATGATATGCCTGAACTTGGTGGTAATACTCCTTTAGAGCAATGTCTTTCAGAGGCTAGTGAAGCTGGTTTTTCGGGAATAGAGTCTGGTGGAAAATTTCCAAAAAAATCAGATGAATTAATTCCAATGCTAGAAAAACATAACCTAAGACTATGTTCTGGATGGTATGGGGCTAACCTCAGAAAGAACTCTGTGAAAAATGAAATTAAATTAATACAAGAGCAATTAATTCTTTTTAAGAATTGTGAAGCACCTTGTATTGTTTTTGCAGAAGTGTCTGGTTCAATAGCAGGTGATCAATCAAGAGCATTATCAACAAGACCACAAATGGATAAGGATGGATGGAAAGATTTTTGTAAAAAATTATCAGAAATTAGTAAATATCTTGAAGATCAAGGTATGCCTCTAGCATATCACCATCACATGGGTACAGTCATTGAAACACAGAATGATACTGAAAGGTTATTAGAAAGTACGTCAGAGCATGTAAAATTAATCTTAGATACTGGACACATGTTATTTGCTAATGGAAGTTCCTTAGAAATTTATGATAAATTTAAAGATAGAATTATTCACATTCATTGCAAAGATATGAGAAAAAATATTTTAGATAAATCCTTGAACGATGATTTAAGTTTTAGACAGGCATTTTTAGAGGGTGCTTTTACAGTACCTGGTGATGGTTGTATTGATTATAAGCCTTTTTTTGATCTTTTAAAAAAAAATGATTATTCCGGATGGCTAGTTGTTGAAGCAGAGCAGGACCCAAGTAAAGCAAATCCATTAGAGTATGCTAAAATAGGATTTAATTATTTAACTAAAACTTGTGCAGAGTCGAATTTACAAATTATTAAGTAATTTTATAATCTAACTATTTTAGATTTTTCAATTTTATTATTAAAAAAATCAATAATATTTTGAACTGTCTCTTTACCCATTCTAATCATACACTCTTCTGTAAATGCAGCAGTATGAGGGCTTAAAAATACTTTGTCATTTTTTAATAAAGGATTATTTTTTTCTGGCGGTTCTATTTCAAATACATCCAATCCTGCACCAAAAATTAAATCTTCATTTAATGCTTGATCTAGATCGTTTTCGTTAATTATTCCACCTCTAGCAGCATTAATAATAATACAATTTTTTTTCATTGTTTTTAATAAATTTAGATTAATCATATTTTTTGTTTCATTGTTTAAAGGTATATGTAGTGAGATAGCATCCATTGTCTTGACAGCTTCTTTCAAGTCTTCAACTTTTTTTCCACCTAAAGACTCAATTATTTCAGATGAAACAAATGGATCATAAACAAAAACATTCATTTCAAAACCTAAGCATCTCTTGATCAAGCATTGACCAATCCTACCAAATCCCGCAATCAAGATATTTTTGCCCCATATTTCTATAGTTTTTGGCAATTTGTTTCTGTCATTAAAATTACCTGTTTTAACACAATCATCGTACATACTTTTTCTTTTTGAAATACTAAGAAGCATAAAAATTACATGTTCCGCTACTGCTACAGCATTTGCTGTTGCTGTTATAGCAATTGTAATATCATTTTTTTTACAAGCATCTAAGTCAATATTGTCATATCCAACTCCGTGTCTTGATATAATTTTTAGTTTTTTTCCAAGATCTATAATTTCACCAGATAACTTACCAGTTCTTAGTGAAGCACCATCACAATTTACAATTTTTTGTTTTAAAGCTGGATCATTTATATCTTCAATTATTTCAAACTCATAATCAGGATGGTTTGTTAATAGTTTTGGTCCTGCTTCATTTATACTTTGAATTATAAGAATTTTTTTTTTATCTGACACTTTTTTAATAGGCCTTAGACTCTTCCATCTTTGAAGAACCTTTCATTTTTTCTACAATACTTTTTGAGCCTGCACTCATTGCTCTTTGATCAGATCCAATTGTTACAAAATTAAAACCTTTATTAATCATTTTAAGTGCATACTCAGGCGTTCCATTGTGGATACCTGCAAAAATATTATTTTTTTTAGCATGCTCTAAAATTCTTAAAATTTCTGAATATGCTTTTGAATCTTCTGATCTGTCAAAACCTGGTTCTTCACCTATAGCTAAACTCAAGTCAGCAGGGCCGATATATATTCCATCAATACCAGGTACAGACATTATTTCGTCTAATTTTTCTAAAGACTCTTTAGTTTCTATCATGGCGAATTTTAACAATTCAGTATTTGCATATTTTGCATAATCAGAACCACCATAAATTAGACCCCTAACTGGCCCGAAACTTCTATATCCATGTGGGGGATACATGCAAGCTTGTACAAATTTTTCGGCCTCTTCTTTATTGCTTACCATTGGACAAATTACACCATAGCAGCCGGCATCTAAAATTTTCATTATTTGTCCAGGTTCATTCCAGTTAACCCTAGCAAGTGGTGTTACATCTGTTGACGAAATTGTCTGTAACATAGGTAATGCATTAGTGTAATCGACTAAACCATGTTGCATATCAATTGTTAGTGAGTCCCAGCCTTGATGAGCCATTACTTCTGCTGAAACAGTACTAGGAATTTGTAACCAACCATTGATTACTGGTTTTCCTTCAGTCATCATTTTTTTTATTTTATTTATTCTCACAAAACTAACCTTTAATACCCATGTGAGTATATTTAACATTTAAATAATCTTTTATTGCCATTGATCCGCCTTCACGACCATAGCCAGTTTGTTTAATGCCTCCAAAGGGTGCTTCTGCAATCGCAACAGCAGCAGTATTTACCGCAACACAACCAGATTCTATTAATTCAGAAGCTCTATGAGCTTTCTCCATTGAATTTGTATAAATATAACTACACAAACCAAGATCATTATTATTTGCTCTTTCAATAACCTCATCAAATGTTTTAAAAGATAGCATTGGAACTAAAGGACCAAAAGGTTCTTGTGTCATTATTGTAAAGTCATCTTTAATGTCATCAAAAACAGTAGGTTCATAAAAATATCCTTTATTAAAGCCTGCAGGCCTTTTACCTCCCAACAAAACTTTTGCACCTTCATTCTTTGTTGTTTCAACTAGTTGTTCTATTTCAGCCAATCTTTTGTCAGTTGTTAATGGCCCAAGTTGAACACCTTCATCCATTCCATTACCAATTTTAAGTTTTTTAGTTCTTTCAATAAATTTACTAATAAATTCTTCCTTCTTACTTTCTTGAATATAAAATCTGTTAGGTGAAATACAAACTTGTCCGTTGTTTCTAAATTTTGCAGCAATTGCCATATCAGCAACTTTATCAATATCAGAATCTTCAAAAACTATAAATGGAGAGTGACCACTTAATTCCATAGTAACTCTCTGAACTTTATCAGCTGCTTTTTTTAAGATAATTTTACCAACTCTAGTTGAGCCTGTAATTGAAACTTTTTTAACAATGTCAGACTCTAGCAATTGTTCAGAGATCTGAGCAGGATCACCTGATAAAAGATTTACTACTCCATCTGGAACACCAGCCTCTTTACAAATATTAACTAGTTCCATTACTGTTCCAGGAGTAATTACATCTGGTTTACAAATTACAGAACATCCAGCTGCAAGTGCTGTTGAAATTTTTCTTGATGCCAAAATTAATGGAAAATTCCATGGTATCAATGCTGCTACTACTCCAACCGGTTGATAGTAAACATGAATTCTTGTATCTGGAAATCTACTTTCTATAGTTTGCCCATAAATTCTTTTTGTTTCTTCAGCATTCCACTCAAATATATCAGCTGCACCACCTGCTTCTCCAATTCCTTCTGCTAATGGTTTTCCAACTTCTAAGGTCATCCATTTAGCTAAAACATCTTGCTTGTCTCTAATTTTATCAGCAATTCTTCTGATAATATAAGATCTTTGCCATGGAGCAGTATCTCTCCAAATTTTCAAACCTTTTTCTGCAGATTTTAAAGCTTTTTGAACATCTTCACGGCTAGCTTTAGATGCTTTACCTAACACTTCTTCTGTAGCAGGATTTATTACGTCGTAAGTTTCATTATTTGATGATGCTTGCCACTTGCCGTCGATGAATTGTCCAAATTTATTATACATATTTATTTATAAGGTTTACTTAGTATGGTTAATTATTTTATAAGTATTTATATATATATAAAGATAAATTAAAATGAAAAAAATTACTCTTACATGTGCACATGCAATTATTAAATACTTAATTGCTCAAAAAATATTAATCGATGGTAAAAAAGAAGCTTTGTTTCCTGGTGTATTTGGAATTTTTGGACATGGAAATGTTGCATGTTTAGGTCAAGCATTAGAAGAAAATCAGAAAGACCTTCCAACATATAGAGGTCACCATGAACAAAATATGGCTTTAACAGGTATAGGCTATGCTAGAGCAAAAAGAAGACAACAAATTTTTATAGCTACATCATCTGTTGGACCAGGTGCAACAAACATGATTACAGCAGCAGGTGTTGCTATGAGTAACAGATTGCCTATATTATTTTTACCTGGTGACACATATGCAAACAGAATACCAGATCCCGTATTACAACAAGTGGAGCATTTTAATAACCCTAACGTTACAGCAAATGATGCTTTTAAACCAGTAACAAGGTACTTTGATAGAATAACCAGACCAGAGCAAATAATTCAATCTTTTCCTAACGCAGTTCAAACTATGTTAGATCCTGCGGACTGTGGTCCAGCATGTATCTCTCTAAGTCAGGATATTCAAGGACAAATTTTTGATTATCCAGAAGATTTTTTCAAAGAAAAAATTCATTTAATTAGAAGACCTAGACCTGATGAGTTTCAAATTAAAGAGGCAGCAGAAAAGATTAAATCATCAAAAAAACCAATACTTATTTCGGGTGGAGGAGTTTTTTACTCTGATGCTATGGATGCTTTAAGCAAGTTTGCAATTAAACATAATATTCCGGTTGCTCAAACAGTTATGGGTTATTCTACAATGAAAAGAGATCACTCACACTATGCTGGCCAAATAGGTGGATTGGGTGGAAAAAACACAAATACGCTAGCAAAACAAACAGATCTTGCAATAGCGGTTGGAACTAAACTTGCAGACTTTACTACAGGATCTTGGGCAAACTTTGAAAATAATGATTTTAAACTTGTTTCAATTAATGTTTCAAGATTTGATGCAAATAAACATTTAGCACAAGCAGTTGTTGGAGATGCAAGAGCCTCCTTAGATGAATTATCAGCTGTCTTAGGTGAGTGGAAAGCACCTGATGAGTGGAATAAAAAATCACAAGTTGAGCTTAAATCTTGGAATGAATATGTAGACAAAGAAAGTGCACCAACAAATCAAAAGGTACCTAGTTACGTTCAAGTTGTTGGGGCAGTATATAGAAATTCTGACCCGTCTGACATCGCAGTCACTGCTGCTGGGGGATTGGTTGGTGAAGTTGCTCAAGTTTGGAGACCAAGAGAATTAAATACTCACGAAACAGAGTGGGGGTTTAGTTGTATGAGTTATGAAATATCCGGTGCCCTAGGTATTAAGATGGCAAACCCACATAAAGAAGTAATTTCATTTGTTGGAGATGGATCTTATTTACTAAATAATTCAGATATTTATTCTTCAGTCATTACTAAGAATAAACTTATTATAATTGTTTGTGATAATGGTGGCTTTGCTGTGATCAATAGACTGCAATTATTTAAGGGTGGAAAAGAATTCAATAATTTACTTAAAAGCTCAAACACTCCTGGTTTAGTAGGAGTTGATTTTGCTAAACATGCAGCAAGTATGGGAGCCAAATCAGAAGAAGTGAGTTCAATCTCAGATCTAGAAGAAGCTTTTAAAAGAGCAAAAAAATCAGACATAACATATGTAATTTCAATTAAAACAGAACCTTATCAGTGGTTAGAGGGATCATCTTTTTGGGACAGTCCAACTTTAGAAATTCCCACTACAGAAGAAAATAAAAAAGCTTTAAAACTCTATAAAGAAGGCAAGTCTAAACAAAGACAAGGTGTTTAGATAGTTTTATGAGTAAAATTTTTAACGTTGGATTAATTGGCTGTGGTCATATTTCAGAAACATATTTTAGAGCTGAAAAATATTTTAATAATATAAAAATAGTTAAATGTGCAGATATAAATTTTAATAATGCAAAAAAATGCGCTAAAATTAATAAAATTAAAGCAATAACTGTTAAAGAGCTTTTAAAAGATAAAGAAATAGAAATAATTCTAAATTTAACAATACCTAAGGCTCATTATCAGGTAGCCAAACAAGCCTTAACTAATGGTAAACATGTTTATTCTGAAAAACCGTTAGCAATTAATTTTAAAGATGGGCAAGAATTATTAAGAATATCAAAAAAAAACAAGCTTTATATAGGTAATGCTCCTGACACATTTTTAGGTGGGGGTATTCAAAAATCAAAAGAACTCATTGATAAAAAAATAATTGGAAAAATTAATCTAGGAAACGCTATTTTTGCTTTTCCAGGAGTTCAATCTTATCATCCTAATCCAGAACCCTGGTTTGCAAAAAAAGAAGGAGGGCCAGCAATAGATATGGGTCCTTATTACCTAACAGCTTTAGTAAATTTATTGGGCCCTGCAAAAAAAGTATCAGGGAGCATTATTAAGGGTGTCAAAAAAAGAACTATTGGAATAGGTCCTAGAAAAAATAAAACTTTTAAGGTTGAATGTCCTACAACATACTTGTCAACAATTACCTTTGAAAAGGGAACGGTAATTAGATTAACTCTATCATTTGATGTAATCACGCATAAAAGAAACCATATAGAATTGTATGGGGATAAAGGCTCAATGATAGTACCAGATCCAAATATGTTTGGTGGTTCGGTTCATGTTTGTAAAAAATTAGGTAACCCTTGGACTGAATATAAAACAAATAAAATGCCTTTAGGTAAAATTAATATTAGATCACAAAGTTCAAGAGCAAACGAGTCTGCAACAAATGCTAATTATAGAGGAGTTGGTTTAGCTGAAATGGCATATAGTATAGAAAATAAAAAAGTTCATAAATGCAACGGAGAGCTTTCTTTACATGTATTAGATATTATCCAATCTACTATGAAGGCTTGTAAATCTGAAATATCACAATCAATTAAAACTACCTGTAAAAAACCACAACTTTTTTCTTTGAAAGAAATAAGAAAAATAATAAAATAATTTTTTTTAAATAGTAATTTATGTCAAAGTTAATTGTTATAACTGATCCTTACCCAAGAACACTTGATCTTATTTTTACAAAAGAAAAACTTAAACAATTAAGGTCAAAGTATAAAACAATAACTGCACCAAAAATCAATAAAAAAAAATTTTATGAAAATAATATTCATAAAGCTACATTTATTATGGGTCAGCCAAATTTAGATAAAAACCTTTTATCTAAAGCAAAGAAACTAAAAGCTATTATTAATGTCGAAAGTAATTTTATGGACAATATGGATTATGATTACTGTTTTAAAAAAGGCATTCATGTAATAGCAACATCTCCTGTATTTTCGAAACCAGTAGCAGAACTTGCTCTAGGAATGACCTTATCTTTATTGAGAAATATTCACACTGCTCATTCAGATTTTATTAAAGGGAAAGAAAAATATGGCCTGGAAAGCAACCTTAATGCCTCACTATTATCTGAAAAAAAAATAGGATTATTAGGATTTGGGGATTTGGCTAAATCTTTATATCCGATGTTATTACCATTTACTAAGGATATAAATGTATATGACCCATGGATACCTAAAGAAAAAATTAAAAAGTTAGGATTTAATTCAATAAATTTAAATAAGATGTTTAAAAACTGTGAAATTATTTATGTTTTGGCGGCTGTGACTACAAAAAATAAAAATCTTATAGATAAAAGATTACTAAATAAAATGAAGTCTAATTCATTATTTATTTTAATGAGTAGAGCGGCAGTTGTAAATTTTAAAGATTTAATTAAAAGAGTTAAAAAAGGTGATTTATTTGTGGCAACAGATGTGTTTCCTGAAGAACCAGTAGTAAAAAATAATCCAATAAGAAAAGTAAAAAATATCTTATTTTCAGCTCACAGAGCAGGAGCTTTAGAATCAGCCTTCTTTAATATGGGAAATATTGTCTTAAAAGACATGAATCTGATTTCTAAAAATTTAAAACCAAAATTTTGTAAAATTGCTCAACCTAAAACTGTGGGCTTATTAGCATCGAAACCTGTTGCAATTAATTAATTTTCTTTTTAAGTTGCAGAAATGTTTTCTTCAAACAAAATTATTCTAGAAGCTAAAAATATAAGCAAATATTTTGGAACTATTACAGCACTAGAAGATGTTAACTTGAGCGTTAGAGAAGGAGAGTGCTTGGGGGTTGTAGGAGATAATGGTGCTGGAAAATCAACATTAATGAAAGTACTTTCTGGGCTTTACAAACCAAGTAAGGGTGAGCTTTTTTTTAATGGAAATAAGGAAGTTTTAGACAGTCCAAGAGATTCACAGAATTTAGGTTTAGAAATGGTCTATCAAGATTTGGCTTTGGCAGGAAATTTACCAATTGGAGAAAATATTTTTCTCGGTCGTGAGCCAACTAAAAATTTGGGTTTTCTTAAAATTCTTGATTATAAAAAGATAAAAGAAATGTCAGAGGCACATTTAGATAAATTAAAAATTCATGTAAAAAGTGCAGATCAAAAAGTTGAAGAATTATCAGGTGGTCAAAGACAAGCCATAGCCATTGCAAGAGCAACAGCATTTAATTCTAAATTAGTTATTATGGATGAGCCCACTGCTGCTTTGGCTATTAAAGAAGTAGGGAAAGTTTTAGATCTTATTAATGGATTAAAAAAAATAGGAGTTAGCGTTATAATTATAAGTCATAGAATGGATGATATTTTTGCAGTTTGTGATCGTGTTACAGCTTTATTTCAAGGAACAAATTTTGCTGAGTCTGAATTATCAAAAACATCTAGAGATGAAGTTATTGGTTGGATAATGGGAAAAAAATAACAATGGAAAATAAGGAAACAAAAAAAGAAAGCTTATTTTTAAAAGCCATTCCTTATTTTGATAAATATGGAATTTTATTACTATTGGTATTAATGATACTTGGACTTCATTTATTACAGCCAGAAGTTTTTCTTTCTTGGAGAAATGTAACAAATGTATTTAAACAAATTTCATGGCAATCAATGCTTGCCTTAGGAGTTTTTATTGTAATTGTAACTGCTGGTATTGATCTTTCTGTTGGTTCAATCATGATGTTGTCTCTAATGGTATTAGCTATAACATCAAAAGCTGGTGCACCATGGTATGTGGTTGTTTTAATACCTTTAGTAATCGGAATGTTTTGTGGAATGTTTAATGGCTTGGGAATAACAATTCTTCGTATGCCTCATCCATTTATAATGACATTAGGTACTCTCTATATATTTAGAGGTACGGGAAATCTTATTTCAGGAGGAGTGCCTATTAGTGGGTTTACCGAGGAAGTAAGATTGTTAGGCAATGGAAGAATTGATCTTACCTGGCTGGGATTAAAAGAATCCCAGTATTTACCAGTAAGTGTTGTTTTAATTGCGATTGTTTTCTTTTTGATGTGGGCTTTTTTAAATCATACTAGAACAGGAAAATGGATCTATGCTATTGGAGGCAACCCTAACGCTGCAAGAGCTGCAGGAATAAATGTAAATAAGATTTTAGTAATTGTTTACTCATTGTGTGGATTACTAGCTGGATTTGGTGCTCTTATATTAGCTGGAAGAGCTGACTCAGGATACCCTAATGCAGGATTAAATGCTGAGTTAGATGCTATCGCTGCCTGCATTATAGGTGGGGCTAGTTTTTTTGGTGGAAGAGGAACTGTTCTTGGCGTTTTTGCAGGGGTGATGATTATGGGAATTTTGAGAAATGGTTTAAATTTAAATGATGTAAGTGCATTTTGGCAACAAGTACTAATAGGAAGTATTATAGTGATTGCTGTTTATGTTGATGTTTTAAGAAAAGATCTTGGAACTAGAAAATAGTTAAATTATTTATTCTCCTTGAGGTTGTCTATTTTACTTATAACTTTTTAAAAATGTAATTAAATGTAATTTTATAAGATTTAAATGCGATTTATTTAATAGTTGTTTTTTTTTACTAAATCATATTCAATTAATTTTTTAAAAAAATAATATCAATATAGAGGGAAATAATATGAATAAATTAATTAAAAAGATTGGTGTGTTAATTACATCTGTCTTTCTTATTCTAAGCATATCTTCAGTAAGTTCTTTTGCTGATAAGACTATTTTGTTTAGTATTAAAGGTCCAGGATCTGGAAACCCTTTTTGGGCTTCTGTTGAAAAAGGAGCTAAAGAAGAAGCAAAAAAATTAGGTGTTAAACTGGTTCTTATTGCACCACCTCAAGAAGGTGATGTTCAAGCACAGATCAACCAAGTAGAAGATCAACTTGCAAAAGGTGTAGATGCAATGGCACTAGCACCAGGAGATCCAAATGCTTTTGGTCCAATTGTTGATGACGCTATCAAAAGTGGAGTTCCAGTTGTATTTGTTGATACACAAGGAATTAATAAGGGTGTAACTTTTATTGGAACAAATAATAAAAATGGAGCTGAATTAGCTGCTAAATTTATTTGTGATAAAACTCCAAAAGGTTCAGACGTTGCAATTTTAACAGGGGTAGAATCTCAATCAACTGCTCTTCTTAGAAGAGATGGTGCGATTAAAGGATTTAAAAACTGTGGTTTAAATTTAGTAGCAACACAAACTGCGGAATGGGATACTGCTAAGGCTAGATCTGTAACAGAATCTATTCTTGTAAAAAACCCTAACATTAAAGCAATCTTTGGATCTAACGACAATATGGCGTTAGGTGCAATCCAAGCTCTTAAAGATGCTGGAATGAAAGGTGTTACAGTAGTAGGTTTCGATGCAACTCCTGATGCCGCTAGTAGTATTTTAGCTGGTGACATGACTGCAACTATTGCTCAGTTTTCATACAACATGGGTGCTTACGGTGTTAAATACGCACTTGCACTAGCTAATGGTGAAAAAATCGACATAAATATCGATACTGGAACACAATTAGTTACCACAAAAAATGCTAACGACTTTAAATAGTCTTTAGATTAAATTTTAAGATTAAAGGGTGGAATTTTTATTCCACCCTTTTTTTTTATGTAATATAATATTTTAATGTTAATAAAAATTGACCCCATTTTAAGCCCCGAACTTCTATTTACCCTTCGTACTATGGGTCATGGAGATAAATTAGTTCTAGCTGATGCAAATTTTCCTGCAAACACTACGAATAAAAATGTCATAAGATTAGATGGTGTAAATATTAGAGATGCAGCAAAAGCAATCCTTTCTGTATTTCCTTTAGATAGTTTTATTGTATCTCAAGGTGGAACCGCAGCTAATAGAATGGAAGTTGATGACAATCCTAATGAATTAACAGAAACTCATAAAGAGTTTATTAAAGTAGTTAAAGATATTTCGGGTGAAAGCTGGAAAGTAGGATCTATTGAGAGACAATCTTTTTATGAAGAAGCAAAAAAATCTTATGCAATTGTAACAACAACAGATGCTAGACCATTTGGATGCTTTATATTAACCAAAGGTGTAATTAAACCAGATGGAAGCGTTTGGGTTCTTGAAAAGTAATGAATTCAATTTGTATTTTTGGGGTATTTGTTGCTGATCTTTGTTTTTTTGGAAATAAAATACCTACCAGGGGTGAGACAGTTTTAGGAAATAACCATTTAGTTGGACCAGGTGGAAAAGGTTCAAACCAGGCAATTGCAGCTGCACGATTAAACGGTAATGTTAATTTTATAACTAAAATTGGTAAAGATAACCATGCTGAAATGGCACTCTCTTTATATAAACAAACAGGAGTAAATACAGGATCTATAATACAAGATTCAAGTCTTTCAACTGGTGTTGCAGGGATAATGATTGATGAAAATGGACACAATGCGATTAATATTGTTGCAGGCGCTGCTGGATATTTACAAAATACAGATATTGATAAAAATTTAGAAGTAATAAAAGATTCAAAGATATTTTTAACCCAAATGGAGACCCCAGATTTAACAACAATGTACGCATTAAAAAAAGCCAAAGAAAATAATTGTCTTACAATTCTAAACCCAGCACCAGCAAGAAAAATACAAAAAGAAGATTTTGCATTATTAGATTTTTTCACACCAAATGAGACGGAAGCAGAATTTTATCTTAATAAAAAAATTGAGACAAAAAAAGATATTCAAAATGCCGCAAAAGAATTCTTAAATATGGGGGTTAAAAATATTATTATCACTCTAGGTGCAAAAGGTGTCTATTTTGAAAATGATAAAGAAAGTTACTTTATAGAAGCATTAAGCTTGAAAGATGAAGTTATTGATACTACTGGAGCTGGCGATGCTTTTAATGGAGCACTAGCTGTGGCACTTGCTAAAGACTCTAATTATAAAGATGCAATTATTTTTGCGAATAGAGTTGGAGGCATATCAACAACCAGGTTGGGTGCTGCAAGTTCAATGCCTTTATTGAAAGAAGTAGAAGAATATTAAATGTCATATAAAGCAAATCATAAAAGATACAATAAGATGCAATATAGAAACTGTGGATCTAGTGGTCTTAAACTACCAGTAATAAGTTTGGGTCTTTGGCATAATTTTGGCGGAAAAATTATTAATGCAGAATCTAAAAAAGTTTTGTTTAAAGCCTTTGATTTAGGAATTACTCATTTTGACTTAGCAAATAATTATGGACCACCATATGGAAGTGCAGAGACAAACTTTGGTAAAGTTATGAAGGGTGATTTAAAAAAACATAGAGATGAGCTTATCATTTCCTCAAAAGCTGGGTATGACATGTGGGAAGGACCTTACGGAGAATGGGGTTCTAAAAAACATATAATAGCAAGTTGTGATCAAAGTCTAAAAAGAATGTGTGTAGATTATGTTGATATTTTCTATTCACATAGATTTGATCCCAATACGCCACTTGAAGAAACTGCTGATGCACTTGAAAGCATTTATAGATCTGGAAAAGCACAATACATAGGTGTTTCCTCCTATTCTTCAAAAAAAACTAATCAAATGTTTGAAATTTTAAAATCACGAAATATAAAAATTCTAATTCATCAACCATCATATTCATTAATAAACAGATGGATTGAAAAAGATTTAACTAAAACACTTTTAAAAAAAGGAATTGGTTGCATTGCATTTTCACCTTTAGCTCAAGGAATGCTTTCTGAAAAATATCTAAAAGGTATACCAAAAATCTCTAGAGCAAATCAAAAAATTACTTCATTAGACAAAAGTTTAATAACAAAAAAAAATATTAAAATGATTAATGAATTAAATTCAATTGCAAAAAAAAGAGACCAATCATTATCTCAAATGGCCCTTGCATGGACATTAAATAATAAAGTGGTGACTTCAGCTTTAATTGGTGTGAGAAATTTAAAACAATTAAAAGAAAACGTGGAAAGCTTAAAAAACTTAAATTTTTCAAAAAAAGAATTATCATTAATTAACAAAAAAGCTAAAGATGGTGGAATTAACTTGTGGCTTCCATCTAGTTCATATTAGAACTCGAAACTATTCAATAATTTTAAAATCTGATTTATACTTATCTGTAATTGTAAGACCTAATCCAGGTAAATCATCTTTCAAATCTATAAAACCATTTGTAGGAGAAGGATCTCCTTCAAAGATATAATAAAATAACTCATTACCAATTTCAACATCATGCACTGGGAAGTACTCGGAAATAGGACAATTTACATTTGCCATTGTTAAATGATAGTTGTGCATCTGACCTGCATGAGGAACAACAGGAACTTGATATGCCTCAGCTAAAGCATTAATTTTTTGAGCAGCAGTTATGCCACCAACTCTATTAGTATCATATTGAATGTAACTTATAGCTTTTAGATCTAATAATTGTTTAAAACCAAATAAGCTAAACTCATGTTCGCCACCAGAAATAGGTATCATGTTCATATTGTTAAGCTCAGCATAACCATGAATGTCATCAGCTATTACAGGTTCTTCTAACCATCTAGGATTAAATTTCATTAGCTTTGGTATCATTCTTTTAGAATAATCTAAATTCCAGCCCATGTAACATTCAAGCATTAGATCCGCATCTTCTCCGATAACTTCTCGTACAGCTTCGACTAATTGAATGTTATTTTTCATTCCCTCAGGACCATCTTGTGGACCCCAGCCAAATCTCATTTTATACATATTGAAACCTTGACTCTTATAAAGTTCAGCTTCTTTTTGAAGTTCATTTAATGGCTGACTGTAGAGTTTAGATGCGTAAACAGGAATTTTTTCTTTTGTTCTTCCACCTAATAATTTGAAGACAGGTTTTTTTGTAATTTTTCCAATAATATCCCAAATAGCAATATCAATTGCAGAAATCGCTGTCATTCCGACACCTTTTCTTCCCCAAGCTAAAGTTCTTCTATACATTTTTTCCCAAATGTAGGCATAATCAAATGGATCTTCACCAATAACCAATGGCTTTAAATACACATCAATAGTTTTTTTAGTAACTTGAGGAGCTAAAGCTGCGTTACCAATTCCAATAATTCCATCATCTGTTTCAATTTCACATACTAACCACTCATGAAATCTAAAAGAACCCATTGCATCTGATTTTTCATAAAGAACATCAGAGGCATTTGTACAAAAGTTTTCTTGAGGAGGAACAGTTTTACCTTTCCATTGATAAACTGTAGTTTTAATATTTTTAATCTTAGTCATTAGAATTATTTTCAGCCATTGTTAATGCAATTTTAAATGAATTTAAAGTAGGTTTTAAGTTAGCCTCGTTTTTTCCAGCAATATCAAAGGCGGTGCCATGTGCTGGTGTTGTTATTGGAACTGGCAAACCACCCTGAACAGTAACACCTCTATCAAAGCCAAATGCTTTTAAGCCTGATTGTAATGCGTCATGATACATACCTACAATACAATCATGGTTTTTATTTTTAAAAGCAGTAATAAAAGATGTGTCACAGGGTAGTGGGCCATCAGCATTAATGCCCAAACTTTTAGCCAACTCTATAGCTGGTATAATTTCATCTTTTTCTTCAGTTCCGAATTCTGCATGTGGATTAAGAGCTTGAACAGCAACTCTAGGATTTGTTAGACCATTGAGTTTCATCGCTTCGTTAATTAATTTAATAGGTTCAATAATTTTTTCTTTTTTTATATGTGACGGTACTTCGCTAATAGGTATATGAGAAGTAACTCGTGCAGTCCAAAAATTATCTACAACATTAAATTCACAAAAAAATTTTTTTACCTCTAATTTTTCAGCCATTAAATGAAGTTCATCAGAGAATTTATTGCCTCCAAGCTTTAAACTAGTTTTATTAAAAGGACCAAAGTTGATTGCATCAATTTTATTCTCCTTTGCTAAGTCTAAAGATAAATTTAAAGCAGACAAAACACTTTCACCAGATTCTTTTGAACTTTCAGATAGTTTATAATTGTGGTTTTTACCATTAGAGATATCTAGAAAAAATTTATCACCTTTCTCAAAGTTAATTTGATCAAAATTTTCTACAATTTTAAGATTTTGCGATTTTCCTGAAATTTTGTTTCCTTCTTGAAGAATATTTTTTTCACCTATAACAATAATATTTGCATTATTAATAATTTCTTCTGAAAGTAGTTTACTGATCAATTCAGGCCCTATACCCGATGGATCACCTAATAGTAAAGCAATTTTTTTTTTATGTTTCATTATTATTTATTGTACTTATTAATCTTTTGCGGTAGTTTTTTACCTAAGTAATATTTATATTACAAATATTAGATAATAACAAACGAGAGGGAAATAATGAAAAAAACATTTAAAGCTTTTTTAGTTACTGCTTTTGTAGTGGCTGAATTTTTTGTGATTGCATTGCCCATAGTAACTACATCGGCTAAAGCTGATGGTGCTATTCAAGCAATTACTCATGCAGGTTTTGGTGGTGGTACAGATGTTACTACTAGAATGATGCTTTTAAGAGCAAGAAGAGTTCTTAAGCAAGATATGCAATTAGTTAACAAAAAAGGTGGCGGTGGTGCTGTTTCTATGGATTACATGATGTCACTTCCTGCTGACGGTCAACACACTTTAACTTGGACTACTGGTCACGCTGTTTCTATGGCGCTTGGTAAAACAAAAGTTAAATTAAGTGATATGCAACCTTTAGCTAGAGGAACTGATGATCCTCAATTATTTGTTGTTAACTGTAAAGCTGACATTAAGGATGCTAAAAAATTTATTAGTGTTCAAAAATCAAAATCACTTAAATATGGAACAACACATACAGGTGGAATTGATGATGTAAGTGCAATTGCTTTTACAAAAAAAGGTGGATTAAAAGATCCTACAATTGTTGCATACAAGGGTGTTGCGCCAATTAAAACAAACTTAATCAAAGGAGATATTGATGTGGGTGTTTTAAATTTAGGTGAAGCATTAACAGAAATCAACGAAGGAACATTATGTGTTTCTGTTGTTCTTGCAAATAATAGAATGGCTAAAATCGGAGATTCTCCAACAGCCAAAGAATTAGGAATACCTGTTTCTTTGTCAACTGTTAGAGGATTTGTAACTAAAAAAGGTGCTCCTGCTGCAAGAGTTAAAGAACTTGAAGCTGGAATGATGAAAGCTATGGGACATAACTATTACAAAAATTTCTTAACTGAAATTGGTCTTGATGATACTAGTGTAGTAGGTGCTGATGAGTGGGGCAAGCAAATGGAAGAAATGCTTGCTGAAATGACTGCTCAGCTTAAAGCTTTAGGTTACCTTAAGTAATTAAAAATAGTACATTTTTTAAATGAATAATGTACTTAAGAAAAAAAGGGCAAACAAAAGTAGTTTGCCCTTTTTTTTAAAGAGTTCTTTTAAAGTATCATTTATAATAATATTAATTTCATTAATTTTACTAATTACAACATTTACATTTGATACAGTTCCACCAATTTTAAATAGAGGTATTCAACCTGCTACATTTCCTAAAGCATTATTGGTTTTTATAATTTTTTTAACATCTATTATTTTTTATCTATCAATTAAAACCCCGTGGAAAAAAGAAAGTAAATTACCAAAGCCATTTTTTATAACACTAATAGCTTTTGTTATATTTTTGTTTATTGCAAAAACATTAGATTTTTTTTTAGCAATTGCAGCTGTTTCAGCTTTAGTTTCTTATTATTGGGGAGAAAAAAGAATAATTTATCTTTTAGCTGTAAGTATATTATTTCCAGTAATTGTATTTATTTTTTTTGAAATATTTTTAGGCTTAAGATTTCCACCAGGAATAATTACTAACATTTATTATAATTAATATGGAAAACTTTTCTTATATGATGGCTCCTCTATTTAGCTCTAAGCTATTAATAGTTTTATTTTTTGGAACTTTGTTCGGATTGATTTTAGGAGTATTACCAGGGTTAGGCCCAACAACTGGTGGTGCTTTAATTTTACCATTTACAATGACACTTGATCCACTTTCCGCAATTGTACTTTTGACAGCAATTTATTGTGCAGGAACATATGGTGGAGCAATTACTGCGATATTGATTAATACACCAGGTACACCAGCGGCTGCAGCAACATGTTTGGATGGATATCCACTAGCACAAAAAGGAGAAGCTGGTAGAGCATTAGGTATGGCAACAGTTTCCAGTACAATTGGTGGAATTTTTAGTGTCATAGTTTTAGTTTTTTTTGCACCATTATTAGCAAAACTTGCTTATGAATTTGGTCAGCCTGAGTATTTCGCTTTAGCAATATTTGGCTTAACTATGCTTGCATCAATCGGAGAAGGTAGCCCTGTTAAAAATTTAATTGCAGCAGCCTTTGGTATTTTGATTTCGACTGTTGGAAAAGATTTCATGACTTCAATAGATAGATTTACCTATGGTATAAATGAGTTATCAGAAGGAATAGGCTTTATACCTGTTGTAGTAGGGTTGTTTGCAATCAGTGAAATGTTAACTCAATCAACAATGTTAGACCAGGTATTTAAAAGAGTTGCATTAAAAGCAGTAAAATTACCTTCTTTAAAAGACTACAAATTAACATGGAAAACAATTCTAAGATCTTCAGGTATAGGATCATTCATTGGTGTATTACCAGCTGAAGGAGGAACAGTTGCTTCTTTAATTGGATATTCAGAAGCAAAACGGTGGTCAAAAAATCCAGAAGAATTTGGAAAAGGATCTGTAGAGGGAATTGCTGGTGCAGAAGCTGCAAATAATGCTGCAACAGGAGGAGCGATGGTTCCAACATTAGCTTTAGGAATTCCTGGAAGTGCAACTACTGCTGTAATTTTAACTGGTTTAATAATTCATGGAGTGAGACCAGGACCAGATTTATTTAGAGAACAGCCAGAATTTTTATATGGAATTTTTGGATCAATGTTGATCGCAAATATACTGTTTTTTATTTTTGGTTTTTTTGGTGCTAAACTTTTTGCTAGAATTACTTTGGTACCTAATAAAATTTTATGGCCGATGATTTTTGCACTTTCAGTTTGTGGAACTTATTCTCTAAGTCAATCTGTTACAGATGTTTGGATAATGTTATTTTTTGGAGTTATAGGTTTTTTTATGAGAAGGTATGGTTTTTCTGTAGTTCCTGTTATTATTGGATTAATCTTAGGTGAATTAGTAGAGGGAACATTAAGACAATCTTTAGTAATATTTGATGGTAACTGGTTAATGTTTTTAACAAGACCAATAGCATTAACATTTTTTATTTTAGCAATAATTGCTTTACTTTTTCCACTATTTAAGAAAAAAACTAAAATAATAAAATTAAAAAAAAATTAAAATAGAAGGTCAACGTATGAATAATTATAATTTAGAAGGTAGAAGAGCAATAGTAACTGGTGGGGCTCAAGGGTTTGGATATGCTATTACAAAAAGATTTCTAGAATCTGGTGCTGAAGTTATAATTTGGGATATTGATCAAAAAGCTATAGATGAGGCTTTAAAAGAACTTTCATCAGAAAAATGTAGTTATCAAATAGTTGATGTAACTAACTTTGATGACATTACAAAAA
>Ga0209199_1001658_pt1 | contig 25917 bp, 28 predicted proteins | sample COGITO_mtgs_1105_7_FD_184805 | JGI IMG/M metagenome (GOLD analysis project Ga0209199, IMG submission 184805) | Pelagic marine microbial communities from North Sea - COGITO_mtgs_110523 (SPAdes) (version 2) | ecosystem: Environmental > Aquatic > Marine > Epipelagic ...
CAAAGCCCGCAAACCACTCCGGCCCGCGCCGCAGGATCGTCGGCACAACCGCAATTGATTCCACGTTGTTCACAGTTGTCGGGCACCCATAAAGGCCCGCACCCGCAGGGAACGGCGGCTTCATCCGCGGCATGCCCTTCTTGCCCTCAAGGCTTTCCAACAGTGCGGTTTCTTCACCGCAGATATACGCGCCCGCGCCATGCGACAAATAGATGTCAAAATCCCAACCGGACTTTGACGCGTTCTTGCCTACCAGACCCGCGTCGTAGGCCTCATCAATCGCCGCCTGAAGCGCCTCTTTCTCACGGATGTATTCGCCGCGGATGTAGATATAACAGGCATGCGCGTTCATCGCGAAAGACGCGATCAAACACCCCTCAATCAACGTATGCGGATCGTGGCGCATGATCTCGCGGTCTTTACACGTACCGGGTTCGGATTCGTCCGCGTTGATCACCAGATAGGCAGGCCGTCCGTCGCTTTCCTTGGGCATGAACGACCATTTCAGACCGGTCGGGAAACCCGCGCCACCGCGACCGCGCAAACCGGACGCTTTCATATTATCTACGATCCAGTCGCGGCCCTTCTTGATGATACCAGCCGTGCCATCCCACGCCCCACGCGACATCGCGCCCTTAAGGCTGCGATCCCCCATCCCGTAGATGTTGGTAAAAATGCGATCCTGATCTGCAAGCATGGCAGCTATCCCTTACGTTGTCCCTCAGCCCCCTAAAGGACTGGTTAATCTCTTTTGTCAGCTTGGCGGGCTTGCCACATCTGATAAATTACCACCATCGCCCATATCAGCGCAGCTAACGCGGCGAAATCAAACAGAAACACATATCTGCCCGCCAGCCCCAACTGTGGCCCCAGCCAATTCGCACCCAGCCAGATCAGCATGGTGCCTGCAATGACCAGACCAACGGTCTGACCTTTGCGCGCCAATGCCTTATCGCTTTGTTCACTCATGGATAGGGCTCACTGGTTACTTCTTTTTGCGTGCCGAAAACTCGGTTTCGCCACCTTCGGCAAGGGTTTTTGCCTGCGACATCCAGTCGTCCCGTTCAATCCGGCCTTTGAACCGCAAACGGCTATCGACCCACGCAATCTCTGCACTGCCCCATTTGGCAACTTGGTCAAAGTGGTAAAAACCCAACTCGTTCAACGTCTGCTCAAGCTTTGGTCCCACACCGCTGATCAGTTTCAGATCATCCGCCGTTTCACCAGCGCGCGGGCCTTTCAGCAATTCGGGCTGTCCCTCGTCTACGGGTTCTGTGGTCTTGGCGGGCGCCGCAGCTTTAGCAGGTTCCGCCTTCTTCGCGGGCGCTGCTTTCTTGGCAGGTGCCGCTTTCTTTGCAGGGGCCGCCTTTGCCGCCGGCTTTTTCGCTGCCGGGGCCGGATCCCCCTCGTATTTCCAATCACCCTTGCGCGCAGCCAACTCGGCTTGACCGGCAAGCGGCTGGCTTGGCTTGATTTCGACGGGCTTTTCGGGCGCCGGAGCGGAGGCAAAAGAAGACGGCGCTGCAGTCGCAGCCGCAGCTGGTACGCCACCAGAGGTCGCCGCACTTGTCGTCGCCGCACTTGCCGTCGTTGCACTTGCCGTCGTTGCACCCGTCGTCGCAGCAGCAGCTGTACCACCCGCACCGGCCACATCACGGCTGTTGGATTTGCCACAGGTCAACAAACCCATGATCACAGCCACAACCGCCGCAATAACGACGCCCGCAAATACGGCCTGCGTGAATTCATAGTCTGCAATCACATAGAACACGCCGCCGAACATGACGCCCGCCAGAAATCCCATGATGCAGCAGCTGATCAGGCAACTAAATCCGCCATTATTCTCAGACATAATCGTTTCCTCTCCCGTTGGCCGGGATTAGCCCCGGTCCTTGTATGTGCCACCCTTGCTTGCGCGCTTGGAGAATTCTGTCTCCTCGCCCGCCGCCAGCTTCACCGCTTGCGCGACCCAATCGTCGCGGCTCACGCGGCCTTTGAAGCCTTCAAGGTTCTGATCCACCCAAGCGACCTCTTCCGCGCCCCAATTGGCGACCTGGTCGAAATGGTAAAATCCCATCCCGTTTAGCATGGTTTCCAGCTTGGGACCTACACCCTTGATCATTTTCAGATCATCCGCGCCGGCGGCGCGCGCTTTTTTCAGCGTTTCCGGCTTCTTGCCCGGACCAGCGGCGGCTTCTTCAATGGCTTTTGCAGGCGCGCCCACCTTTGGCTTGGCCTTGGAAACAGCCGTTTTTTCAACAGGCACGGCTTTTTCGACGGGCGCGGCACGCTTTGGGACGGCCTTCGCCTTCGGGGCCGCGTCTTTGTTCGCGCCCTTGTCCTGCCACGGCATCAACAACGGCACTTCTGTGCCGTCAATCCGCTTGACCGTGTCGCCGATGTCCGTCGCCAACTGCACACTGGCATTATACTTGGTCCGACCGCTGTCGTGTTCTTTCAGACTGGTTAGCCCGCTCAACGGTTCCGCGGCAAAGCGGCCGTTTTGTGATCCCGGCGTCGGCACTTTGCCCGCCGCCAGATCATCAAGCAAAGCAACCAGTTTATCCGCCGTCAAATCTTCGTAATAATCCTTGCCGATCTGCGCCATCGGCGCATTCGCGCAGGCACCCAGACACTCGACTTCTTCCCACGAAAACTTGCCATCCGCGCTCAACGCATGCGGCTGATCAGCGATTTTTTCTTTGCAAACGGACACCAGATCCTCGGCACCGCAGATCATGCAGGTCGTCGTGCCGCAAATCTGGATATGCGCAATGCTGCCGACCGGCTGCAACTGGAACATGAAATAGAACGTCGCCACCTCAAGCCCGCGAATATACGCCAGCCCCAGCATCTCCGAAATGTGCTCAATCGCGGGACGGGTCAGCCACCCTTCCTGCTCTTGCGCACGCCAGAACAGCGGAATGATCGCGCTGGCCTGACGGCCTTCAGGGAATTTGGTCATCTGGCCTTCGGCCCATGCTTGGTTTGCAGGGGTGAAAGCAAATGTTTCGGGTTGGTCTTTGTGGAGGCGTCGTAGCATATCTAGGTTCCTACCGCTTTACGGCTTGCACGCAGGCGGCAAGAGCAGAAGCGTTTCTTCATCATCGGCAAAGGTAACAATACCTTCGGCCATCATTTCTCGTGACAACTTGATCGATTGTGCGCGATCAAGCCCCATCTTCGGCATTTGAACACTGGCTTGAGCAGACGTCATCTTACAGCCGTTGGCTTGCATCGCCTCAATCAGTTCAGACTTTTGCGCGTCAAAAGCAACCGCACCTGATCCTGCACATACCAACTCCCCGATGAGCGCAAATCGCATCACCGGTCAATTTCTCCAAACACCACGTCCATCGTGCCAATAATCGCCGCAACATCCGCCAACTGATGGCCCTTGCTCATATGATCCATCGCCTGCAAGTGCAGGAACCCCGGCGCGCGGATTTTGCAGCGGTAGGGTTTGTTCGATCCATCCGCCACCAGATACACACCGAACTCGCCCTTGGGCGCTTCAACGGCGACGTAAACTTCGCCCTCGGGCACGTGGAACCCTTCGGTATACAGTTTGAAGTGGTGGATCAGGCTTTCCATGTTGGTCTTCATATCGGTACGGCTTGGCGGCGTGATCTTGCCACGGGCCAGTATATCGCCCTTGCCCTCAGGCGCGCGCAGCTTCTCGATCGCCTGCTGGATGATATGCACCGACTGGCGCATCTCTTCCATGCGGCACAGATAGCGGTCATAGCAATCGCCGTTCTTGCCCACAGGCACCTGAAACTCGAACTCGTCATACAACTCATAAGGCTGTGACCGGCGCAAATCCCACGCAAGGCCAGAGCCGCGCACCATCACACCAGAGAAACCAAAATTCAGGATGTCTTCTTCGGTTACAACGCCGATATCGACGTTACGCTGTTTGAATATCCGGTTTTCTGTCAACAAACCGTCAATATCAGGCATAAAGCCGGTCATAAACTGCTTGGACCACGCCTCGATATCATCCAGCAACGCATCAGGCAGGTCCTGATGCACACCGCCGGGACGAAAATACGCTGCGTGCAAACGCGCGCCGCAAGCCCGTTCGTAAAACACCATCAACTGCTCGCGCTCTTCAAAACCCCACAGCGGCGGCGTCAGCGCGCCCACGTCCAATGCCTGCGTCGTCACGTTCAACAAGTGGTTCAGCACCCGTCCGATCTCGCAATACAACACGCGGATCAAGGACGCCCGACGCGGCACCGGCGTGTTCGTCAGCTTTTCAATCGCCAGACACCAAGCGTGTTCTTGGTTCATCGGCGCGACATAGTCGAGACGGTCAAAATACGGCAGGTTTTGCAGGTACGTCCGGCTTTCCATCAGTTTTTCGGTGCCACGGTGCAGCAGGCCAATGTGCGGGTCGCAGCGTTCTACAACCTCGCCGTCCAACTCAAGCACAAGGCGCAAAACCCCGTGCGCCGCAGGGTGCTGCGGGCCGAAGTTGATGTTGAAATTGCGGATTTTCTGTTCACCCGTGACAGCATCGGTCGAGCCGTCATCATAGGTGTTCACGCGAATATCGCCGTCCATCATTTGACACTCCGAAAGATGCCAGCATTGGCATTTCCAACACTTGGATTTTTAAACATTTCAACATCTGTGGATTTTTTAAAAAACGGCATCGCCCCGACAAGCACAACACCCGCCGCAGCCAATCCCAAAACCTCAGTCAACAACGGGATCATCTCCGACCCTTCAACTGCTTGTCACGCGCGCTCTCGTCGTCATCCACGCGCACGGGGATCGGCAGATGCTCTTCCGCCCGCTCGCCAAACAGCTTTGCAAACAACTCATCCAGATAGGCAATCATAGCTTCTCCAATTCTTGCAGTTTCAGGCCCATCCACCACAGCAGCGCGACGGGACCCAAGGGGACCAAACAGATGGCCGCCCAATATTTGTTGATGCCAAAGTGCGGCAACAGTTTCAGCATGGGGATGGCCGTCAGCGCAGACATCAACAGCCACCAAATGCCACCCATTATTTCGCCCCTGCTTTGTCATCAGCCTTGTCATCGCCGGGCAGAATATATTCCGCACCCTCCCACGGCGACATGAAATCAAACTGCCGGTATTCCTGAACCAGCTTGACCGGCTCATAAACCACGCGCTTTTGCGCTTCGTCATAGCGCACTTCGGTATAGCCCGTGGTCGGGAAATCCTTGCGCAGCGGATAGCCGCGAAAGCCATAATCCGTCAGGATGCGGCGCAGGTCCGGGTGCCCCGAAAACAGAATGCCGAACATATCGAACACTTCGCGCTCGAACCAGTTGGCGCTGGGGTGCACCTCAACCAGCGACGGCACCATATCCTTTTCGCGCACCGCGACGCGCAGCCGGATACGGTGGTTCTGATACATGCTCAGCAGATGATAGACGACGTCAAACCGTTTCGCACGACCCGTGTAATCGACCGCCGTAATATCCACCAGCGACGAGAACCGGCAGGTCGGATCGCCTTTGAGAAAATCCACCAGCCCCGCGATATTGGCCAGCGTCACATTCATGTTCAGCTCACCGCGCGTGACGTCCCAATCCAGCACGCAATCGGGGCGCTTTGCCTCGATATAGGCACCAAGTTCTTGCAATTGATCGCTCATCTTATGTCCTCTCAGACGCACGCATCAGCGTACAATCGTACCCGTGCGCCGCATTTTCCGCTGCAATTGCAGGATCCCGTACAGCAACGCCTCTGCCGTGGGCGGGCAGCCGGGTACGTAAATATCAACCGGAACAATCCGGTCACAACCGCGCACAACACTATAGCTGTAGTGGTAGTACCCGCCACCATTCGCACAGGACCCCATCGAAATCACATAGCGCGGCTCCGGCATCTGGTCGTAAACCTTGCGCAGCGCTGGCGCCATTTTGTTGGTCAGCGTGCCGGCCACGATCATCAGATCGGACTGGCGCGGGGACGCACGCGGCGCTGTCCCGAACCGCTCCAGATCATAGCGCGGCATAGAGGTGTGCATCATCTCGACCGCACAACACGCCAACCCGAAGGTCATCCAGTGCAGCGATCCGGTGCGCGCCCAGTTGATCACATCCGCAGAGGACGTGACCAGAAAACCCTTGTCCTGCAACGCGTCATTGATCGCACGCGCGCCTGCGTCCTTGTCGGCACCTGCGGAATATCCGCCAGCCAATCCTGCGTCGGTTACTGCCATTCCAAGGCCCCTTTCTTCCACTCATAGGCAAAGCCTGCGGTCAGAACGCCAAGGAACACCATCATCGACCAGAACCCCGTCATCGACAGGTCCTTGAACGCGACAGCCCATGGGAACAGGAACGCGATCTCAAGGTCGAAAATAATGAATAGAATTGCGACCAAAAAAAACCGCACGTCGAATTTCATGCGCGCATCATCGAATGCGTTAAACCCGCACTCATAGGCTGACACTTTTTCCGGGTCAGGATTGCGTACCGCGATCACCGCAGCGGCGCTCAGCAAAATGGCCCCGAATCCGATGGCGACAGCCAGAAAAACGAGGATCGGAAGGTATTCCCGCAGCATTTCGTCCAAGGGAGGCTCCTTTTGGTTAGGCGCTTGGGGGCAACGCCAAGCAACCGTAAACAGACTTCTGTTTGGGTCTACCCCGTGTCGGGACAAGGGTCAACGGGACGCAAGGGTGAAATGGTGTCGCGGGCCACATCCAAAGGGGTCAGCCGCGCAAGCACCTTCGACAATGCCAAAAACATCAGCAGGCCAAGGCCGCGCGATCATCCTCTCAACATCGCGGTTACGTGGCAATGGCCGGTTTGCAATGCCCACTGCGCCACAAAACACCGCGCCACAAAATGGCACTGCGCGCGCCTGAATTTGCCCATATTCTGGGCACACCTGTGGACCCATGTTTACGACGTCAAACCGGTTCTATGTCTCCTCGCCCTGGATCGTCCTGCTGTCCGGCGCAATGGCCTATGCGTTGTCCTTCTTCAGCAACCATATCTACCAATCGCTCCAGCTTTTTGCGCTCTCATTTGGGCTCGGCATCCTGTTTCAGTTGCTCACGCTTGCCGCCACCCCTTTTGCTGTGGTCCGGCTTTTGCGCGCTGGCGTACCTCACCTGCGCAGAATAGATATCGTCGCGCGCGTCAACCGTACTGACTGGAACGCGATCGCACAGTCTGGCCAGCGTGTTGCATCGTCCGTCGGCACCGGTGCACTGCGCATTCTGGATCAGTTGAAAATCGCCCTGCACGCTCTCAGGCGTCTCGGCTCTGCACTGATTCAGCGGATCGATTGGTCACAAGTCCGGCGCAAATCCTTTTGGATCCTTGCCAACATCGTCGTCACACTGTTGCCCGTGTTTCTCTTGTTCTTCGTGGTTTTGGCGCATGCCAATTTGCTTTCACCTAGAAACCAATCGCCCCTGATGCTTTCGCTGGCGATTACAACCGCCGCACCCTTCGTCTTTATCGCGATAGTGGGTCTAAAGACACGGTTCGATATGCTTCGCATCTTCAGCTTCACACCTACGTTCCTGCGCGGACTGCGCATCAAGATCATGATTTCCGGCCCCGTCTTGGCGGCAATTTCGATTGCCTTCATGCTGATGAACATGTCACCGCTAGACAGGGGATGGATGATTTTGCTCGGTCCCATCTACGCTGTGGCAATTACCTTACATACCACGGTGATTGGTCTGCTTCTTTTGATCATCGAGATGATCACAAAGCGCTATCAGACTCCGCCACCACCGAGCAACAAACAATCCCGCTGGCTAAAAGATCCAATCTGGGTCGAAGACCTCTAAATCAACCACAGCCCAGCGTGAGCCGTCAAACCATCCACCGCGCCTTGCGCTTGTCAAAAAACGCTCCAATCCCCTCGGCGGCCTCTTCGGTCTCCCAACGCGCCGACAGTGCGGCAATCGTATGAGCAACAACCTCATCGTCAATCCGTGGCCCCAGATCACGCGCCAACTGCTTGGCCGCCGCCACCGCACCGGGCGCGCAACTCAGGTATGGCACCACCTCGCGCTCAATCGCAGCATCTAGATCATCAACAGCCACAGCCCGCGCCAATATCCCCAGATCAACCGCCTCAGCGGCGTCAAAAACCCGGCCTGACATGAACACACGCCGCGCGCGCCCCTCGCCCATCCGCGCCAGCACATAAGGCCCGATTGTGGCGGGGATGATCCCCAGCCGCGTCTCGGTCAGCGCCATTTTGGCGGTATCCACCCCGATGGTCACATCACACACACACGCCATCCCAACGCCGCCGCCAAAGGCATTGCCCTGCACACGCCCGATCAGCGGCTTGGGCAATGCGTTCAGCGCGCCCAGCATCGCGGCCAGTTTGCCCGCCTCCATCGACCGCGTCGCCGCGTCCATGTCCCGCTGCGCGCGCATCCATTCCAGATCACCGCCCGCACAAAACGATTTGCCCGCACCCGTCAGCACCACAACCCGAACCGCGTCATCCGCGCCCAGATCAGCAGCCGCCTGCGTCAGTTCCGCCAACATCTGCGCCGACATCGCATTATGCTTGTCCACACGGTTCAGTGTCAGCGTCGCAACCCCGCGCGCATCGGTCTCGACCAAAATCGTCTCAAACATGGCCTATCCCCGCATGGTCCGCGCCATATCCGCGGCCTCTTCCAACACCGCCTGATCCAGCCCGGTCTTGTAGGTCAGATGCGTCAGATGCGCATTCAACGCCTCGGTCGCGACATTGCCCGCGGCACCGGGCGCAAACGGACATCCGCCCAAGCCCCCAACAGCCGCATCAAACACCCGCACGCCCAGCGCCAGTGACGCATCTACATTCGCCATCGCCCGACCGTGGGTGTCGTGATAATGGCCCGCAAGACGGCCCACCGGAACCACATTGCGCACCGCCAACAGCATCCGCGCAATGCTGTCTGGCCTGCCTGCCCCGATCGTATCCCCAAGCGAGATTTCATAGCAGCCCATAGCAAACAACTTGTCCGCCACGGCCGCGACCTTTGCGGGTGCCACCGGACCGTCATAGGGACATTCCACCACACAAGACACATAGCCCCGCACCGGCAAATCTATGTGCCGCGCCTCTTCCAAAATCGGTGCAAACCGCGCGAAAGCCTCTTCTATGCTGGCATTGATGTTTTTCTGGCTGAACCCTTCAGAGGCCGAGGCAAAGACCGCAATCTCGTCTGCCCCTGCCGCCACAGCAGCCTGATACCCCTGCATGTTCGGCGTCAACGCCGCATAGCGCACACCATCGCGCCGCGAAATCCCGGCCAAGACCTGATCCGAGCCTGCCATCTGCGGCACCCATTTGGGCGACACAAAGCTTGCGCATTCAATCCGCGCAAACCCCGCCTGTGACAGCTTGTCCACCAGCGCAATCTTCTCCGCCAGCGGTATCTCGCGCGTCTCATTTTGCAAACCGTCCCTCGGTCCGACCTCGAAAATCTCAACTGGTCCCAAACTCATTCCGCGCTCTCCCTTTTTTGGTGCCCTGAAAAAGCTGTGCCGCATCGCCACACCCGCCTTCTTGTCACCCCTTCAAAACTGCCGATGCCCCACGCTAACCCTAAACCACCGGCCACGGGGCATAAAAATCGCGGTCATATATTCCGTCCCCCTGCGGCAGCGCCCGGCGAAAGCCCTCCCGCTCGGAAATCCGCTCATACCACTCCGCAACCGCCGGATGATGCTCAAGCGTTACGAAATACCGCGACATATAAACTGCCTGCCCCACCGAAATATCCGCCGCCGAAAAGCCCGACGTCAGCAAATAGTCGCGGTTCTCCACCGGCGTGCTCAACCTTGCCTCCAGCGCGTCATAGCATTTGGCCACCCTTGCCGCCTCCAGCTTCATCACGATGGGCGACCGCATATGATCCTCGCGCAGCGCCACATGCTGCTGGGTCAGTGCCGCGGTATGCTGGCTGATCGTCTCGGCGAAATGCACCCAAACCAGCCACGCCATCCGGTCGGGTGACCCGACCGACCGCCCCATCCGGTCCGGGCTGAACCGCTCACATAAATACTCGGTGATCGCACCCGTCTCGAACATGCGCTCGCCGTCGATCTCCAGCGCAGGCACCCGCCCCGCAGGCGACAGGCTCAAATAAGCCGGATCGCGCAGGGACCGGTCAAACGCATAGACCCGCACCTGAAATTCCACATCCAGCTCATTCAGCAGCCACAGCGTCCGCATGGACCGCGTTTGCGGGCAGTGATGCAATGTAATCATGCCGCGTCCTTTCCTTCCGCTTCCAGGCGGACCAACGCCGCCCCCGCCTCGACCTGATCTCCCTCAGCCGCCAAAACCTCTGCCACAATACCATCGCGCGCAGCTAACAACGCATGTTCCATCTTCATCGCCTCCAAAACGGCCAAACGATCCCCCTTGGCCACAACCTGCCCCACACGGGCATCCACAACACGCACCAATCCCGGCATCGGCGCCTCAATCAGATTTCCGTCACCCTGCGCGCCCGCCGCACGGTCCAGCGGATCCACGACCTCAAAGCGCATTCCATAACCCTCGAACAAGGTCACGACCGGACCCGCCACCGCGACATCCGCCGCCAGGACACCACCAACAGACCACCGCCCCGCAATACGTCTTGCAGCAACGACATCCTCGCCAACAAACCACCTCTGATGATCCGGCCCGGATATCTCGACCTTCAATACGCGCTCTTCATCGCCTGCACTTAAAACAACCTGCCGCCGCAAAGGCGCCCAAAGCGTGAATCCCGTTTCGACCCCGGCCTCCAAAACCCCCAGCGCCGCCATCCCCGCATGCGCCCAATGCCGCGCCTCAACCGCAGGTACAGCTGTCAGCGCGTCAATATCGCGTGCGATCAATCCGGTATCGACTTCCCCGCACCCGAACCCTGCATGGCCCGCCAATGCGCCAAGAAACGCGAGGTTCGTCACAGTGCCGGCCACCTGACAGCCCGAAAGTGCGGCCCGCAACTTGGCCAAGGCCACATCCCGTGTCGCCCCATGCACGATCACCTTGGCAATCATCGGATCATAGAAAGGTGAGATCGTATCACCGGCGCGCACGCCCGAATCCGCCCGCGTCTGACACGTGAAAGCCAAATGCGTTAACGTCCCCGTGGCCGGCAAAAAACCCGCTGGCACATCCTCCGCATAAAGCCGCGCCTCAAACGCATGCCCCTCAATCGTCAATTCTTCCTGAGCGCATGGCAAAGCCTCGCCCGCCGCCACCCGCAACTGCCACTCAACCAGATCAACGCCCGTGATGGCTTCCGTCACCGGATGCTCCACCTGCAACCGCGTGTTCATCTCCATGAAAAAGAACCCGTCAGCCTTCAACCCGTCCGACCCGTCGACAATGAATTCCACCGTGCCCGCGCCCGAATACCCGATAGCCTCCGCCGCCTTCACCGCCGCTTCCCCCATCGCGCTGCGCATCTCAAGCGTCATGCCGGGCGCGGGTGCTTCTTCGATCACCTTCTGATGGCGCCGCTGCAACGAACAATCACGTTCGAACAGATGTACCGCCTGTGTGCCATCCCCAAACACCTGCACCTCGATATGGCGCGGCTGCGAGACGAACTTCTCCACCAGGACATCAGAATTGCCGAACGCAGATTTCGCCTCTGACCGCGCCGACTCCAGTGCCGCCTGAAACGCGCCCGCCTCCTCAACCAGGCGCATCCCCTTGCCACCGCCCCCCGCAACAGCCTTGATCAACACCGGATAGCCAATCTTGCCCGCCTCAACCGCCAACAAATCATCCGACTGGTCGCTGCCGTGATACCCCGGCACCACCGGCACGCCCGCCTCCACCATCAACGCCTTGGCCGCGTCCTTCAAACCCATCGCGCGAATGGCAGACGCCGATGGCCCGATAAACACCAGCCCCGCCTTCTCAACCGCGTCGACAAAATCAGGGTTCTCGGACAAAAAACCATAACCGGGATGGATCGCCTGACAGCCCGTATCCAAAGCTGCCTGAATGATCACATCGCCGCGCAAATACGACTGCGCGGGTGACGACCCGCCGATGTGCACCGCCGCGTCCGCCATCGCTACATGCTTGGCTCCGGCATCAGCATCCGAATAGACCGCCACACAACGCACCCCCATCGCGCCCGCCGTTTCCATCACCCGGCACGCAATCTCACCCCGGTTCGCAATCAAGATCACATCAAACATCGCACACCACTTTCTTCATCTTCAATTTTCCAAATAAACCTCCGGGGGAGCCGCGCCTTGGCGCGGGTGGGGGCTGGCCCCCTCCACCGTCCCGTCAGCCAAAATCCTCGATCACTTCGAACCGCTCCACCAGCATCATAATGTTTGGCTCGAACACCCCGGCCCGCGTCAGATACGCCTGATACCCTGCCCGCCAATGCGCCAGATCGCGAAATTCTCCCTGATCGCCCACGCGCCCTTCGTCCATCTCGTCAAGGGAAATGAACTCAACCGCCACGGTGCGCACCGCGACCGCTGGCCGCCCGTCCCAATCCAGCGCCACATCCATGCGCCCCGGCTCAGGATGAGGCTCCCCGCGCTGTGCAAAATTCGCGACCGCATCGCTGGTGACAGTCTTTCGACCCGCTCTGACCAGCGCCAAAATTTCTGCGTTCAATTCCGGCCCATCGCCATACTTGAACGAAATCGCACCCGGATAGCGCGCCAATGCCTCCATCTCCAAGATCATGCTTCCATTTTCCTTCGTATGCACGTGCCGTGTACGCGCGGTGTACACCGTGTGACACTTAACCAATCGTTCACAGATCACATCCTGAATACGCCAAACTTCGTCTCCTCAATCGGCGCGCACAAGGACGCCGACAGGCTCAGCGCCAGTACATCACGGCTCTTGCGCGGATCAATTATCCCATCATCCCAAAGCCTTGCAGAGGCATAAAGCGGATGCGACTGCTCCTCGAACATATCAATCGTCGGTTGTTTGAACTTGGCCTCATCCTCTGCTGACCACGTTTCACCCGCCCGATCGATCGCATCGCGCTTCACCGTCGCCAAAACCCCCGCCGCCTGCGGTCCCCCCATCACGGAAATCCGGCTGTTCGGCCATGTCCACAAGAACCGTGGCCGGTACGCCCGCCCCGCCATCCCGTAGTTTCCAGCCCCGAAAGACCCGCCCACAAGCATCGTAATCTTGGGCACATTGGTTGAGGCCACAGCCGTCACCATCTTGGCCCCGTGCCGCGCAATTCCCTCGTTTTCATACTTGCGACCCACCATAAAACCGGTGATATTTTGCAAGAAAACCAAGGGGATATGCCGCTGTGAACAAAGTTCCACAAAATGCGCACCCTTCTGCGCGGCCTCCGAAAACAGCACGCCATTGTTGCCAATAATGCCGACTGGACACCCCTTCACATGGGCAAATCCCGTCACCAGCGTCTCGCCAAACCGCGCCTTGAACTCATCAAACCGCGACCCGTCCACCAGCCGCGCGATCACCTCGCGAATGTCATAAGGCGTGCGCAAGTCCCCCGGCACCACACCCAAAATCTCTGCTGGATCATACGCAGGTTCCTCCGGCGTTTCCCACTGCACTGTCAATGGCTTAGCCCGGTTCAACTGTCCCAGCGCCTGTCGCGCCAACGCCAGCGCATGCGCGTCATCTTCGGCCAGATAATCCGCCACACCGCTCAACCGCGTGTGTACATCGCCGCCGCCCAGATCCTCGGCCGTGACAACCTCGCCCGTCGCCGCCTTCACCAAGGGTGGACCAGCAAGAAAGATAGTCCCTTGTTCTTTAACGATAATTGTCACATCCGACATCGCAGGCACATAAGCACCGCCCGCCGTGCACGACCCCATCACCACAGCAATTTGGGGAATGCCCTTGGCGCTCATCCGCGCCTGATTGTAGAAAATCGCGCCAAAGTGGTCCCGATCCGGAAAAACCTCATCCTGCTGCGGCAGGTTCGCACCGCCCGAATCCACCAGATACACACAAGGCAAATGATTGGCCTCTGCGATTTCCTGAGCGCGCAAATGCTTTTTAACGGTCATCGGGAAATACGTCCCGCCCTTTACCGTAGCATCGTTACACACGACCATGACTTCATGCCCTTGGACCCGACCAATACCCGCGATCACACCAGCACAAGGGGCCGCCCCCCCATACAATCCATGTGCCGCCGTCGCCCCGATTTCCAGAAACGCAGAGCCCGGATCAAGCAAGTTCGCCACCCGTTCACGCGGCAGCATCTTGCCCCGGCTTTCATGGCGCGCAAGCGATTTGTCGCCGCCCCCTAAAGCTGCCGCCTCAGCAGCCTGCCCAACATGAGAAAGAGCCTCTAAATGCGCCGTTTCATTGGCTTTATACGTTTCCGACGTTGGCAAAGCCTGTGATGTCAGTTTCATTGCAATTCCTCATTCTGCCGCATTGCCATCGCCTTCAACTCGCGCCGGATTACCTTACCGGTCACTGTCATCGGAAGCGCATCTAAAAATTCAATTTCTCTTGGATAGGAATAGCTTGCAAGCCGTTCTTTAACCCAAGACTGAAGCGATGATGCATCTGCATCTGCATCCGCGCCCTGCTTTAACACGACATAGGCTTTCACAACCTCGGTCCGCAACGCATCGGGTTTTCCAACCACACCACAGGTCGCAACAGATGGATGGGTCAGCAGACAATCCTCGATTTCCGCCGGACCGATCCGGTAGCCTGACGAGGTGATCACGTCATCCTCGCGGCCAATGAAACGCAGATAATCGCCCTCCCAGATGCCCCTGTCGCCTGTCAGCATCCACGGTCCCCGAAACTTCTCTGCGGTCGCCTCAGGCCGCTGCCAGTACTCCAACATCATCGCGGCCGATCCCTTCCGAACAGCGATATCGCCTTCGTCGGCTGAAGGTTCGCCCGCCGCGTCCAGCACGGCAAGCGCATGCCCCGGCACGGGTTTTCCGATACATCCGGGCCGCGCAACAAAGGCGGCACCACAGGACGTTGCAATCATGTTACATTCCGTTTGTCCGTAAAATTCATTGATCTGCCCGCCGAACGCTGTGCGCCCCCAAGCCAGCATCTCAGCGCCCAGCGGTTCACCCCCGCTCGCGACAGAGCGAAGCCCCGCGATACGGCACCCGTCCGCCTTGAGCATCCTAAGCGCGGTGGGCGGGAAAAATACATTTTTTACAGCAGCTTGCGAAATGATCTTCATGCACTCATCAGACGTGAACTTGCCCATGCGGGCGGCGACTACAGGGACACCCAACGCAAGTCCGGGCATCAGCACATCAAACAGCCCGCCGATCCACGCCCAATCCGCCGGGGTCCACAAACAATCACCGAGCTGGCCCAGCATGTCATGGCTCATCACCACCCCCGGCAAGTGCCCTGTCAAAACGCGGTGGCCATGCAACGCCCCTTTGGGACTGCCCGTCGTGCCGGACGTGTAAATCAACACTGCAGGATCCTGCGCGCCGGTATCGGCAAAGACCACATCCGGGCCTGCCACGCCAACTTCATTCACAATCCACGCCTGCGCTAAAGCGCCGAGCAGCACGCGCCCCTCAAGGTCCGTCAGGACCAGCTCGCAGCCCGCGTCAGACACCCGTGACGCCAGCGCGTCATGCTTGAAGAGTTTGAACAAAGGCACTGATATCGCACCTATTTTCCAGATCGCAAGATGCGCTGCAGCACACCATGGACTTTGACTAAGCAAGACGCCAACCCGGTCACCCGGTACGATGCGGGCAAGCAATCCGCGCGCCAATTCATCCACCATCCGGTGTAATTCACCATAACTGACGTCGCGCCGATATCCGTCTGTCAAATCTACAATCGCGATCTGCTCTGCGGGTTGGGACAGGCATTGCGCGGCCATATTCAGCCGCTCTGGCACGTCCCATGCACCCGCCTCTGTTAACCCCGGCAGCGTCATGTTTGTGGCCGTTCACGCGAGGGCTGGCGGGGGTCTGAACGATGCTCCAGCCCGCCCAACCGATTCACGTAATATTCATACTTCTGCGCGATATCCTTTGGACGACAGCGCACAACGATCCAGATACCCGGCAACCCTTTACCCGGCGTGGCAACGCAATCCGACAGAACGGCGGCACTCCCCGCCTCCTTTAGATACTGCTGCGCATAGTGGGTGATCACATCCGTCTCCGTTATCGTTGCCGCACGCCAACCGGCGCGCAAACCAACCAATGCTACGCCCAGCAACAACAGGCCCAAGGGCGCCCACCACAGCCAGCGCGGCACTTGGACTACGCCATTGCCGCCATCATTTCGCGGCCCACCAACATGCGACGAATCTCGGAGGTGCCCGCACCGATTTCCATCAGCTTGGCGTCGCGGAAAATACGGCCAACCGGGTTATCAGACAAATATCCCGCACCGCCCATTGCCTGCACCGCCTGATGCGCCTGCACCATCGCTTGTTCTGAGGCATACAAACAGCAAGCCGCTGCATCCTGCCGGGTCACATCGCCCCGATCACACGCCTTGGCGACTGCATAAACATAGCCGCGCGCAGAATTCATTGCGGTGTACATGTCCGCCATCTTGCCCTGCATCAGCTGGAAATTCCCGATCGGTTGACCAAATTGCTTGCGTTCAGCCATGTAAGGCATGATCTCATCCAGACAGGCGGCCATGATGCCAAGGCCAATGCCCGCAAGCACAACACGTTCGTAATCCAGCCCCGACATCAGGACCGCAACGCCGCGCCCTTCTTCGCCCAGAACATTTTCGAATGGCACTTCGACATTGTCAAAGATCAGTTCAGCCGTGTTTGATCCGCGCATGCCAAGCTTGTCAAAATGCGGCGAGGTGGAGAAACCGGTCATCGACTTTTCGATCAGAAACGCCGTGATCCCCTTGGACCCCGCGTCCATATCCGTCTTGCCATAAACCACCAGTGTTTCGGCGTCAGGCCCGTTGGTGATCCAGTATTTGTTCCCGCTTAAGCGATAGTGATCATTACGCTTTTCGGCACGCAGCTTCATCGACACGACATCACTGCCTGCGGATGGTTCCGACATGGCAAGCGCGCCGACATGTTCACCAGAACACATCTTGGGCAGGTATTTGGATTTTTGTTCGGGCGTGCCGTTCAGGTTGATCTGATTGACCGCCAGATTGGAATGCGCGCCGTAAGACAAAGATACCGACGCAGATGCCCGCGCGATTTCCTCAACCGCGACAGTATGCGCCAGATAACCAAGGCCAGAACCGCCAAATTCTTCGGGAACAGTCATCCCCAACAGACCCAAATCGCCCATCTCGGTCCATAGTTCGGGTGGAAATTCGTTGTTCTGGTCGATGCTGGCTGCCATCGGCTTGACACGTTCCTGCGCCCAGCGGTGCACCATATCGCGCACCCCTTCGACATCCTCGCCCAAATCAAACTGCATCGTTGCCGTAAACATTGCCCTACTCCCCCGGGGTTCGATTTAATGAACGCTTGTTCAATAGTAACCACCAACTGCACGTTCGGTCAAGCAAAACGGTGGCCAGACGGGCGTGGTCAAAGCCTATGGGCCCTCTGAAACACCGCCGCGACTTCGGCCTTGATGATCCGTGCAATCTGCGCGCAGTCCTCAAGCGTAAACGTCAGCGGCACCCGCATGTCCACGATCCCCGCCAACACGGCGTCACTGGCAGGCATCGCAGGCGCATCAACATAGCGCCACGAATCGTAGCGGCTGGTGAACCCGACAGGCTCCGCTCCCCCGAACCATTTCAGCTCGACGCCCCGCTTGGCACAGCGCGCCATCACATCTTTTACTGCGTCGTCATCCCACCCCTTCAACAAAAACTGGATGGAGGATCCGACAATGGTTTCTTCCTTGGCCCGTTCGATTACGGTCAGGCCGGGCGTGTTGCGCAACCCCTTTTCGATTTCGAAATACCGCTCGTTCCACCGGGCGCATTGCACCCCAAGCGCACGTAATTGCGGGCGTAAAATCGCCGCGCGCAGGTTGTCCATGCGACCGGAGATATTCGGTGTCTCATAGCGGATTGTTTCAAAGGCCTCTTTCGGCGGGCCGGCCAAATGCCGCTCATATAGCATATAGGATCCCGACAGCATGATGGCGCGCGCCGCGACTTCGGCGTCATCGGTGACGAACAACCCGCCTTCGCCGGAATTGACATGCTTGTAGGTCTGACACGAATAGCAGCCCACCTTGCCCTGCGTACCCGATGGCACACCTTTCCACGCCGCCCCCATCGTGTGGGCGCAATCCTCGATCACGGTGACATTTGCGGCATGACAGATCGCCATCAGCGCTTCCATATCCGCAAGATGCCCGCGCATGTGGCTTATTAACAGAACATTTGCGCGGTCCACTTTGGCCGCCAGATCATCAAGGTCGATGACCAGATTTTCCGTTACCCCGACAAACACCGGCACAGCCCCGACCGCGGCAATCGCGCCCGGCACAGGCGCCAGCGTGAACGCATTTGTCAGCACTTGATCGCCCGGTTTCACCCCAACGGCGCGCAACGCTGTGGCCATCGCATAGCCGCCCGACGCCACCGCAAGGCAGTATTTCGCCCCGACTTGCGCTGCAAATTCCTGCTCCAGCAGGACAGTCTCCGCAATCTCGCCCGGTGCCGTATTGTAGCGGTGCAAGCGACCGGACCGCATCACTGCGACTGCGGCCTCAATACCCTCTTCGGGGATCGGCTCTTGCTGGGTAAAGCTGCCTTTGAAAATCTCGCTCATGTGACTGCTCCCCCCAAAAGCTCTGAAATCAATGCCGGTAAATCTGCGTAATCGTGCAGAAGCGCCTGCGGCTCAAGCGCGGCCATGTCGCCACCCGCAGGGCCAAATGTGACCAACACGCAAGGAACACCGGCATTGTGCGCCGTTTTGCGGTCAGTGTCTGTGTCACCGATCAGAACCGACACCGCCGGATTGCCGCCCGCGCGCCGCACCGTTTCGCGCAAATGCTCCGGGTCCGGTTTTCGCACATTCAGGCTGTCTGCACCCAACATCGCGTCGAACGCATCGCGCACGCCCAGACGGGTGAGCAGTTCGTGCGCAAGTCCTTCGGGTTTGTTGGTGCAAATCGCCGTGCGGTAACCTGCGGATTTCAAAACGGCCACAGCGTCCATCGCACCGGGATACATCACCGTTCGGCTGTCAATATCTTGCGCATAAGCGGCCAGCAGTTTCGGATAATAGGCATCAATTGTTGCCTCGTCTTCCGCGCGGCCCAACCGCCCCATACCCAGCCGCAGCATCGCGCGCCCCCCGCGCAACGCCGTGCCTGCGTCGCGCGCTGGATCAAGCATGTCGCCCACACCCATGTCTTGAAAACACGCGTTTGCAGCAGCAATCAAATCACCGCTGGTGTCGGCCAATGTGCCGTCCAGATCAAAAACCACTGTTTTCACGCGCATACCCTTTCGGCGGAAGCCCGCCCGTCATGTTGCAAGCCGCAACCTTGTTTGATGGCCCTCGGCCTTGTGCCTTTGTGCGAAGCGCGTAAAGAGAGCGCAAGTTAAGTTTGTAAAAGTTGAAGACATTATAATGAAAACCGCACTTATCATTCTGGGCGCTGGCAAAGGCACCCGGATGAATTCCGAACTGCCCAAGGTTCTGCACCCGATCGCAGGCGAACCGATGCTGTTTCATGCCATGGCTTCTGGTGCGTCTCTTGAACCAGAACGCACCGTGGTGGTTGCAGGTCATGGTGCAGAGGCAGTGCGCACCGCCGTCCTTACCCACGACGGTGAGGTAGACGTGGTTGAACAGACCGAGCAACTGGGTACGGCGCATGCGGTGGCACAGGCGAAAGCCGCGCTTGGCAGTTTCGACGGTATGGCGCTGGTTCTATACGGCGACACACCGTTTATCCGCCCCGAAACGCTAGAACAGATGCAGGACGCTTTGGGGCAACATGACGTTGTCGTCCTTGGGTTTAAAACAGCGGATCCCGGACGCTATGGCCGGTTGATCATGGATGGTGCCGCTCTGGATAAAATTGTGGAGTACAAGGATGCATCGGATGAAGAACGCGCCGTAACATTATGTAATAGCGGCGTTGTTGCCTGCCGGTCCGAGCTGTTATTCAATCTGGTCGAGACTGTGGATAACAATAATGCATCCGGCGAATATTATTTGACGGACATCGTCGCTATCGCCCGCGCCCAAGGGCTGAGCGCGACGGCCGTTCTGTGCGACGAGGCCGAAACCCTTGGCGTCAATTCCCGCGCCGATCTGGCCGCAGCGGACGCTGCATTCCAACGCCGCGCGCGCCTGTCCCTGATGGAAGATGGTGTAACGTTGATGGCACCCGACACTGTTTACCTCGCCCGTGACACAGTCATTGGCCGCGATACGGTGATTGAGCCGAATGTCGTTTTCGGCCCCGGCGTTACGGTAGAGTCCGGTGCGACAATCCGGGCGTTTTCGCATCTTGAGGGCTGTCATGTCTCGCGCGGGTCAGTCGTCGGGCCCTATGCCCGCCTGCGTCCCGGCACCGAATTGGCCGAATTCACCCGCGTCGGCAATTTTGTCGAGATCAAGAATGCCCAGATCGCCGAAGGCGCCAAGATCAACCATCTCAGCTACATCGGCGACGCCACAATAGGGCCCCGCGCGAACATCGGCGCAGGCACGATCACCTGCAACTACGACGGCGTGATGAAGCACCATACCCATATCGGGGCGGATGCGTTTATCGGCTCCAACACCATGCTTGTCGCGCCCGTTCATATCGGCAATGGCGCAATGACCGGCAGCGGTTCAGTCATCACATCTGATGTTGAGCCGGACGCGCTGGCCCTTGCCCGGGCGCCACAGGTGGAAAAGCCAGGTATGGCACGCAAATTGTTCGAAATGTTAAAGGCCAAGAAGGCCAGAACGCAAAGAGGCAGCTAAAAATGTGTGGAATTATCGGTGTCCTTGGCAACCATGAAGCCGCCCCCATCCTTGTCGAGGCGCTGAAGCGGCTGGAATACCGCGGCTATGACAGTGCCGGTATCGCTACCGTAAACGCCGGCGTGCTTGAACGCCGCCGCGCGGTTGGTAAACTGGTGAACCTGTCTGATTTGCTGGTCCACGAACCGCTCGCGGGCAAGGCAGGCATCGGCCACACCCGTTGGGCTACGCACGGCGCGCCCACTGTCAGCAACGCGCACCCACATCAGGCCGGTGGCGTGGCCGTCGTGCACAATGGCATCATCGAGAACTTTCGCGAACTGCGGGCGGAACTGGCCGAACACGGTGTTCCTTTTGCCACCGAAACGGATACCGAAACCGTTGCCCTGTTGACCGAATATTACATGGACCAAGGCGCAGCACCTATTGCCGCCGCCAAACAGGCACTCGCGCGCCTCAAAGGGGCATTCGCGTTGGCCTTCCTGTTTCACGGCGAAGAAGACCTGATCATAGCGGCGCGCAAGGGCTCTCCGCTGGCTATTGGCTATGGCCAAGGCGAAATGTTCGTTGGCAGTGATGCGATCGCCCTGTCGCCGATGACCGATCAGATATCGTATCTGGAGGAGGGTGATATCGCCGTTGTCACGCGCACGAGCGTTGAGATTACAGATGCGAACGGGTCGCTGGCAAAACGCGCTATCAAGAAGATCCAGATCGACGCCACCCGCATCGACAAGGGCAATCACAAACACTTCATGGCCAAGGAAATCGCCGAACAACCCGGCGTATTGGCGCAGGCAATTGCCCAGTATATCGACCAGAATGGCAAGATCACCCTGCCCGGCAAGGGTCTGGATTTCTCCAAGATCGAACGGATCACAATGGTTGCCTGCGGCACCGCTTTCTACGCCTGCCTGACCGCGAAATACTGGTTTGAACAAATCGCCCGCCTGCCCGTCGAGGTGGATGTGGCTTCTGAATTCCGCTACCGCGAACCACCGATCACACCGAACACCCTCGCCATTTTCGTCAGCCAATCGGGTGAGACCGCTGACACGCTGGCAGCGTTGCGATATTGTCAGGGCAAAGCATCAACCATCGCCTCCGTGATCAACGTCCCCGAAAGCTCAATCGCGCGGGAAAGCGATCTGGCCTTGCCTATTTTCGCAGGCGTCGAAGTTGGTGTTGCGTCAACCAAAGCGTTCACCTGTCAGTTGACCGTGTTGTTCATGCTGGTGCTCAAGGCGGCGCATGACCGCGGTGTTCTGGACGACGCCGCATTGGCAGATCACATCAGCGCGTTGCGCAACCTGCCGGCAGTTATCAACAATGCGCTGGCCCAGAACGCGGCAATGGTGGCAACTGCGGGCAAGCTCGCCTCTGCCCGCGATGTGCTCTTTATGGGGCGTGGTCAGATGTATCCGCTGGCACATGAAGGCGCCCTTAAACTGAAAGAAATCAGCTATATACACGCTGAAGCTTATGCATCAGGTGAACTTAAACACGGCCCCATCGCGTTGGTAGATGAAAACGTGCCCGTTGTCGTCATGGCCCCTCGTGATGCCCTGTTCGACAAGAGCGTCAGCAACATGCAAGAGGTGATGGCCCGCAAAGGCAAGGTAATACTGATCTCTGACGCGCAAGGTCTGGCAGAAGCCGGTGAAGGTGTGTGGGGCACCATTGAGATGCCACCAATCACCGACGCCCTTGCCCCTATTCTCTATGCGATCCCTGCCCAATTGCTTGCCTATCACACCGCCGTCGCAAAAGGCACGGATGTCGACCAGCCCCGGAACCTTGCCAAGTCAGTGACCGTAGAATGACCGATGTATCCGCCGAAATCAGCGCCCTATCTCGAAGAGCTAACGCAGCTGTCCGATTCTGCGCGCGCGGCAGAGATGCGCGCGTATCACAAACTCGACCGTGTCTATTTGGGCCTGACGAATCCACAACTGAATGACATCATCAAAGCATGGCGTCAGACCCACAGCGCCGACGAAAACGTCGCTCTCGCAGATGCTCTATGGCAGACTGACATCTATGAGGCACGCATCGCCGCCGCCAAGGTGCTGACACAGGCCCGCATAAATCCTGACGACACAGCCGCATGGGACCTGATCGCCAGTTGGACGCCCGATTTTGACAGCTGGGCCATCGCGGACCACGCTTCAATGGCGGCACAAAAGCGGTTGGTGGTCGATCCATCGCGCCTCGACAGTGTTGAAGGTTGGACCACTTCCGATCACCTCTGGACCCGCCGCGCGGCATTTGTCAGCACTTTGCCGTGGACGAAGCAGAACCATCCAAAATCGGCTGAAATTGCCGCCCGCGAGCGTATTCTGGGCTGGGCCGCAACCCTAGCAACCGACCACAAATGGTTCATTCAAAAGGCAATTGGCTGGTGGCTTCGCGAGCTCAGCAAACACGACGCAGAACGCACCCAAGCGTTCATCGCAAGGTACGGCGACGCCCTCAAACCCTTCGCTAGAAAAGAAGCGCTCCGCCACCTGAGCAAGTCAGCAGAACCCAAAGCCTAGGCCCGCCCTTCTTTCTTTTTGGCCTTAAATATTTCAGGGGTCCGGGGGCAGAGCCCCCGAGGTCTACAAGTCATCAGCCAACGCCCCAGAGGCGCATCAAGCCTAGCCCTCAACAGACACTTCAACCTCCGTCAAATCGGTCAAGGACGCCTCGATCAATCGCAGCGCGGATAACGACATCCGGCTTCCCCCGGTCGCGGGTCCGTCAATCGGTATCAGCGTCACCAGCGATGATTTTCCGTTCGCTGGATTGGTCACGCGCCCCTGCGCCTCTGCCTGTACCAATGGCGTTTTCAACCACAATCCCGGTTCAGTCGGACTGCCTAAACTCACAATGGTCGTGCCTAGCTTGCGGACGCCGGTGGTGGTTGGCGCGCTCGCCGCTGCACGTTGTGCTGCTGTCGTCGTGTCCAACGCTTCGGCCGTTTGAGCCGCAGCCGATGGGGCGGGCGCCGCTGTTGCGGGCGTCAAAACGGCTGCGTCTATCGCGGGTTGGTCCTTGATAAAAGGATCAACCGGTGCCTGAACATCATCCACAGCATCGGCAGAGCGCGGGTTCAGACCGAACCGCTCTGCCACACCTGTGACAGTGCTGCACCCCGCAAGGCTCAACGTGGCGACAACTATTAACGATATAAATTTCATAGCCCCACTTTAGGCACCGCAGCGACCCGCATCAATCACCCAAATGTTGCTTGCCGTGCTGGTGGCAGGTCTTTACTCATGACGCATGAGTGCACCTTTGATTGACCCTTTCGCCCGCGCCATCACGTATTTGCGCGTCTCTGTGACGGATCGCTGCGATTTCCGCTGCGTCTATTGCATGTCCGAGAACATGACCTTCCTTCCTAAAAAGGAACTTCTGACCTTGGAAGAGCTTGACCGCATGTGTTCCACCTTTGTCGGTCTTGGCGTTGAAAAACTGCGCATCACCGGGGGGGAACCGCTGGTGCGTCGCGACATTATGACGTTCTTCAACAGCATGGCCCGCCATCTCGACGCAGGCACGCTTAAGGAATTGACCCTAACCACAAACGGCAGCCAGCTTGAGCGTTTCGCAGATCAGCTTTACGCCGCAGGCGTGCGCCGTGTGAACATTTCGCTTGATACGCTGGACGAGGCAAAATTCGCTGAAATCACCCGCTGGGGCCGCCTGCCGCAGGTTTTGCGCGGTGTCGATGCCGCCCTCAAGGCCGGGCTGAAGGTCAAGATCAATGCCGTTGCCCTCAAGGGTTTCAATGAACCCGAGTTGCGCAGCATGACCGAGTGGTGCGCGCAGATGGGCGTTGACCTGACGTGGATCGAAGTCATGCCGATGGGAGATCTGGGCAATGAGGATCGGTTGGCGCAATATTGGTCGCTCAAAGACGTCCGCGCGCAATACGCGGATCATTATACCGTGACTGACCTAGCCGAAAACACCGGCGGACCTGCGCGCTACGTCAGGCTCGAAGAGACAGGGCAGAAGATCGGCTTCATCACCCCGCTTAGCCATAATTTCTGCGAAAGCTGCAACCGCGTGCGCATCACCTGCACCGGCGAGATCTATATGTGTCTGGGTCAGGAAGATGTCGCCGACCTGCGCGCACCGCTGCGCGCGCACCCGCAGGACAACGGCCCGTTGGAAGACGCCATTCGCGCAGCCATTCTGCGCAAGCCCAAAGGCCATGATTTTGACTATTCGCGGCAAAAACTCGACGGGCAAATGCCACGCCACATGAGCCATACCGGCGGCTAAAACCCATGCCCGCCCCCCTTCTTTATAGTGCGTGGGTGGGCCTTTCCGTCCTTCTCGTCCCCTTCTTTGCGCGCAGCGAGACGCGCAAACTGCGCGCCGCAGGTGTTCCGGTGGTGCGCGCGCATGAAAAACTGGGCCATGCGACCGAACCGCGCCACAGTGGCGTCAAATATGTCTGGTTTCACGCGGCGTCCGTGGGCGAAAGCCTGTCGGTTCTGGCCTTGATCCACCGCATGGGCGTCAAACACCCGGAATTACAGTTCATCATCACGTCAGGCACCGCCAGTTCTGCCGAGTTGATCACAAAGCGTCTGCCGCCGCGCACCGTGCATCAGTTCGCCCCGCTCGACGCGCCCGGCCCCATCAAACGCTTTTTGAAACACTGGCACCCCGATGCCGCGATCTTTGTCGAAAGCGAGCTTTGGCCCCAGATGCTGCGCCGCACCTATGCCACAGGCGCGCGCATGGCGCTGGTGAATGCCCGTCTGTCCGAGAAATCCATTACAACATGGCGCAAGATGCCCCGCCTTGCGCGCTATATGTTCGAAGTATTCGATCTGATTCTCACCCAGAATGACGCCATGTCAGAGGCGATGGTGTCCATTCACGCGCCGCCCGACCGTGTGGCCCGTGGTATTAACCTCAAATCCATGGCCGGCCCCTTGCCTGTGGACGAGGATCTGCTGTTTGAAGCCCGCGCCGCCCTTGGCCACCGCCCCGTCTGGGTCGCATCCTCTACCCATGAGGGCGAAGAAGAGGTCGTTCTCAAGGCGCATGCAGAGCTGCTCAAGCGCTG
>Ga0209199_1001663_pt1 | contig 25889 bp, 25 predicted proteins | sample COGITO_mtgs_1105_7_FD_184805 | JGI IMG/M metagenome (GOLD analysis project Ga0209199, IMG submission 184805) | Pelagic marine microbial communities from North Sea - COGITO_mtgs_110523 (SPAdes) (version 2) | ecosystem: Environmental > Aquatic > Marine > Epipelagic ...
GGCACCTATAACGGGGCGCTACTACCTTCAAGCGACTACTGGTTTACATTAGATTATACAGACCCAACAACAGAAAGCCCAGAAACACTTAGAGCACACTTCTCATTAAAACGTTAAACAATAAAGTCTATTAAACAAAAAAGCCCACAACTATGTTATGGGCTTTTTTGTTATGCTGAACGGACTTATAAATTCATACTCAATGTAAGTGATACATTTGAATTAGAAGTGTTGATTCTAGTACTCCCCAAATTACCTGCATCAAATAGGCGTTGGTCAACATCTCGTTTAGAGTTTTCATAGGCTAAATCTAACCTTGAGTCACCAAAACTAAAGCCTACCCCAAAAGAAAAACCTGTAAGATCTCCATAAGTTGCGGTATTTATGTAAGGGCTCTGTTCTAATTTATACCCGCCACGATAGCTCATGTTTTTATGTCTTATTTCGCCACCAATACGTAGGGTGCTGGCCGCTTTTAAGGAATTACTTATGTTAGAGTTTTGTTGTGTAAAATCACCCACTGAATTGGACCTAAACTTAGTAGCGCTGTAATCTTTTCTTGAATAATCAAAACTAATTAACCCCATTTTTCCGATGATAAATGCAGCACTACCCGTTATCTTGGCAGGGGTTCTTAGTTTATATTCGGGGAAGACATTAATAACGGCAGGATTAACAACGGTGGTAGTGTTTTCTGCATCATTAGCAGTAAAAACAGATTGAGTAGTTTCTTCTGTTAGAGTTAGCCAAGTTGGACTGTCATAAGCCAAACCTATTCGTATAAAATCATTTAGTTTTACAATACTGCCGAGCTGTAATGAAAAGCCGTTTCCTATGGTTAGCAGGTTGTTTTTAAAATCTACCTGATTGATAGTAGAGCCTTCGTTTGTGTTTTCTTCAAACAGGTAAGTACTTCTCTCATAATTAATGAAGTGAGAGTTTAAGTTGATCCCGAAATAGATGTTTTGGTTGTATTGAAGTCCTAAGTTAAAAGATAACTTTCTGTTATACCCAGTAGAGGCATAACTGTATTCTTGATTGAAATCTCCTGGAGCAATGTTGGAGTTGTAAGCGGAGTTTTCAGGTAAATTTTCTTCAGGCTCTATTATGAAACTTTCGTACCCTAAAAAGGCTTGTTGATGTTCATATCCATTATAATATCCGATTTCGCTGTATGCTACAGAAATACTTTCGCCAGGAAGTGCAGATATTTCGTCTAGTCTTAGGCCGTCGGCATAGTCTGTAAAATAACTACTAATGGAGTTTGTAGTCAGTCCGGCGGCAAAAAGCTGATTGTCATAGTTTTGTAGCTGTTCGTAAAAAACACTAACAACAAACTTATTCCAATCTGAGTCGATGACATTATTTTTAAAAACAAACGCGGCACCTATTTGATTCATGTCAAAAGAGTCGTTGTTTAGTTTCTGTGTCCTCGAACCGTATTGAGCTTTATTTGAAGAACTTGTGTTAGAAACCGAAAGTGAGCCGTGACTTGTATTAAAAATAGCTGATCCAGCTGGGTTGATACTAATTGCGGACATGTCGCCTCCTAATGCGCCGAATGCGCCGCTCATAGATTTAAACCTTGCAGTTCCTTGTGTGTTTTCTGTTGAGTATCTTACAGCATCTGAAATTTCTTGAGCATAAGAGTTTAATATGCAGCCGAGGCCCAATAGCGTGTGAATTATCTTTTTCATTTTGTTGATTTAATATCTAGTTACGTCTTCTTGTTGTGCGACTTCCTCCACTACTTCTTGTTGCCCCACTAGATCGTCTTGTAGTTGAAGCTGAATTGGAACGCGTCGAAGATCTCGTAGTGGTGGTAGGGCGCGATGTACTATTTGAAGATCTCGTAGTTGCTCTTGTAGTCGTAGTAGGTCGCGAAGAGCTATTCGCTCGCCTCGTAGTTGCTCTTGTGGTTGTTGTTGCTCTTGAAGAGCTATTCGCTCGCCTTGTAGTTGCTCTTGTTGTTGTTGTTGCTCTTGAAGAGCTATTTCTACGAGTTGTGGATCTATTACGCGTTGAAGCATTCAAAGCGCTTCTACTAATTAGTGTAGAGTTTTGGTATCTTGAACCTCTAGGGCCATTAATATATGATACTGCTCGCCCTCTGTTAGTGTTAAATCCGTTTTGCCCATAGTAACTATTGTATCCATAATGGTTATTGTATCCATAATATCCATAATTAGGAAAGCCATAATTCCAGTAGTTGTTTCTCCAAGGGATGTATTGGAATCCGTAATTATTTCCGAATGGGTCGTAAGCGTATCCCCAATTATTCCATCCCCTATTCCAGTTCCAGTTATTGTTATAGGAATAGCCCCAACCATACCCATAAAAAGGGGTGTTGTCATAGATGTTTATTGTAACGTCGCTAGAGTTGTTTTGCCCCCAACCAGCATAATTATTAGTGTCTGAATTTTCTGAGTTATAGTTTCCTTCGTAAGATTCAGAATCAGTATACGTCGAGGTTTCACCTTCAATTGACAGAGATTTATCTTTAAAATAATTCTGATAGTAATCAGAAGCGTTTGTAGAACTGTTGGCTTCACCCTGGTTTTGTTCTGCAGAGTTAGACTCTGAGTAAATACCATCCTCATACGCTCCTGCATATTGGAAAGAGCCACATGAAGTAAAGATTAAAAGAATCCCTGCTACAAAAAATCGTGTCGAATGTTTCTTTACTAAAGTTATTAAACTCATAAGTCTCTAAATTAAATTGTTGAACGTCACAAAAATACTTAGTTTTGTCAAAACTAATATTTATTGAATTGTATTCAATATTCGTGCCAAATTACAAAATTATGAGCAAAAACCTTACATCAAGATCTGAAGATTATTCCAAATGGTACAATGAGCTGGTGGTTAAAGCTGATTTAGCTGAAAACTCAGCGGTAAGAGGGTGTATGGTTATTAAGCCTTATGGCTATGCTATATGGGAAAAAATGCAAGCAGAGTTGGATCGTATGTTTAAGGAAACCGGCCATCAAAATGCATATTTTCCATTATTTGTGCCTAAAAGTTTATTTGAGGCGGAAGAGAAAAACGCTGAAGGTTTTGCTAAGGAGTGTGCAGTTGTAACGCATTACCGTCTGCAAAACGATCCAGATAACCCAGGAAAACTTCGTGTTGATCCCAATGCAAAACTGGAAGAAGAGTTAGTCGTAAGACCTACGAGTGAGGCAATTATATGGAATACTTTTAAAGGATGGGTTCAGTCTTACAGAGATTTACCGCTTTTAATTAATCAATGGGCTAATGTCGTTCGTTGGGAAATGCGAACACGTTTGTTTCTAAGAACTGCCGAGTTTTTATGGCAAGAAGGCCATACGGCACATGCTACCAAAAGTGAAGCGGTGGCGGAAGCCAAGCAAATGAATGAAATTTACGCAATTTTTGCAGAAAACTTTATGGCAATACCTGTTATACAAGGAGTGAAAACCGAAAGTGAGCGTTTTGCAGGGGCTGAAGACACCTATTGTATAGAGGCTTTAATGCAGGACGGAAAAGCCTTACAAGCAGGGACTTCTCATTTTTTAGGACAAAACTTTGCTAAAGCATTTGATGTTAAGTTTGCTAACAATGAAGGAAAGCAAGATTATGTTTGGGCCACCTCTTGGGGTGTTTCTACACGTCTTATGGGGGCTTTAATTATGACTCATAGTGATGATAAAGGCTTGGTGTTGCCTCCTAATCTAGCGCCTTATCAGGTGGTTATTGTTCCGATTTATAAAAACGATGAGCAGTTTGCTGAGATTTCTAAACAAGCCGAAGCTATTATGGCGTCTTTAAGGTCCCAAAACATCACTGTTAAGTTTGATAACAGAACGACCCAACGTCCAGGTCATAAGTTTGCTCAACACGAATTACAAGGCGTTCCTTTGCGTGTAGCGATTGGGCCAAAAGACTTGGAGAGTGGTACTGTAGAATTAGCTCGTAGAGATACTTTAACGAAAGAAGTTGTGGCTTTGGACAGTCTAACAACCACTGTAAAGGGGCTTCTTGAAGAAATCCAAAACAGCTTATTTCAAAATGCATTGGATTTTAGAGCAGATCATATCACAAAAGTGGAGACGTTTGAAGAATTTAAGACTGTTTTAGAAGAAAAAACAGGGTTTATTTCAGCGCATTGGGATGGAAGTGCTGAAACAGAAGATAAAATAAAAGAAATCACCAAAGCCTCAATACGTTGTATTCCAATGGATTCTGAGTTGGAAAACGGGATGTGTGTCTTTTCAGGGAAGCCTTCCAAACAGCGCGTTTTATTTGCTAAAGCTTATTAAGATTAACTTTTTTCAAAAAAAGTTAGTAAGAAGTTGTAACATTTAAAAATAGTTGTATTTTTGCAACCGCATTAGAAATAATGTTCGCTATTTGAAATAAAATCAGATTCACCAGCATTGTGTTTTTGATTAAAAAAAATGGCCCGTTCGTCTATCGGCTAGGACGCATGGTTTTCATCCATGTAAGAGGGGTTCGATTCCCCTACGGGCTACAATTATTTAATAATAATAAAATTAAGAATTATGGCAAATCATAAGTCAGCTTTAAAAAGAATTAGAAGTAACGAGTCAAAGCGCGTGCTTAACAAGTATCAGCACAAAACAACACGTAACGCTATTAAAAAGCTACGTGAAACAACGGATAAGAAAGAAGCTCATAAGCTTTTCTCTACGGTGTCTTCCATGATTGATAAATTAGCGAAGAATAACATCATTCACGATAATAAAGCGGCGAACCTTAAGTCTGGTTTGTCAAAATTTGTTGCAGCGTTATAAGCTTGTAATTATATCTTATAAAAAAAGCCTTTCATTTATGAAAGGCTTTTTTTATGGAATCAATTGAATAGCATTTTAGCCATTCATTGAGATTAAAAATTCTTCATTGTTTCGGGTTTGTTTAAAACGGTCGTTAATAAACTCCATCGCTTCTACAGGATTCATGTCTGCAAGATACTTTCGCATCACCCACATTCGTTGAATGGTTTTTGCATCCAATAAGATGTCATCGCGACGCGTACTAGAAGAGGTTAGGTCAATGGCTGGGAAAATACGACGATTAGATATTTTACGATCTAATTGAAGTTCCATGTTTCCAGTTCCTTTAAATTCTTCAAATATGACTTCATCCATCTTAGAACCTGTTTCTGTTAGTGCGGTCGCAATAATAGTCAGTGAACCTCCATTTTCAATATTACGAGCCGCTCCGAAAAAACGTTTTGGTTTGTGCAATGCATTCGCATCTACACCACCACTTAGGATTTTTCCTGAAGCTGGTTGCACGGTATTGTAAGCACGTGCAAGTCGTGTAATAGAATCCAGTAAAATAACAACGTCATATCCACATTCAACAAGACGTTTCGCTTTTTCGAGGACGATGTTCGCAATTTTAACGTGTTCATGCGCTTCTTTATCAAAAGTAGAAGCAATCACTTCACCACGAACGTTTCGTTGCATGTCAGTCACTTCTTCAGGGCGCTCATCAATTAGTAAAACCATTTGATAGACTTCTGGGTGGTTGGCTGCAATGGCATTAGCAACGTCTTTAAGAAGCATTGTTTTACCTGTCTTAGGTTGCGATACAATCATTCCACGTTGTCCTTTTCCAATCGGAGAAAACAAGTCCATTATTCGAGTAGAAATTGTACTTTGTTTTTCAGCTAAATTAAATTTTTCTTGAGGAAAAAGAGGGGTTAAGTGTTCAAAAGCCACGCGATCTCTTACCGCTTGAGGGTCCAGTCCGTTAATTTTACTCACTTTAATCAGTGGGAAATATTTTTCACCTTCTTTTGGAGGGCGTACATGACCTAGTACGGTGTCTCCGTTTTTTAATCCAAATAAACGAATTTGTGATTGAGATACGTAGATATCGTCAGGAGATGATAAATAGTTGTAGTCAGAAGACCTTAAGAATCCATACCCATCTTGCATGACGTCTAATACACCTTCGCTTTCAATGATCGCATCAAATTCAAAATCAGGTTCTTTATAGCGATTTCGAGTGTCCTTATTTCCGTTATCACCCCGTTTTTGGTTGTGTTGATTAGGGTTTTTGTTGGCGTTTGGATTCTGATTTTTATGTTTTGGTTGCCTTGGCTTATTAGAATTATCTGGAGTGCTATTGGCTGGTTTATTTCCAGAGTCTGGGCGAGAAACTTCTTTTTTATCAGTCTCAGGTTTTATCGGATTCTGTTTTACTACTTCTGGTTTTTTTTGGATTTGCTTAGTCACTACAGGTTTTACTGGAGTTTCTTTGGCTATTTCAGGTTTTGCTTCGTTTTGCTTCACTGCTTCCGGAGGATTGGAAGTGGTGTCTTTTGGTTTAGAAATACGTTCTCTTCTTGGTCTTGGCGGCTTTTTTTCTGTTACAGTTGCTACTGTTGGAGCAACTATTGTAGGGTTAGCGGCTTGCAGATCTAATATTTGATATACGAGATCAATTTTTTTTAGACTACTGAATTTAGGAACCTTTAGTTCTTTGGCAATTTCTTGTAATTCGGGTAGTTTTTTTTCTTTTAATTGTGAAATTTCAAACATTATGTATGAGAGTTGGTTGTCAATTATTAGAGTCCTTAGTTAAACTAAAGATTCAATTTCGAATAATTTTTTTGAAGAAGTGGTTATGGTGAATTTGATAAAGCTATTTAAGTGTAAAATCGCTATTTCTTATGCAATTATACAACTTTATTTTTAAATCTTTTGTACATGTAATAAAAAAGAAACTATTATTTTTGTAGAACCTAACAACCGAAATGCTTCAAAGAATTCAAACTTTATACTTATTAATTGCTGCTGTTTGTTCAGGAGCTTTATCCCTTTCCACTTATTTGTTAGTGTCAGAAGGTGTAACGGTGTATGTTATTGATTCGATTTCTTATTTGGTGTTATTTGAAGGCTCAGCGATGTTATCGCTCATTTCTATTTTCCTTTTTAAATCAAGGCAGACTCAATTTGTATTGGGTCGTTTGAATATCATATTAAACTTTATTTTACTAGGATTATTTGTATTTCGATTGCTAAGTTTACCTGGAGGACCTGCGAATCCTGAGAAAGGTATTGGGCTGTTGCTTCCTATTTTTTCTATCGTATTATTGGCCTTAGCCAATAAGGCCATAAAAAAGGATGAAACTCTCGTAAAATCTGTCGATCGTTTGAGATAAGCCTATTATTATTAGTGCGTAAAAAACCTCAGGATTTCCTGGGGTTTTTTTTATGGATTTCTTTTAAACTCTATGACCTCCAGGTTTTGAATTTTCTCAGCTATAATCTCAAATCGGAGCATGGTTCTTACCTTATGAAATCCATGAGTCCCGGCTGCGCCAGGGTTCATGTGTAGTAGCTTGAGTTTTTTGTCATTGATGACCTTTAATATGTGTGAGTGGCCACAAATAAACAGATCAGGGGTATGTAGTCTAATTTGATCTCTAACTGCTGGCGCATAGCGACCAGGGTAGCCCCCTATATGAGTAATCCATACTTTTACGCCTTCGCATCTAAACTTCAAATGCTCTGGAAACTCCAGCCGAGCTTCCGCATTATCAATATTGCCATACACAGCCCTCAGGGGCTTAAGTTTTTTTATAGCATCCGTAACCTTCAAGTCACCAATATCTCCCGCATGCCAAACTTCATCCGCTTGTTTCACGTACTTTAGGATGTCATCGCCTATAAAGCTGTGCGTATCTGAGAGTAATAATATTTTTGTCATTAGAAAATGTTAAAGTGAAAGCTTTTAATGACAAAGTCTATTTATCTTTGTCTTTCTAACACAAAAGTATCAAAATAGCTTGAGATATTTTATTGATTTATCTTATAATGGTCGTGCCTATCATGGCTGGCAAATCCAACCCGATGTCGTAACGGTACAATCGGAGCTTAATCACGCGCTAAGTACTGTGCTGAGAGCTCCTTTGGAATGCATGGGTGCTGGCCGTACCGATACAGGGGTACATGCCAAAATGATGATCGCACATTTTGATTTTGATAAGCAGATAGATGCAAAAGATATTGTCTATAAGCTTAATGTATACCTTCCTAAAGATATTCATGTCAATACTATTAAAGAGGTGCATACGGAGACACACGCGCGCTTTGATGCCTTGAGTAGAACTTACATTTATGAAATCTCAAGAACAAAGGATGCGTTTAATTATCAAAATGCGCACACCTACACACTTCCGTTAGATATAGACCTAATGAATCAAGCCGCTAAAATGTTATTTGAACATACCGACTTTCAATGTTTTTCTAAAGTAAAAACGGATGTAAAAACTTTTGAGTGTCATATTATGGAAGCCGAGTGGGAGCTGATTAATAATAAGCTTTTTTTTAAGGTTAAAGCGGACCGTTTTCTCAGAAATATGGTGCGAGCCATTGTAGGCACACTGATTGAAGTAGGCGCAAAAAAAAGAACCTTAAAAGCGTTTAGAGCTATTATTCGATCCAAAAACAGATCAAATGCAGGAACTTCTGCGCCAGCACAAGGCCTTTATCTAGTTGAAATAGACTATCCTAAATCAATATATCTGAATGAAAAACTCTAAAAACACTGCTTTTGATGCGCCGTTATTTAAAAGGCTGCTGTATTATATCAAGCCTTACAGAGGGGTTTTCATTCTTTCACTGATGACTGTGATTGGATTAGCTGTTTTTGGAGCACTTCGTCCCAAAGTTTTACAGCTCGCTATCGATCAAAATATCGAGCAACGCTTTGAGCCTGGTTTTTTTAAGTATATACTAGTTATGTTGGGACTACTAACTCTAGAAGTCACATGTAATCTTCTCTTTATATACTACGCGAGTTGGCTAGGACAATCGGTAGTAAGAGACATTCGGATCAAATTATTTAAACACATTCTTGGGTTTAAAATGAAATATTTTAACAAATCATCTGTAGGCGTTTTGATAACGAGAACCGTCACTGATATGGAGCGAATTGCGGATATTTTTGGTGAAGGGTTGTTTATGATATTTAGTGATGTCCTAAAAATGGGAGTTGTTGGCGCGGTGATGTTTTATATGAATTGGCGCCTAAGTGTCATTGTTTTTTGTACCCTTCCAATCGTATTGATTGCAACTAAGATATTTCAGAAATACATGAAAAAGGCATTTGAGGACGTGCGAACAGAAGTCTCAAATTTAAATTCATTTGTACAAGAACGCATTACAGGAATGAAAATCGTTCAGATATTTGCTAGAGAAGCAATTGAATATAAAAACTTTAAAGAAATCAATGCACGTCACCGAAAAGGGTGGATTAAAACGGTGTGGTATAACTCGGTCTTTTTTCCAATTGCAGAATTGTTGTCGTCCATAACGTTGGGTACTGTCATCTGGGTAGGCGGATTAAATACAGTTCTTGATCAAACTGCATCTGTGGGAGATTTAACGGCTTTTATTATGATGGTTCCTATGATATTTAGGCCACTAAATCAAATAGCTAATAAATTTAACACACTTCAAATGGGGATGGTTGCTGCTGACAGGGTCTTTAAAGTGTTGGATACAACCTCAAACATACAAGACCATGGTGAAGATACGATTGAAAATATAAAAGGCGATTTGGAGTTTGCAGATGTTAAGTTTTCATATGTAGAAAATGAACCAGTTTTAAAAGGGGTCTCCTTTAAAGTAACGGCTGGCGATACGATTGCTATCGTTGGATCTACAGGGGCTGGAAAATCTACTATTGTGAATTTATTAAACCGTCTTTATGATATTGATTCAGGAAAGATTACAATCGATTCTAAGGACATAAGAACAGTAGCACTTAAGAGTTTAAGGCAAAACATTGCCGTGGTGCTTCAAGATGTATTTCTGTTTGCAGATACTATTTTGAATAATATAACGCTCAGCAACCCTGCTATTAGTGAGCTGGAAGTGCAGTCTGCCGCTAAAGAGATTGGGGTTCACGATTTTATAATGAGTTTGCCAAATGGGTATCATTATAACGTCAAAGAACGGGGTGTAATGTTGTCCTCTGGACAAAGACAGTTGATTTCATTTTTAAGAGCGTATGTAACCAATCCAAAAATTTTAATTCTTGACGAGGCAACCGCATCAATCGATTCTTATTCTGAACAACTGATTCAAAAAGCAACCCAAAAAATCACACATGGACGCACCTCTATAGTGATTGCGCACCGCTTGGCAACGATTCAAAAATCGGATATGATTATTGTATTAGATGCTGGAGAAATTGTAGAGAAAGGGACTCATAAGGAATTGCTGTCTATTAAAAACGGGCACTATAGAAATTTGTACGACGCACAGTTTTTGACCAAAAAAAGCCTGGTTTAAGATAAATCAGCTTGGACTCTTTTAATTAAATCTAGGGTGTCTTTAAAGATAACAAACTCTCCATTATTTACGTAAGAAACTAGCCCAGTTTCTTCACTAACAACAAGTGCTAAGGCATCGGTTTTTTCTGAGATACCAATTGCAGCACGGTGTCTTAGTCCAAAGTGAGAAGGAATATTTTTTTCATTATTTACAGGAAGGATGACACGTGTGGCTTTAATGGTGTTATTAGAAATGATAATGGCGCCGTCATGAAGTGGACTGTTTTTAAAAAAGATACTTTCTAAAATCGGTTGTGTTACTGTAATATTCATTTCGTCTCCAGTTTCTACTAAGAAATCTAAATTATTATTCCGTTCAATGACGATCAGCGCTCCTGTCTTAGAACTTCCCATTTTAATACATGCCTTTACAATGGTCTCGGCGTCTGACGCACTTCTTCCTTGGGTCTTTAAAAAACTAAACCGTTTCATTAATGAGCCACTTTTGCTAAGGTTAGTAGAGCCAATCATTAATAAAAACTTCCGTATTTCAGGCTGAAAAACAACAATTAAAGCAATAATTCCAACACTCATAAATCCGCCCAAAATATTACTAAGCATTCGCATTTGTAAAACATCTACTAGCAGGTAAAAAAGATAGAAGATAACAATTCCAAAAAAGATGTTGATGGCAACAGTTCCTTTAATTAGTTTATAAACGTAGTAAAGCAGAAAAGCGACCAATATGATGTCGATAATATCTAATACGTTGAAGTTTAACAAGTCTTTAAAGATGTCCAATAGGTTCGAATTTTGAATAAATATAATAAATATAAAATGAACGCTAGTTTTTAAGCGCTTTGTAAAGTTTAATACACTCGACGGCTTCTTTCACATCGTGAACTCTTAATAGTTTGGCCCCTTTTTCAAGTGCGATCATATGAAGCGCAGAAGTTCCGTTAAGGGCATTGTTTGCAGTTGTTTCTAAGGTTTTGTAAATCATGGATTTTCTTGAGACACCAGCCAAGATAGGTAGGTTTAGGTTTGTGTAAAATTCTAAAGAATTGAGCAGTTTAAAGTTTTGCTCCAAAGTTTTAGAAAACCCAAAGCCCAAATCAATAATCAGGTCCTTTATTTGGTGTTTTCTAGCCAAATGAACGCGCTCAGAAAAGTAGGTATAAACTTCTTTAACTACGTTTGAATAAGTGGTCATCTTCTGCATTGTTTGCGGGGTGCCTTTCATGTGCATCATGATATAGGGGATCCCAAGTTTTCCAACCGTCTCAAACATCATAGGGTCTAATTGTCCGGCTGAAATGTCATTCGCCATAGCTGCACCAGCTTGAATAGATTCTTTGATAACATTACTTCTAAAACTATCAATTGAAATAGGAGTCTCTGGAAAGGCTTCATGGATTAAGCGAACGATCGGAATCAGTCGGGAGATCTCTTCTTTTTCAGAAACAAAATCAGCACCTGGTCGTGAACTATAAGCTCCAATATCTACAAAAGTAGCGCCTTCATTTATTAGTTTTTCCGTCTGAGATAAAAAACTTTTATCATTTTTAAATTTCCCGCCATCATAAAATGAATCTGGAGTCACATTTAAAATCCCCATCACTTTAGGTGTGCTAAGATTAATGAGTTTACCGTTGCAATTGAGAGTCATAAATAGTTGCGAGTGTTTGTTTTTATCAAGATTTAAAACATAAATCTTGATGTTTTGAATATTTTAAGCGAAATTTACGGAAAATTCGATTTATTTCATGCAAAATACTTCAAAAGAATATGACGCGGTCATTCAGGTCTGTCAAGACTTGTTTAGTAAAAAAATGAAAGACTATGGATGTGCATGGCGTATTCTTAGATTGCCATCGCTTACGGACCAAATTTTCATAAAAGCACAACGCATTAGGGGATTACAGCAAAATGCCGTTCAAAAAGTAGATGAAGGCGCTGCAAGTGAGTTTGTTGGCATCATTAATTATTGTGTCATGGCATTAGTTCAGATCGAAAAAGGGGTTGTAGAACAGCCTGATTTATCATTTGAAGAAGCGGTTTTATTGTATGCAGAAAAAATCGCGGTCACCAAACAGCTCATGATGGATAAAAATCATGATTACGGAGAGGCGTGGCGTGACATGCGTGTGAGTTCACTAACAGACTTAATTTTACAAAAACTATTGCGTGTCAAACAAATTGAAGATAATGCAGGGCATACGCTTGTTAGCGAAGGAATTGATGCCAATTATCAGGACATGATTAATTATGCAGTATTTGCACTTATTCATCTAAACGAATCATAAAATGAAAATACTAGTCCCAATTTCAAGAATCTTTGTTGGAATTTTATTTATAATCTCAGGTTTCATTAAGCTTAATGATCCTTTAGGGTTTTCTTATAAGCTGCAAGAGTATTTTAGCGCAGAGGTTTTAAACCTCCCTTTTTTAGAGCCTTACGCTTTGGCTATTTCCGTTCTTGTGGTGGTTTTTGAAGTGGTTCTCGGCGTTTTTTTATTGATTGGATATAAACCTAAGTTTACAGTTTGGAGTCTATTAATGATGATTGTGTTTTTTACGTTTCTAACATTTTATTCAGCCTATTTTGATAAGGTGAAAGACTGTGGCTGTTTTGGGGATGCCTTAAAGCTAACCCCTTGGGAAAGTTTCACAAAGGATGTCGTGTTGTTGGTGTTTGTTTTGATTCTATTTATAGGGAAGTCCTATATTTCTCCAGTATTTAAGTCTTTGCCTACAACAGCGCTTGCTCTTCTAAGTTTTATAGCCAGTCTCGGATTTGGATACCATGTATTAACGCATCTTCCAAGTATTGATTTTAGAGCATACAAAATAGGGGACAACCTCTTGACAAACATGAGCACACCAGAAAACGCTCCAAAAGCAGTGCAAGAATTTATTTGGGTTTTTGATGTTAATGGAACACAGAAAACCGTTGTTACCGATGGTTCTTATCCGGAAGTGAACGGAGATTACGTAAGCGTAGAAACGAAAGTTATTGAGGAGGGTTACCAGCCCTCGATATTAGATTTCTCAATAGAATCTGAGACAGAAGATTTAACCGATGACTTTCTCAAAAATGAGAAACTTGTGATGGTTGTGTCTTACAGCTTAGAGACTGCAAAAACAGAAGGATTAGAAAAACTAAAATTATTTTCTGAAGATGCCAAATCTAAAGGCTATACAGTCATAGGCTTAAGTGCTTCAGGAAACGACGCCAAAGAAAGGGTTAAGTCGTCTTTTGGTCTTGATTTTGAGTTTTATCTCTGCGACGAAAAAGCGCTTAAAACGGTGGTCCGCTCAAATCCAGGCGTTTTAATTTTAAGTCGCGGAACCGTGGAGCAGAAAGCACACTGGAATGATATTGATAATCTAGATCTTTAACTGCTTTTGGGGCGCTACTTACTAAAAAAAATACAGCACGCTTTTTGGACACTTCTAGGAGTGGTTACCGCCATTTTTTTTCTTTTTAATGTATTGCCAGGAGATCCCGCTCAAATGATGTTGGGGCAAAATGAAGATCAAGCTCAGTTAGCAATTGTAAAGCAAAAGTATGGATTTGACCAGCCTGTGTTGACACAATATTTGTATTACCTAAACGATGTGTCGCCTCTGTCTTTTCACTCTAAGGACCCAACAAACTATACCTTTTTAAAATCTCATGATTATACTTACCAATCACTTTTTGAAACTTCAAATCTAGCCGTTGTCTTTAAATACCCCTACTTAAGAACCTCTTTCACCAAGCAAGGCAAAAAAGTAAGTCAAATACTAAGTGAAACGCTTCCAAATACAATTATACTTGCCGTGGCTTCCATTTGTATAGCATTAATCATCGGTTTATTTTTTGGTGTCATTTCGGCGCTTTATAAAGATCATTGGGTTGATAAATCTGTTTTGGTGGTGAGTACATTGGGAATGAGTTTGCCTTCTTTCTTTAGTGCGATACTCGCCGCTTGGATATTTGGTTTTTTATGGCATGAATACACGGGCTTAGAAATGACGGGGAGCCTATATGAATTAGATGATTTTGGAGAGGTCAATGTTTTGAGATTAAAAAACTTAATACTACCGGCTTTTGTTCTTGGGATCCGCCCTTTGGCAGTGGTTACTCAATTGATGCGTAACTCTTTATTAGAAGTGTTAAATCAAGATTATATACGGACGGCAAGAGCCAAAGGATTGAGTGCTTTTCAGGTTATTACAAAGCATGCTATGAAAAACGCTTTGAACCCAGTAGTAACAGCTATTTCCGGTTGGTTTGCGTCGTTACTTGCAGGCGCTGTTTTTGTTGAATATATATTTGCATGGAATGGGCTAGGTAAGGAAATCGTAAATGCATTAAATACCCTAGATTTACCTGTAATTATGGGGGCTGTTTTAATAATTGCCCTTACTTTTGTAATTATAAATATTTTAGTTGATATAATTTACACTTATTTGGATCCAAAAATCAAACTTAACGCATAATAAAAATTAAGACATGAAACGTATTTTAGTATTTACTCTTTTTATCACTACAGTTTTGAGTTGTCAAAACAGAGAGGAAACTCAGTTTTCGGTTGAAGCATTAAACGATGAGCTAATTACTTTACAAGGCGACTTAGTGCCCTTTAAATCTATCTTAGAAAAACACAAAGGAAGTACCGTATTTATTGATGTATGGGCCTCTTGGTGTAAGGATTGTCTAAAAGGCTTACCTGCTGTGAAAAAGCTTCAGGAAACACATACAGAAGTAGACTTTGTTTACTTATCCTTAGATAAATCTCAAGCTGCTTGGAAAAAGGGAATTGATCGATTACAAATTTCAGGCGATCATTACTTTATGCAGTCTGGCTGGAAGGGAGCTATGGGCACTTTTTTAGGTTTAGATTGGATCCCTCGCTATTTGATTATAGATAAGAATGGAGCAATCAAAGTATTTAATGCAATTGAAACAACCGATAAAAAACTTTTAAATAATTTAAAATGAGAAAACAAATTGTAGCAGGAAATTGGAAAATGAATAACGACTATGTCGATTCAGAGCTTTTAGTCTCTAAACTTCTAGCACAGCACACCCATTCACAGACAGAGGTTATTATAGCACCACCCTTCACAAGCCTTTTGTGTTCTTCAAACTCACTAAAAGGAAGTCAAATAACTGTCGCGGCTCAAAATATGCATTTTGCTGAAAATGGGGCCTATACAGGCGAGGTTAGCGCAGGGATGCTTAAAAGTGTTGGTGTTCAAACCGTTATTCTGGGTCACAGTGAGCGTCGTGCTTATTTTAATGAAACAGATGCGCTTTTAGCTAAAAAAGTAGACACTGCTTTACAGCATGGTATGCGTATTATTTTTTGTTTCGGAGAAGAATTGGCAGATCGTAAATCCGGAAATGAGGAAGCAATTGTAGAAGGTCAGATAAAAAATGCATTATTTCATTTACCAGCATCCGCCTGGGAACATATTGTACTAGCTTACGAGCCTGTGTGGGCAATTGGAACTGGAGAAACCGCTTCGCCAGAACAAGCACAAGACATGCACGCCTTTATACGAAAAACCGTTGAAAACAAATACTCTTCAGAACTAGCAGCTGAGGTCTCTATTCTTTATGGAGGGAGTGTAAAGCCAGCAAATGCAAAAGAAATTTTTTCTAAAGCAGATGTTGATGGTGGATTAATTGGTGGAGCCGCTTTGGATGTGGTTCAATTTACGGCGATCATAAACGCATTTTAAATTTGGCAGACTCCATATATATCGGCTATACTTTTAAAGTTGAACCCGTTCAGCCAGGCACCGAAATTTTAATTGCGGAGTTAGGCTATGCGGGTTTTGAGAGTTTCGTTGAAACCCCGGACGGAGTTATTGCATACATTCAAGAAAGGGATCACTCGGCGTCTGTTTTAGAATCAATTTATATTTTAAGTTCTGAAGAATTTAAAATCACTTATAGTTTTGAAACTATTGAGCAAACCAATTGGAATGCAGAATGGGAGAAGAATTTTAACCCGATAGTGGTCGGAGATCAATGTGCCATACGCGCGCCATTTCATGACCCTTTTGACGTTAAGTATGACATTATAATTGAACCCAAAATGAGTTTTGGAACCGGTCATCATGAAACAACACATATGATGATTGAGCACATTTTAGCCTCTAATTTCATGAACAAGTCTGTTTTGGACATGGGATGTGGTACTGGAGTTCTTGCAATTTTAGCAATGAAAAAAGGCGCTCCATCCGTGGAAGCAATCGATATTGACAATTGGTGCTATTTAAATAGTTTAGAAAATATCTCAAGAAATGATTGCGATCAGATTACCGTTTTAGAGGGAGATGCCTCATTACTTGATGGCAAACAATTTGATGTAATCATCGCTAATATCAATCGGAATATATTATTAAATGATTTAAGTACTTATGTTGCTTGTTTAAATGAAAATGCTTCCCTATTTTTAAGTGGGTTTTATGACTCCGACTGTGCGCTTATTGAATCAAGTTGTCAAAATTTAGGTCTTAAGCTGGAAAAAAAGCGAACTCGAAACAATTGGGTAGCTTTAAAATTCGTCAATTAATTATGAGTACAAAAGAAAAAATCAGCGAACAATCTGACACATTAACGGCGGAGGGGCATTTAAATGAAATCGTTCTTTTTAATGATGATGTGAATACTTTTGACCATGTGATTGAATCCCTGGTCGCTATTTGTAGTCATTCCCATGAGCAGGCTGAGCAGTGTGCGTTACTCGTTCATTACAAAGGTAAGTGTACGGTAAAAACGGGTGTATACGACGAGTTAGAACCGCTGTGTAGTAAGTTACTACAAGTAGGATTAAGTGCCGAAATTATTTAAGAATCTCCCATTCTTCCGAGTGCACAACTCACAAATGACTTTGCTTTTTTTTCAAATGAATTGCTGTCGCCTAGTACGGGATACCCTAATTTAGAAAGAAGTTTTATAGCCATTTCTAAGACCTCTTCATGTGTGCTCTCAATAGTAACAGAATGAGCAACTGTATTAACGGTCACATTTTCAATGCCTTGTAGTTCGGTTAGTTTGCGGGTGATGGTAAGTGCGCAACCTCCACATTTTAGATTTTGTATTTCAAGAGTTGTTATCATGACATTATAAAATTATAAGGCAGACGTGCATTTAGATTCAGTTAAATTTAAATTAGTTTTTTTGATAGCTGCAAATCCACCGGCGATATCAATCACGTTATGAAACCCATTTGCTTTTAGGATCGAGGCCGCAATCACAGAACGATAGCCTCCCGCGCAATGGATATAATGTGTCTCTTGTGTGTCTAACTGATCCAATCTATGATTAATTTGGTCTAAAGACAAGTGCTGCAGGCCGTCTAACTTTAAATGCATGGTATCATATTCCCCTTCTTTTCTAACATCTAAAACAGAAAGTATTTCTGCTTTTGTGCGTTTTTCAAACTCTATAGAAGAGATAGAGGTTAGTTGGTCACTCGTTTTCCCAGCGGCGACCCAAGCTTCCATACCGCCTTCTAAATACCCTAGAGTGTGGTCGTATCCAACGCGAGCTAAGCGTGTAATAGCTTCTTCGGATTTGCCTTCAGGGACCACCAAGAGGATGGGTTGTTTTATATTGGTTATCAGCGCGCCTACCCAAGGAGCAAAGCCACCATTAAGGCCAATAAAAAGCGACTTTGGAATGTGATTTTCTATAAAGTCTTGTTGAGTCCGAACATCCAATATAAGATTGTTGCTGTCTGCTGAAAGCACTTCAAATTCAGACACCGAAAGTGGGGTATTGCCTTTTTCTAGTACCTGGTCTAATTCGGAATACCCCGATTGATTTAATTTCGCATTTTTGAAAAAATATTGAGGAGCTTCGCCGATGCCCTCTAAAACTTCTTTTACAAACTCGTCCTTAGTCATGTTTGCGCGTAAGGCATAGTTGTTGTTTTTTTGATCTCCTATGGTACCTACTGTTTCTTTACTTAAATTTTTACCACAAGCAGATCCCGCTCCATGAGCAGGGTACACAATTACAGAGTCGTCTAAGGTCATAATTTTGGTACGCAGAGATTTGAATAGCATTCCTGCCAAATCTTTTTCTGTCAGATCAGACTTAATAGCCAAGTCTGGCCTTCCTACATCGCCAAGAAACAAGGTGTCTCCTGTGAAAATAGCATGATTTTTGCCGTTTTCGTCAATGAGTAAGTAGGTTACAGATTCTAACGTATGCCCAGGTGTGTGTAATGCTTTTAAGATTATGTTACCAATTTTAAATTCTTCATTGTCGGTCGCGTTATAGCAATCAAAAACGGTATTTGCGTTAGGGCCATACACAATGGTCGCCCCAGTATTTTTTGCTAAATCTAAATGTCCAGACACAAAATCGGCATGAATATGTGTTTCAAAAACAAACTTAATCACAGCGTTGTTAGCTCTCGCTTTATCTACATAATGTTGAGTTTCTCTTAAAGGGTCTATGATCGCTGCCTCCCCATTTGATTCGATATAGTAGGCGCCTTGAGCCAAACAGCTTGTGTAGATTTGTTCGATTTTCATGACAGAGTAGTATTAATGTATACACACAAAAGTAAGTTTTTTGAAATTGATGCTATATTCTTTTGATAAAAAGATTATTACCTTATATTTGCACCCTGAAAATGGCCTTGTAGCATAACTGAATAGTGCACTTGATTACGGCTCAAGAGGTTACAGGTTTGAATCCTGTCAAGGTCACAACTTGTCTCCAAGAATAATGAATTATTTTTGGAGATATTTTTTTATTTTGCTAAACCATTGCTAAACCATTGCTAAACAGTTGCAAAAAAACACTATTCCCCCAGTTGATTGATCAGTGTGGCGAGGTTTTCAGTAGTTCCGTAATCTACATCAATAGTAAATTCATCTTCTTCCTGAACATCTATTTCAAGTGTTCCGAATCTAAGATAACTGTCATCATCTACTCCGATAGCCAAAAGCGTTGCATTTAAGCCAACTGGGATACTACCATCGTATGTTTTTACACCTAATCCGTCATCTGTAGGGGATGTGATAGCGATGACTGATGGAAAGTCATTGATAAACATCCAAATCATATAATTAGAGGGGGTTATACTGTCTTCAATATACACAGAAAATTGAGTCCCTTCCTCTCCAGCCATATTATATAAAACATCACAGTTGGAGAGTCCTAGGTCAATTCCATAAAAATTCATAAATCCCTCATTCAACCAAAATTCATTATTGTTTGATGCTTGTGTCCAGTTGACCTGCTCTATCCCGTCAGTTGTATTGATTTCGCCAACAAATAAACTCATTCCATTTTCAAAACCAGAAATATCTGTTTGTATGGGAAGTTGAGCATTAACAGACCAAGGATTTACATTTAATGGGGCGTTATTAACGTCGGTTGCTGCTAAATTAAAACTCCCGCCTGTAACTAAGAGTTGACCATTTGAAAGTGTTTGAATGTTATTTTTCATCATCTGACTTAAACTTAAATATTCGTCGAGATGAATAACAATTCCTGAAGTGACTAGAATACCATTAGAATCCGTAAATGCATTAGCGTCAAAATTAACAATAGTTCCACCTTCTCCGGTAATTGAAGTTGGAGTGGTCTGATCATTAATATCAAATGTTTGCGTTTCTGATTTCAAATTATCCATAAGATCAATAACATCATTGTAAACAGAAGCATTCACATTGGGGTTAGAATCATCTACAAGACCCCCTGTTGGTTCATTATTACAGGAAAGAAAAACTAATCCAGCAAAAAAATAATATATATATCTCATAGTGAAGTTATTTTGATGTTTCTAACAATCAAATATAATCAAAATATATAAACTTGAGTCAATGTTGGACCCAACGGCAAAATCTGTAAAGAAAGTGTTCTATGTTTAAGTCTATGTTTAAAAAAGAAATATATTAACTAATTTCAGCAATTTTTTCTTTAATAATTTAATTGAGTGTAAAGTCTAACCCTCAGTCTATAAAGTTTTGGGTTTTATTTTTACATCAAAAATTAAATCCAAAACCAATTTCATGCTTTCTAAAAAGTTTGAACTTTCGAAAGTTTGGGTCACAAAGGGGATTGCTGAAAAGCAGTCCCTTTTTTATTTATTGACTTGTCCGTCTAATTACGTTTTCAACACAATTAAAACAACTATTATTCAGACAGGAAACATAAAAAAACCTCCAGTATAATTACTGAAGGCTCTTAAAAATCAAGTTTTTATTCCATATTTATATTATGATTTTTTTAGTCACAATCAATAGAATAAATCTGAGCTTGGGGGTAATCTATGCTTCCAAGTATTAGACCCATTTCTTCATCACAATAATAAACCACCCATTCATCATTATACTCAGTTAATTCTGCGTTTAAAGTAATATAAAAAGTACCATTACCAGCAGCTACACTCCACGCTCCGCTAGTAAGAACAATACCACCGGTATTGCCTCCAATGTCCTGCAATTGGTATGTACCATCGCTGTTTAAGTTATAGATAAATTCACTATTGTCAATAAAATCAATTGACCAACAATAATCGGCTAAAGTATTTGTGATGTTTCCAATTGAACAGTCTATATTATCATCATAGCAATCTATTGAGTAAAGCTCGGCTTGAGGAAATACTAGACTTTGCATTTCTAAATTTTCATCACATACAGTAACCACCCATTCATCGCTATATTCAGATGTATTTGCATTTAAGGTTAGGTAAAAGGTATCGTTTCCAGTGACTATATTCCATGTCCCGAATGTAAGAAGACTATCACCAGACTGTACCTGGTATGTACCATCACTGTTTAAGTTATAAAGATATTGGTCATCATCAACAAAATCAATTTGCCAAAAACAATTGACTAAAGTATTTGTGATGTCTTCGATTGAGCAATCGATATCACCATAACTATCGCCAAAGCATTCTTCTATGATAGCTTCTAGTTCATCATAGTCATTAATTGTTACGACCGTATCGCCTTCAATTATAATATCTAATGGAAGTACTAAATCAATATGATAAGCTCCGTATGTAGCATTAAATAGTTCTTCACGAGAATTTACAATCACAGGGTCTCCTTCATCTAATATTATTGAAATAGGATATACAAATTCAAAACATTCACCAGCACCAGAGTCATAGTCTTGTTCGCATTCTTCACTAAAATCGTCCTCAGTGAAACCATCGCATATCGCATAGCAGGCATTAGGATATGAAATTGTAAATAATTCTCCATCTAAATCTGTAACGTTAACACAAACAGGGTCATATTCTTCAGTACAGTAACAATCTTCGATTTCATCAAAATTACAGTCTTCTAGTAAACTAAAAAATTCATCTTCGTTATTTATTGTCTCTATTTCTAGAGTATTACTATTTTCATTGTATGTCTCAACTTGAAATGGGAATGCAATCCCATTTATAAATAAATTTTCTGTTGAAGAAGAATAAATATCTATAAGTTCTTCTAAACTATTTACAGTAACTGTGGTATCTGTATTAAATGAAAGATCGATTGGATATACAAAATCGAAACAAAAATCAAAAACAATATTGCCTGCAGGGTTATTTGTTTGGTCTACATTGCCATTTTCATCATATTGTTGACTTAGTCTACCTAATGTTGTTGTAATAGATTCGCTTTCCTCAGTATTTTGTTGTGTATCAACAATAGTCTCTTCATTAGTACAAGACGTAAAAGCCAAAAGTACTATTAGAACACTAAAAATTGAAACTTTAAAATTCTTCATTTTTTTTATTTTTAATTAAAGATTTATTTGGTTTATCGTTATTGAGACAATTTAAAAAATAAAAACCCTACTTTTTTCTCTAACTATTTTTTTCATAGTTTTGGCGTCTAATAATAACTAGTTTAATGTCTAAAGATAATCGTAATATATGTGAGTCAAAAATTTTTGAGGCTATATACAATGCCTATGCAAAAGATATAAGACGGTTTCTTTTTTATAAAACCCAAGACTTAGATAAAGCAGAAGATATTTTACAGGAGGTGTTTATCAAACTTTGGGAGAATTGTAACAAAGTAGATCATGATAAAGTGAAGAGTTATATTTATAGCATTGCTAATAATATGTTTTTAAATGAGGTAAAGCATCAAAAAGTAGTACAGAATTATAATAAATACAATAAGAACGAAAGTACTAATGAGTCCCCAGAATTTATTATGCTAGAAAAGGAGTTTTTGGAAAAGTTAGAATCGACAATTGCAACTTTGCCAGAAAAACAGCGTGAAGTGTTTTTAATGAATAGAATTGAAAAGAAGAAATACAAGGAGATTGCTCTACATTTAGATATCAGTGTAAAAGCTGTGGAAAAACGCATGCATCAAGCCTTGGTTGTTATTAGAAAAGAAATTGGTGATGTTTAACTAAAATTGTTAAGTAGGGTATTTATCTAGTTAGTTGTCATAAATATAGAAATAAAATGAAACACCAGAATTCACATATAAATGAAGAAACGTTTTTAGCCCAGTGGCTGGAAGGAAACCTCTCAGATACAGAATTGAAAAACCGTATTAGTGAGGCTGATTATAATGTTTATTTAAAGTTGCGAAAAGGTCTACATACTTCGGATAAGTTAAATGCATCAACTCAACATTCGTTTAATAAGATTCAACAAAAAATTGCAAATAAAAAGACTCCAATTTTTAAGTTGTATCCCGTACGTTGGTCAATTGGTATTGCAGCTTCGATTGTTTTTCTGTTTGGGTTGTTTTCAATTTTAGGGAACAATGATATTATTTATGAAACTAATTTTGGCGAAACGAAAACTATTACTCTTCTTGATGATTCTCAAGTAATTTTAAACTCTAAATCTACCATTGTTTTCAATGAAAATGATTGGAAAAAGGGCAGACAACTAACCTTAGATGGTGAAGCTTATTTCAAGGTAGAAAAGGGAAATACTTTTACTGTTAACACAAACAATGGTTCAGTTACAGTTTTAGGAACTCAGTTTAATGTAAATTCTACAAACGATTTTTTTGATGTCGTTTGTTATGAAGGAAAAGTAAGCGTTACTTTAGAGTCTTCAGAACATATTTTACTACCAACAGAGCGCATTAGAAAAATAAATGGTAATCCATCGAAATCTTCGGCTACTCAGTTCTCCAAACCAACATGGATTGATGGAGAAAGTACATTCAAGAGCGTACCAGTTAGATATGTAATAACTGCCCTGGAAGATCAATTTAATATAAAAATTGATTCAGAATCTATTGATGATACAACAGTTTTTTCTGGCAGTTTTCCACATCATAATCTCAATGTTGCTTTAATTACTGTTTTTGATGCACTAGAAATGAAGTACAATAAAAAAGAAAAACATAACATTCAACTGAGATATTAAAGATGAGGTTGATCTATATTTCTGCTTTAATTTTACTCCCATTAGCAGCCTCTTCACAAGAAGAGGCTTTTTATGTAGAGTTTAAAAACGAATCTATTGCAGAAGCATTTACTAAAATAGAACATACCTATGATGTACTATTTTCTCATAATGACTATGATATAAGCAAAAAACGTATATCATTAAAAAGACAAAAAAGAACCTTATCAGAAGTTTTAGAAGTTTTGAAGCTTCAAACTAAACTCAATTATAAAATAATAAACAATCGCTATATTGTTGTTAACAGATTTTCAGAAAAAAAAATAGAGGTAAATGAACTCGATATAGTGGTTGTTCGCAATTACTTAGCAAAAGGTATACGAAAAATTAATAGTGGCTCTTATACACTGTCACCTTCTGAACTTGGTGCATTGCCAGGGCTTGTTGAGCCAGATGTTTTAGAAAGTATTCAGCTGTTACCAGGAGTATTAAGTCCAAATGAAACCGCTTCAGGTTTTTTTGTAAGAGGGGGAGCCTCGGATCAAAATCGTTTTATATGGGACGGTATAAACATCTATCATAAAGGGCATCTTTTTGGGATGATTTCTCCATTTAACCCAAATGTTACTTCAAAAATTAAGTTTATAAACAAAGGTTCTCATGCGAGATATGGTGAGCGTTTGTCGAGTGTTATAGACATGTCTTCTAACTCTAACATATCTCAAACTGTAAAGGCTCAGTTGGGTTTTAACGGTATCAATGGAGATGCATTAATAGAAGCCCCAATTATAAAAGATAAATTAAATATTCAAGGATCGCTTAGACGAAGCTATACAGACGAATTAGAAACATTTACCTTTAATCAACTCGCAGATAAAGTTTTTGAAAGCACTAAAATCAAAAATTTTGAGAATGAAAATAATGAGTTTTCATTTGCAGATTACAATCTTAAACTGAATTTTAAGCCCAATAAAAATAACAGTCTGTATGCAAGTATGATCTCCATTGATAATCAATTAGATTATGTCCTTAACGACGCTGAAAATAATAAAACAGTTAATGACAAATTAGTGTCAAGTAATGTGGGATATGGTTTAGGTTGGAAGGTAAAGTGGAATAAAAACACAACTCAAAATACAACAGCCTTTTTCTCTGATTACAAGCTTAACTATAATTTTATTACAAGAGAAGGTGATGCTCAGATTTCAGATTTTGAAAAACGAAATACCATTTTTGATTCAGGAGTGTCATCAGAAGTTATCATTGATAGATCAAAAGCCAGTAAGTTTACATTCGGTTATCAATACGCGCTCAAAGATGTTGCTTATGCGTTTTTAAATACAACAAACCTTTCATTTGTTTTAGATACAGAAGATAACACTATACAAACGCATAGTGTATATGGTCAGTACGACTATAACAATCCAAAACGTTTTAATCTCTACTTTGGTTTGCGAAGTACTTATTTTAACGAACTAGATGCTGTAAGATTAGAGCCAAGGTTAGTGATTTATAAACCTCTTACTAAAAACTTAAAATTTCAGGCCACTGCCGAAATTAAGAACCAAATTATTAGTGAGATTGATGAAACCATATTAAGCGATCTTTCATTAGAAAATAGGTTGTGGAGATTAGCAGATGGTAATGCGTTTCCCATTATTAATAGTCGGCAAGTTTCTGCAGGATTTATTTACAGCAAAAAAGGATTAAGTATTGATATAGATGCATACCATAAAAAATTAAATAATATCACAGCCCTGTCACTTGGATTTTTAAACCCTGATAATAGTAGTTTTAATATTGGTCAGCGGAATATTATTGGATTAGATGCTTTTGTGCAAAAACAATTTAATGGCTTTAACTTATGGCTAAGTTATTCTTTAAATCAATCAGAAAGTAGATTCGAAAATTTAAATAACAATAAATATTTTACTTCAAAATCTAATATTACACATTCTGTTTCAGCGGCTTTAAGTTATAAATTAGATGGTTTTCAATTTGCATTAGGTTGGAAATGGCAAACAGGCAAACCCTATACTATTGCAAAAGAAAGCAGCGATGGATTAGAATTTGATGGTATTAATACAGGTGAATTGCCTATTTATCATCGTCTTGATTTTTCTTCCACCTATAATTTTAAAATGTCTAAGCACAATAAATTAAGAGGTAAAGTTGGACTATCAATTAGAAATATTTACAATAGAAAAAACTTAATTAGTATAGAATACAGAGGGAATAACAGTCTAGACGATCCAATAGAGTTA
>Ga0209199_1001664_pt1 | contig 25889 bp, 24 predicted proteins | sample COGITO_mtgs_1105_7_FD_184805 | JGI IMG/M metagenome (GOLD analysis project Ga0209199, IMG submission 184805) | Pelagic marine microbial communities from North Sea - COGITO_mtgs_110523 (SPAdes) (version 2) | ecosystem: Environmental > Aquatic > Marine > Epipelagic ...
TAAAGTTATAATTCAATTATTAATGTGATTGACAACAGCGAAGCTGTTAAAAAAACTAAAGTTTAAAAATTAGGGACTACCGGTGGTAGTCGAGAAAAAATAATAAAGTGATTACAAAAAACACTAAAATATACATCGCGGGTCACAGAGGTATGGTTGGTTCTGCAGTTTGGAGAGCACTTGAATCTAAGGGGTATACTAATCTAATTGGGAAGACCAGTAAAGAACTTGATCTAACAGAGCAACAAGCAGTTTTAGATTTTTACAATCAAGAACAGCCAGAAGTAGTTATTGATTCAGCAGCAAAAGTAGGAGGGATTCTTGCCAATAATGATTTTCCATACCAATTTTTAATGGAGAACATGCAGATTCAAAATAATTTAATAGATGGAGCTAACAAGGGGGGTATTGAGAAATTTATTTTTTTAGGGAGCTCTTGTATTTATCCAAAGTTTGCAAAGCAGCCTCTAAAAGAAGAATACCTACTAACAGGTTCTTTAGAACCTACCAATGAGTGGTATGCCATAGCAAAAATAACTGGAGTAAAAGCATGTCAAGCAATACGTAAACAATATAACAAAGAGTATGTGAGTTTAATGCCTACCAATTTGTACGGTTCTTTTGATAATTTTGACCTCAAATCCTCGCATGTACTACCAGCGATGCTTCGTAAATTTCATGAGGCTACAATAAATAACCATTCAGATGTAATGCTCTGGGGAAGCGGAACTCCAATGCGAGAGTTTTTGTTTGTAGATGATATGGCAGAAGCGGTGGTGTATGCCTTAGAAAATAATTTGCCAGAATACTTGTACAACATAGGTACAGGAAAGGATATTACCATAAAAGAACTGGCAGAGACCATTCAAAAAGTTACAGGGCACCAAGGAAATATTTTTTGGGATGCCAGTAAACCAGATGGTACGCCAAGAAAACTAATGGATGTTTCCAAAATGAAAGAACTTGGATGGCAATATTCAACAGAACTAGAAGACGGCATTAAAAAAACCTATTTATGGTTTTTAGATAATATAGATACAATTAAAGAAATTAAATTATAAATAATGAAAGTAGCATTAATTACTGGAATTACAGGACAAGATGGTTCTTATTTAACTGAACTATTGTTAGAAAAGGGTTACGAGGTGCACGGGATAAAAAGAAGGTCTTCTTTATTAAACACAGACCGTATTGATCATTTATATCAAGACCCTCACCACCCGAATCAACGTTTAAAATTGCATTATGGAGACTTAACAGATGCGATGAATCTGACAAAAATAATTGAACAATGCCAGCCTGATGAAATTTATAATCTAGGAGCTATGTCTCATGTAAAAGTTTCATTTGATGTTCCAGAATATGTAGGAAATGTAGACGGATTAGGTACTTTACGCATTTTAGAGGCGGTTCGTTTACTTGGCTTAGAAAAGAAAACGAGAATATATCAAGCTTCTACATCCGAATTGTATGGTGGGATGCCAGAGAATAAAAATGATAAAGGGTTTTATGATGAAAATTCACCTTTTTATCCAAGATCTCCATACGGAGTTGCTAAAATCTATGGATTTTGGATTACCAAAAATTATAGAGAGGCTTATAATATGTTTGCGTGTAATGGTATTTTGTTCAACCATGAATCCCCTAGAAGAGGAGAAACCTTTGTTACGCGAAAAATTACACGAGCGACTGCTAGAATTGCATTAGGATTACAAGAAAAAATCTATTTAGGAAATTTAGATGCCAAAAGAGATTGGGGGCATGCTAAAGATTATGTGCGTATGATGTGGATGATATTGCAAGCAGAACAACCTGAAGATTGGGTAATTGCCACAGGAAAGACCACTACAGTAAGAGACTTTGTAAGGATGGCATTTAAAGAAGTGGGTATTGAATTAGAATTTACAGGTACAGGAGTCAATGAAAAGGCGTCTGTTGTAAAATGTATCAACCCTCTGTTTCAGCTTGAAATAGGGAAAGAGGTGTTGTCAGTAGATCCTGCCTATTTTAGGCCAACAGAAGTTGATTTATTAATTGGTGATCCTTCAAAGGCGAAGAATAAATTAGGATGGGTGCCAGAATATGACTTGCCGTCGTTGGTGAAAGACATGATGCAATCAGATGTTACGTTGATGCAAAAAGATCAATATTTAAAAAAAGGGGGGTACCATACTAATAATCAAATTGATTAAAATTAAATTAAAAATGAAAAAAATTTTATTAATTTTTGGAACTAGACCAGAAGCCATCAAGATGGCTCCACTGGTCAAGGAATTTCAAAAATATTCAGATATTTTTGAAACGAAAGTATGTGTAACGGCGCAACATCGGGAAATGTTAGATCAGGTATTGGATTTTTTTGAGATTATACCCGATTATGATTTAGATTTAATGAAGCCAGGTCAAAATTTATATGGCTTAACAGCTACTATTATTGAGTCATTAAAGCCAATCTTAGAGGATTTTACTCCAGATTATGTTTTTGTTCACGGAGACACTACGACAACTATGGCAGGTTCTATAGCTAGTTTTTACTCAGGAGCAAAAGTATGTCACGTAGAAGCGGGGCTAAGAACAAATAATAAATTATCTCCTTTTCCAGAAGAAATAAACCGTCAAATTACAGGAAGAATTTGTGATTATCACTTTGCTCCTACCGAAACTTCTAAAAAGAACTTACTTAAAGAAAATATTTTGGATAGTTCAATTTTAGTTACCGGAAATACTGTTATTGATGCCTTAATGGAATCTGTAGAAAAAGTTAACGTAAATCCCAGCCAATTAATTCAAGATCTCTCAAAAAAAATAAATAACCATGAAGTAGTTTTAGTTACGGGTCATCGAAGAGAGAATCATGCAGGTGGTTTTGAAAGAATTTGTAAAGCTTTAAAACGGATTGCTAAAGATGATATAAATCGTTTGATTATTTATCCTGTTCATTTGAATCCAAAGGTACAAGAACCAGTAAATAGAATTTTATCTGGAGTTAATAATGTTATTTTAATAGATCCATTAGCCTATCAAGATTTTATTTGGTTAATGAATCGATCTAAAATCATTATCACAGATAGTGGAGGCGTTCAAGAGGAAGCACCTAGTTTAGGAAAACCAGTACTTGTTATGAGAGACACCACAGAAAGACCCGAGGCAGTTGAAGCAGGAACAGTTTTGTTAGTAGGGACTAATGAAGAGTTGATAGTTTCTGAGGCATTGGACTTATTAAACAATAACGAGAACTTTGAAAAAATGTCAAAACTTCACAATCCATATGGGGATGGCTTGGCGTCAAATAGAATTGTGAACTTTATAAAAAACATAAAATAATGAAACCAGAAGTAGTAACTATCGGATTAGGATACATCGGATTACCCACATCAGCATTAATAGCATCGCACGGAACACATGTATTAGGAGTAGACATAAATCAAAAAGTTGTTGATACAATAAATCAAGGAAAAATTCATATTGTTGAACCCGATTTAGATGCAATTGTTTCAAAAGCAGTTTCTAATGGGTTTTTTAAAGCTTCTACTAAACCAAGTAAAGCGGATATATATTTAGTAGTTGTTCCTACACCATTTAAAGGGAATCATGAACCAGATATTTCTTTTGTAGAGGCTGCAACAAAAGCAATTATTCCATTTTTGAAAAAAGGAGACTTATATATTATAGAATCAACATCTCCTATTGGCACAACAGAAAAAATGCAAAAACTAATATTTGCAACAAGACCTGAACTTCAAGGAAATATTCATATCGCCTATTGTCCAGAAAGAGTATTGCCAGGAAATGTAATGCATGAACTCGTTGAAAATGATCGTGTTATTGGAGGTGTAAATGAAGCCTCAACTCAAAAAGCAATATCATTTTACAGTAATTATGTGAAAGGAGAATTACACGCTACTAATGCTCGAACTGCTGAGATGTGTAAATTAGTAGAAAATTCTTCTCGAGATGTTCAAATAGCTTTTGCCAACGAACTTTCTTTGATATGTGATAAAGCAGATATTAATGTATGGGAGTTAATTATGCTTGCAAATAAGCACCCAAGAGTAAATATATTGCAACCTGGTTGTGGAGTTGGAGGACATTGTATTGCGGTCGATCCATATTTTATTGTTTCAGATTATCCAATGGAATCAAAAATTATTGGAACAGCCAGAGAAGTAAATAACTATAAGTCTTTTTGGTGTGCTGAAAAAATTCAAAATGAGAAACTTCAATTTGAACTAAAATATGGAAGAAAGCCCAAAACTGCCTTGATGGGATTGGCTTTTAAACCAAATATTGACGATTTGAGGGAATCTCCAGCTAAATATATTGCCCAAAAAGTTTTACAAAGTTCAAACAATGAAGAACACTTTATAGTTGAACCAAATATTGATTCTCATAATGTATTTAAACTAACAAATTATAATAAAGCAATTGAAGAAGCTGATATAATAGTCTTCTTAGTAGCACATGAAGAGTTTAAAAGTGTGAAAATTTCATCGAATAAGTTAATTTTAGATTTCTGTGGAATAAATAAAAATCATTTTGAATAACATACTCAAAAAGATAATAAATAATAAAGATTACTCGTTTACTTTCACAATTCGAATTATTTCAGGATTATTTTCTTTTCTTCAAATTGGTGTTTTATTGAGTTTTATTGGCTCAAGCAGCTACAATGAATACATAGGGGAAATATCATTAATGGCTTATTTAGGATTTGTCAATGCAGGTACTGTAAATGCGTATAAATTTGATTTAGACCTAAACAATACGAATAAATTAAGACAATCAAATGCTGCGGTGTATTCTTCTTTATTCAGAAGATATTTTTTAGTATTATTTATATCTTCAATTCTATTATTTTATGGATATGTTAACACCTACATAGTTATCTTGACTGGTGTAATCCAATTATCAGGAACGATTTTTACAGGGTATGCTTCAAGGTTAGGTCTTAATTATTTTCATTATTACCCCTACATAATAACAACCTCTATCCATTTGTTATTAGTTTATTTTAATATTGATATTTTCATAGCACTATTAATAGGGTCTATAATTGGGTTTGGATTGATTAACTTTATTTTCTGGAATAAACGTTTAGATTCAATAAATAGAATTAATATTTTTAAAGGCAAAATTTCAAAAACACTTTTAAATTCTGGATTAAGATCTTTTTGCCTACAAATATTTATTGCTGTTGTCTTGAGTTTAGATATCCAAATAGCACATTTTTTTAATAGAGATTTCATCAATAATGAGACTTATTCAGTATACTACAGGGTTTTTACAATGTTTTATTCTTTGTCTATTAGTATGGTTGCAGTTTTTTGGGCAGAGCGAATAAATTCATTTAAAGATAACATAAGCAATAAGTTACATATTACTAAAGTTAGTTACAAAACAATTCTAATAATATTTTTAGCTTTCACTTTGTTGTTTTTGGTTTCTAATTTGTTTTTTTCAAACTACATTGTAAATGATTTTAAACTTTTTGTTGTACTGAGTATTAAGATTTTAGCAGCCTTGGTTTTTTCAATTATTTCACAAAGCACAATTACGAGTAAGTTTTCAAAAATAGTTAATGTAATAGTTCTGTTCACTGTAGTTAAAATTATATATTCAATTTTAATTTATAATTTGCTAATAATACTTCTTCTGGATTCTTTAATATTAGCTCTTAGTTGTTATTTTATATTAAAATCAGTTAAGTCAAAACAATAATGACAAGAGAAAACATACTAGCCTATATATTAATAACTCAATTATATGGATATGCTATTTTAACAATAATTTCTGATTTAATCAATCTTCCTCATGAATTATTAAATTATATATTTAGGGGTTCTCAACTTATTTTAGTTTTTTTTTATTTTTTGAAGTTTAAAGTAATTATTAATAGAAGAGTATTTTTCTTTTTATTTTTATTAATCTTACTGGGTTTAAGGTTGTTTATTGAGTTAGATAATCCAAATCTATATATGCCTAAAAGTACCTTTTATACTTATTTTTGGATATTTACTTTTTTCATAAACACACCTCTAATTTTCTCAAATCTCAAATACAATGAGATTTTGCCAAACTTAATAAAAACTCCTATTTTTTTTTTAATATTAACACTAACATATGTGTTTTTAGAATTTGATGGAGGGGTTAGATTGGCTATATTAGACGGTGAAAACATAAAATTTAACCCAATTGGATGGAGTAGGTTAATACTTTTTTCATTAGTTTTTTTATTGTTAAACAAAAAAAAAATTGGGTTAATTGGTGTTTATCCGATATTGTTAACTGGAACTAGAATTGGTATTTTTGCTTTATCCGTTTTATATATATTTAGGAAGAAGTCAAAATATAAATTTATACTTGTTACAGTACTTATTATTTTTTTGTCTCCATTACTGATTGAATATGCTCAAAGCTTATTAGTTTTTGAAAGAATTACAACACGGGAAGTTGATCAAGAAGTAAGGCTAATTCAGTGGCTCTCCATTTTACCTCACCTTAGCGATACTTGGATATATGGGTATGGTATGTTTGATTTTGAATTGGGCCACCTTTTTCATAATTTATTTATTGAAGCATATGGATTGTTAGGTCTTCTATCATTCTTCTTTATCTTCAATTATTATAAGAATTCTTCAATGCCAAGGAATATTTCTTTATCAATAATTGTGTTTGGTTTATCTGGTCTTTCACTTATAATGAATCCAGAATTAATGTCTCTTTTAATTATAGGTTACAATGGAAATAGAAATTAGAAAAACATTTTTTGCAAATTCAATTAAAATTGAATCTTTTTATGTATTGTTTTGTGATGAATTTTCAATTATTAAAGATATAACAGGGAAATGTGAAATTCAAATTGGTGACAAAAACTATTCATACTTGAAGATTATATTGCAAGGAAATAACATAATCTTAGAATCAGATTATATTGGATCATATCAATTATTTCTTTATCAAAGTTTAGATTGCGTTCTTTCATCTAATTTTTATCCTAATCAAACCGATTTAAATCTTGAAAGTGTTTATGACTATATTCTAAATGGGATTGTTCATTCTCATTTCACAACATCTAAATCAATAATAACGAGTACTGCAGATTCTTTATCATTATTTGATGGAAGTAAATGGAAAGTAAATGATTTATATTCGTTAAATTTTGGTAAATCAAAAACTTCTACAAAATACAATCTTAAACAAGAAATGCTAATAAGTATTAAGGATTGTTTACTGGATGAAAAAGATAATGTAATAAGTTTAAGTGGTGGCATGGATAGTGCAGCAATCCTTTATGGTTCTTTAAATTACGATAAAAACCTAAAAGCAATAACATATTCCAATTCTCTTAGAGGGTCCAATAGTGACTCTGATTTTGCAGTTAGAAGAGCTGATGAAGCTAATGTTCCAGTATTAAATTTAAAAACTGACAATATCTCTCTTTATGAGTTATGTAGATTGAATTCAAGATTAGGGGCTGGAAAAGGTAAGTGGTGTGATGAAATTGGAATTTTCACAGACCCCTATTTTAACACTCCCAATAAAAAAAATTTATTAGTAGGTGATACATATTTTTTACCAAAGGTTGAATTCAATAGCCTAAGTGAACTTTTTGATATAGTTGGATATAGTAGTTCTCAAATTTCAAATAATTTCATTAAAAGCTTATTTAAAAAGGAAGTTTTTAAAAATTACTTAAAAACAAGAGAGTCGTGTATTGAAAATATTAATTATAAAAACAAAGAAGATCTTAGAGATTTTGTTTATTGGAAATATAGATTATCGACTACACTAATGTGGTGGAGATTTCGGATCCAAGGAAGATATGTTAAAATTAAAATCCCATTTTTAAAGAAGACAATATTTGATTACTTTATTGGTCTAAAACCTATAGAAAGAGATAATGATAGGTCTATTTATAAATCTGCAATAAATGAAATTGATGAAAGAGTTTTTAGTCAAGGAAGAGCGAAAAAACACGGTGTACCTCCAGACTATAGAAAATTACTGAATTCAGAAATTACTCAATTCATTGATTGGGTAAATAAATCAGAAAGTAGTTTAGATGATTTTATTTCAAAAAAAGACTTTATAAAAATACTTAATCTCAATAATGAGTTTCAAAATATTAATTTTCTGAACATCCTTTATAGTCTAAGACAGAGGGTTAAGTCAATTAACACTCTTTGTCGAATTTTAAATATTCCATCTAAACCTTATTCAAAATTAATACGATATAAACTTCGATTAATAGTTCTAAGAATGTCTCATGAGAAATAAAACCTTAATTTATGTTTCAGATGTTAATGGACACCACCTTCATTACTTAAATATAATATCAACTTCAAATATTGATGTTGATCTTTTTTTCATGAATATTGACTTGTATAATAAGGCAAAGATTATTTGTTCGCAAAATAAATATGATTGGTTACCAAAAGATCCAAAAATTATAACAATCAAAAATTTTTTGCTATTTAAATCTAACAAGCTGATTTTAAATGGGGATAGATTTAGAATCAAACTAATAACTTTAAGATATAAAGGAAATTTAAAAGTACTAATATTTAAATCATTCATAAGACAAAACTCTTTACTTAAATTATATAATTTAATTTTTGATGTAATTTTAAGATTAAAAGGGATTAGGTTATTCCTTTGTAATTTTAACACTTCAATTGAAGTGAATATAGCAAACTTGTACAGAGGTTTTCCAGATCCAATTTTATTAACAAATCAAATTGTTTTTGAAAATAAATCTAACGTTCTTCTAGTTATAGGCACTATAAATAATAGAAAAAGAGTAAAAGAGGCATTGTTTTTTTCTAATTATAAAGATTTAACATTACGATTGGTAGGCAAAGGAAGTGAATTAGAGTCTAAAAAATATATGCTTAACAACAATTATTTAGATAAATATATTTCTAATGAAGATTTTCTAAATGAAATATCAAATGCAGATTATATTTGGTGTGTTTACAAGGACGGTCATGGAAGCAGCGGAATAGTTCCAATTGCATTATTAAACAGAAAAACTGTTTTAGTAAATTCAAATTCTTTAGTTTCAAAAGAAATGAAATTTTATGGTTTCAAAATTGAACAGTTGAAGCTAAATGACTTAACAGTAGACCTAATCATTTGGACTAAAGATGCTGAAGATAAAATGAAATTCGAAAGAAATCAAAAGTCATTCATTAAAAGTTTAGAATTTTGAAAATAATAGTTTATCAAGATCAAATAGAACATTACAGAATACCATTTTGGATTGAAACTTCAAAAGAGGTTGAACTAACACTAGCGTCACGAAATAATCCTGTAATTTCAAAAAAAATAAGAAGTAAAAAATTAAATGTTTTCACATTTTTTAAAAAATTCAGATTTTATCTTCTATTTGATTTTAAACCTTACGATAAAATAGTTATACCATTTGATTTAAACATACTGAATTTATATTATTTGGTTTTCTCACAGTCGAGAACTAAAATATTTTTGTGGGGAATAGGAGTATCTTCAAGCTCTAGAGTGAATTTTTTAAGATTTATTCTAGCTAAGAGATTTGCAGGTTTGATAGTTTATGAAGAAAAAGCATATAGATATTGGAGGTATCTTGGAATAAAAAATGTTTATTATAAAGGGAATACAGTCTCTGTAGATAAAATAGATATTTCACAGAGAAAATTTAAGCATTTACTTATCTGCGGATCCTTAGATGAAAGAAAAAGAGTCGGAGATATACTGGAAATAGCAGCTAAAATTAATATTCCTGTTATAGTAATTGGAGATGGTGTTATGCGTAATTACTTGGAGTCTAAGTATACATGTAATGTTCAGTTTTTGGGTAAAATTACAGATAAAATTATTTTAAAGAAATATTTTTTAAATACCATAGCTACTGTACACCCTGGGCAAGCAGGTTTAGCTGTACTAAATTCGATGGGGCATGGTGTACCCTTCATTTGTTATACTTCTGCAATTTCTGGAGGAGAAATTGGAAATATAATATCTGGGCTAAATGGGTATAAAGTGAAAAATAAACTTGAACTAGAGATTTTAATTGATAGTTTAAACTCTAATCATAAATTATTAAAAAAAATATCAAATAATTCATTTGAATATTATTGGAAACACAGAAGTATTGAAAGAATGACTCAAAGATTTTTAAAATTAATGACTAAATAATGAATAATACCTCTATATGTATAGCTATTCATAACGGCGAAAAACACCTATTAGACCAGCTGACGAGTTTTTCAAATCAAACAATTTTACCTGACGAAATAGTTGCTTGCTTTGATAATTGTTCTGACAAATCTTTAAATATTTTTAATGAATGGAAATATAAAAACCCTCATCTCAACATTAAGAATTATTTAGTAACATTCAATAGTCATGTTTTAACTTTCAATTATTGTTTAAACAAAACAAGGAATAATTTTATTTTCTTAAGTGACCAAGATGATGTTTGGTCTAACGATAAGATTGAGGTTTGTTTAGAAATAATGCAAAAAGATAATCATTCTGTATTGATTCATGATGCAATTGTAACTGATGAAAATTTAAAACATCTTAAATCATTCTTTCTTCCTAGTTATGTATTGAACAATAATTGGAAGAATGAAAAAATAAAAATATTTAATTTTGGAAAACTTAAGTTTTATGGATGTATGATGGTTTTAAATAAGAAAAAATTAAATAAATTTTTGCCAATTCCAAATTTAGTAGAATCCCATGACAGATGGTTTGGTTATGCTGGCTATTACTTTGATGATATTTATTTCTTAAATAAAAAATTAATTAAATACAGAAGGCATCAAGGCGCTACTAGCCATTCCAATGGAGTTGATTTAGCTACAAATAAATCTAACTATTCATTTTTCAATAAATTAAAAAGAGCAATAATTTTACATATACTTTACTTAAAGAGAATATAAATGAAACAAATAATACAAGATCTTAAAAAAGGAGATACAATTTTAGAAGAGGTACCAGTGCCAAGAGTGAAATTGGGAAGTGTTCTTATTCAAACAACAAGAACATTAGTTTCTTTAGGAACTGAGAGAATGTTAGTTGATTTCGGTAAAGCAAATTTCATCCAGAAAGCAAAACAACAGCCAGACAAGGTTAAAATGGTTTTAGATAAAGTAAAGACAGATGGATTAAGACCAACATTAGAGGCTGTATTTAATAAACTTGGTCAACCATTACCGCTTGGATATTGTAATGTAGGTAAAGTTGTTGCTGTTGGTAAGGGAGTCACAGAATTTTCTATTGGAGATAGAGTTTCTTCAAATGGAAATCACGCAGAATTTGTTTGTATTCCCAAGAATTTAGTTGCAAAAATTCCGGATAATGTAACTGATGAAGAAGCTGCATTTACAGTTATAGGAGCAATTGGTCTTCAGGGCATTAGATTATTACAACCAACATTTGGAGAAACGATTGTGGTTGTTGGCCTTGGTTTAATAGGGCTTATTACTGCAGAATTATTATTAGCAAATGGATGTAATGTGATAGGTTTCGACTTTGATCCAGAAAAAATTAGAATCGCAAAACAAAAAGGTGTTATAGCTATTAATCCATCCGAAGGAACTGATCAGGTTAAGTTTGTAGAATCCTACACTAATGGGGTTGGTGCGGATGGAGTAATTATTACGGCCTCAAATAAAAGCAATGAAATTATTTCTCAATCTGCCAATATGTGTAGAAAAAGAGGACGGATAATTCTTGTTGGGGTAATTGGTTTAGACATCAGTCGTGCAGATTTCTTTGAAAAAGAAATTACATTTCAAGTTTCTTGTTCATACGGAGCAGGAAGATATGATGAAGAATACGAACAAAAAGGACATGATTATCCAATTGGATATGTTAGATGGACAGAAAAACGAAATTTTGAAGCGGTTTTGAATGCAATTTCAAAAAAAACTTTAGATGTAAGCACTTTAATTACAGATAGAGTTCCATTGAATGATTATCAGAAAATATATGGTAATATGTCTAATTCAAAATCGATTGCTTCAATATTAGAATACTCATCTTCTGAACAACAAAAAAGAACCATAAAATTGGTCGAAAAATCTTTTCAAGGTAAGGAGGGCGTAGTTGGTATAATAGGAGCTGGTAATTTTACAAGTTCTACAATTCTTCCAAATCTCAAGAAAATTAATGCTAATATAAAATACATTGCTAGTTCAGGAGGGTTGTCTTCAACAATCATGGCAAAAAAACACAGCATAGCCAATTCAACATCTGATTATCATCAAATATTAAATGATGAGGATGTCGATCTGGTGATGGTTACAACACAACATCATATGCATGCTAAAATGGCCATTGAAGCCATTAATGCAGGTAAAAGTGTATTTGTAGAAAAACCATTAGCTATGAATCAAAAGGAACTAGATCAAATTATTGAAGCTTATAATGTTAATAGTGTTAACATAACAGTTGGTTTTAATAGAAGATTTGCCCCGTTAGCAAAGAAAATGAAAAAAGCATTGGGAAGTTCTACTACACCAATTAATATCGTTGCTACTATGAATGCTGGCTTTATTCCAAAAGATGTTTGGATTCATGATATGGAAATTGGAGGAGGAAGGATTATAGGGGAAGCATGTCATTATATTGACCTTTGCTCCTATTTTTCTGGATCAAAAGTAGTTTCTGTATGTATGAATGCGATGGGTACGAATCCCGAGGAAAATTCTGACAATGCAAGTATCTTATTAAAATATGAGAACGGTTCGAATGCTGTTATTAATTATTTTGCAAATGGAAGTAAAAGCTACTCTAAAGAAAGAGTCGAAGTTTATTCTCAGGAAAGAACACTTGTAATGGATAATTGGAGAACATTAAAAGGTTTTGGTTTTAAAGGTTTGTCTAGTTCAAAATCAGGTCAAAATAAAGGGCATTTTAACCAATTTCAAGAATTATTATATCAACAAGAAAATGGAGGAAATCCAATTATTCCTTTTGATGAAATTGTAAATACAACGAAAGCCTCTTTTGCAGCCATTGAATCATTGAAAAAAGGTAAATGGATTTCAATAAAATAAAATTACTTATAAATACGGTAATACATCTGAGGGCTATTCAGATATACTACCGTATTTATTATTTTTTAAGAAATAGACTTTTTAGATACAATGTGGAAAAGAGAATCATTAATGATTTTAACCCAATAGTATGGAAAAATAGAATTGATTATGATAACAGTTATTTTAAAAAAGAAAACTTGTTTACTTTTTTAAATACTTCCCATTTTTTTTCTAAAAAAATTAATTGGAATTTTAATAAATTAGGAAAGCTTTGGACTTATAATTTGAATTATTTTGATTTTCTTAACCAAGAAAATATATCTAAAGAAACTGGCCTACTATTAATTCAAGACTTTATAAAAAATGACGCTTTATTAAAAGATGGGAAAGAAGCGTATCCAATTTCCTTAAGAGGTATAAATTGGGTCAAGTTTTTGAGTAATAATCAAGTTAAAGATGAACTAATTAATAATACTCTTTATTTCCATTATTGTATTTTATTTAAAAACTTAGAATATCATTTGCTAGGAAATCATCTTCTTGAAAATGCATTTTCATTATTATTTGGAGCTTACTATTTTCAGGATGAAAAACTATATAATAAGTCTAACAATCTACTTATTTCTGAATTAAACGAACAAGTTCTAAAAGATGGTGGTCATTTTGAATTGTCTCCAATGTATCATCAGATTATTTTATTAAGATTATTAGATAGTATCCAGCTAATTAAATTAAATAGTGGATGGAAAAAAGATGATTTAATATCATTTTTGGAAGCTAAGGCTAGTTTAATGATTTCATGGCTTGATAATATAACTTATAAAAACGGAAACATTCCAATGTTAAATGATGCAACATTTAATATTGCACCAAATTCAGAAAATATATTTTCTTACGCAAAACACTTAGGAATTAATAGCCAAAATATTCCACTTTCAGATTCAGGTTACCGAAAAATCAACTCTAACAATTATGAGCTACTGCTAGATATTGGAAATGTAGGTCCGGATTATCAACCGGGACACGCCCATAGTGATACATTCAATTTTGAATTGATTATAGATGGCAATCCTATTTTGATCGATACAGGTATTTCTACCTATGAAAAAAATGCTATTCGACAATTTGAAAGAGCTACACATTCACACAATACAGTAAAAATAGGATCTAAAGAACAAACTCAAGTTTGGGGAGGATTTCGTGTAGCTAAAAGAGCTAAAATTACTCATTTAATAGAAAAACCTAATCTTATTGAAGCTAGTCATGATGGTTACTTAAGTAATGGTTATAAACACACAAGATCTTTTTTATGGGGAGAAAAATATCTAATTTTAAAAGATAAAATAAATAGATCAACAAGTAATAAAGCTAAAGCTTATTTTCATTTACACTTTTCAGTAACAAAACCATTAGTTAATGGTAATACTATTACATTAGAATCTTTAGGAGTGTCCGTTGAATTTGAAAAAGCATCTAATATTAGTATTGAAGAATATCAATTATCAGCAGGGTTTAATAAAACTAACTTAGCTTATAAAATTGTAGTATTATTTGACCAAACACTAAAAACCAAAATCTCACTATGAGAATTCTTTTTTTAACAGACAATTTCCCTCCTGAAACAAATGCACCTGCTTCAAGGATTTATGAGCATTGTTTGAAATGGATTAATATGGGATATGAGGTAACAGTTATAACGTGTTTTCCAAATTTTCCAAAGGGAAAAGTATTTGAAGGATATACTAACAAGTTATACCAAAAAGAGAATATTGATGGAATTACAGTAATTAGAGTTTGGTCTTATATTGCAGAAAATAATGGTTTTGTAAAGCGTATAATTGATTATATTAGTTATGCTGTGACCTCTTTTTTATTTGGATTGTTCTTGAAAACAGATTTAATAATAGCTACGAGTCCACAGTTTTTTACAGCTATATCCGGAAGAATGTTAAGTATTTTTAAAAGAACTCCTTGGGTAATGGAAGTAAGAGATTTATGGCCAGATTCAATTGCCGCTGTTGGTTCAATGAATAAAAGTTCATATTCATTCAGGCTACTTAAGGAAATAGAGCATTATTTATATCATAGTGCATCAAAGATTGTTGTCGTCACAGAGAGTTTCAAGGAATATATAATAAATGATCATCAAATTACAACTGAAAAAGTAGGCGTTTTTAAAAATGGTGTTTTAACAACTAATTTCAAGAAGCCAAAACATAATGATGTGATTTCTTTAAAAGAATCTTTAGGCATAGAAAATAAAACTGTTATCTCTTATATAGGTACCCACGGATTAGCTCATGGATTAAGGTTTATTTTAGAGAGTATAGCAAAAATATCAAATCCTGATCTACATTTTTTATTTATTGGTGATGGTGCTGAAAAACAAAACTTGATAGACTATTCAAAAAAGTTAGATTCAGGAAATTTCACTTTTCATGATAGTGTAACAAAAAGTGAAATTCCTTTATATATAGAGATATCAGATTTTTCATTGGTAAATTTAAAAAAATCAGATGAGTTTAAAAATGTAATTCCTTCTAAAATATTTGAAAACATTGCAATGAAAAAACCAATTTTATTGGGAGTTGAAGGAGAGTCTAAGTCACTCATTGAACATTATCAAGTTGGAATCTGCTTTGAGCCAGAGAATGTGGATTCCTTTTTTAAAGCCATAAATGACATTCAAAAAATAAACAAAGGATTATTTAATCAAAAATGTGATAAAATGTTAAAAGATTTTAACAGAAATAATATCGCTAATAGAATGATTGAATTTATTAATGAAGACTAAATAAATTATAAATATTTAAAATATGACTAAATTAAATGCTTTAATAAAATTATTACGACCTCATCAATATGTTAAAAATTTATTTATTTTTTTACCACTTTTTTTTATTGGTAAATTGTTAAATACAACTTTATTATATGATATTTTCATATCAGTTATAGCTTTTTCTTTTGCTTCCAGTTCTATTTATATTTTGAATGATTCTTTAGACATAGAAGCAGATAAAAAACATCCGGATAAAAGAAACAGACCCTTAGCAGCTGGGCTAATTTCAAAAAAAGTAGCTTTTTTAGTTATGGGTTTATTGTTTTTAATTTCAACTACTCTTATGGGAATGTTGTCATTGAAAGCTTTATATATAATGTTAATTTATGTTGTTTTAAATATTGGCTACTGTTTTTTTCTTAAACATATTCCTATAATAGACATTACTATTATCGCTATAGGTTTTATTTTAAGAATTTATGTAGGTTCGTATGTTGCTAATGTGCCTTTGTCTACCTGGATAGTGATGATGACTTTTCTTATTGCACTTTTTCTAGCAATAGCAAAAAGAAGGGATGACGTATTACATTTTATGAAGACAGGGACTAAGATGAGAAAAGTTGTTAATGGCTATAATCTTAAGTTTATAGACAGCTCAATGTCAGTTATGTCTGCTGTAATTATAGTTACATATCTTCTCTATACAAGTTCTAGTGAGGTTATAGAAAGATTAGACAACGAATACTTTTTTGCAACCTCAATATTTGTTATTTTAGGTATATTAAGATATATGCAGATAACTTTTGTAGAAGAAAATTCAGGTTCACCAACAAAAATTCTACTTAAAGACAAGTTTATTATTTCAACAGTGGTTGGTTGGTTATTATCTTTCGCATTAATCATTTACATTTAAAGTTACTTTTATGAAATATGCTTTTTTTTCTTTTTTGGCAGTTTTAATAAATTTATTATTTCAACACTTAACTCTATCATTTTATAATGATTTTTTAAGCTTATATCTTGCGATGTTTGTTGGAACTTTTTTTGGTCTCATTACTAAGTATTATTTAGATAAAAAATTCATATTTCACTTCAAAACAATTAATAAAAGAAAAGATATTGCCACTTTTTTAAAATATTCTTTAACTGGAGTTGCCACAACTTTAATTTTTTGGGGATTTGAAATAAGTTTTCATGCTATTTTTAAAGGAGAAAGCGCAAAATATATAGGAGCATTTATTGGACTTAGTATAGGTTATCTTGCTAAGTATTATTTAGATAAAAAAATTGTATTTAATTAACATCAATAATTATGAAAATAAAAAGTTGGGGGAATTATCCTCTAAATAATAGTAATAACTTAAATTTCGGGAATGAAGAGGACTTAAAAACTATTATTGATAATAATAATCAATTAATCCCTTTTGGTAACGGAAGGAGTTATGGTGATAGTGCTTTGAGTAAAAATATCATTAACATTAAACCTCATAATTATTTTTTAAGTTTTGAAGAATCAGATGGAATTCTTCATGTTCAATCGGGGGTTTTATTATCTGAAATAATAAATATTTTTGTTCCAAAAGGATGGTTTTTGAAAATTACACCTGGAACAAAATTAATTACAATTGGTGGAGCAATTGCAAGCGATGTACATGGAAAAAATCATCACATTGAAGGATGTTTTAGTGAATGTGTAAAGGAATTTAACTTAATGTTACCCAGTGGTGAAATTGTTGCTTGTAGTAAAACTGAAAACTTAGAACTCTTTAGAGCTACTTGCGGTGGAATGGGACTTACGGGAATTATTCTTGATGCTAAAATAATTTTAAAGAAAATCTATTCTAAAAATATTAATCAAATAACAATAAAAACAAAAAATCTAAAAGAGACATTTGAAGCTTTTGAAAAGTATAAAGAGAAACCCTATTCTGTAGCTTGGATTGATTGTCTTGCAAAACAAGATAACATTGGGAAATGTATATTAATGGTAGGAGATTTTGATGACGATGGAGATTTGAATTATGCAAAAAAAAATAGGTTAAATATACCTTTTAACTTTCCTTCATTTGTATTGAATTCTTTAAGTGTAAAATTATTTAATTGGTTTTATTATAGGAAAGTTATAAAATTAGTCTCTAATAAAAAAGTAGATCTTGACACCTTTTTTTATCCTTTAGATGGTATCAAGAATTGGAATAGAATATACGGAAAAAACGGATTTACACAATATCAATTTATTTTACCTTTAAAGACTAGTTATCTTGGATTAGAAGAGATTTTAAAAACAATTTCTTTATCTAGAAAGGGCTCCTTTTTAGCTGTTTTAAAACTTTATGGTAAGTCTAATGAAAACTACCTATCATTTCCAATGGAGGGTTATAGTCTAGCATTAGACTTTAAAATTGAAAAAGGGATATTTAAGTTACTTGACGAAATCGATCAAATTGTTTTAAAATATAAAGGACGAATATACTTATCAAAAGACGTAAGAGTCAGTAATGAAACTTTTGAAAAAGGATACCCGTTCATTGATAAATTTAGAAGTTTAAGAATAAAATTTAAAATGAACAAAAAATTTAATTCATTACAATCAACACGTGTTAAAATATAATTATGAACTATATACTAATAATAGGAGCTAAAAGTGATATAGCAAGAGCAATTGCGAAAAAATATGCTGAGAATGGTTACAACTTGTATTTAGCAGCAAGAAAGTCAGATGAACTCCAAAACTTTGCCAATAACATTAAAATAAGAAATCAAAGAGAGGTAGTATGTTTAGATTTTGATGTTTTAGATTATAATATTCATCAAAGTTTCTATGATTCACTCTCTGTTAAACCAATTGGAGTTATTTCTGTAGTAGGATATCTTGGTATTCAAGAAAAAGCTGAGATTAATTTCAATGAAACAAAAAAAATAATAGATACAAATTATACGGGTGTTGTTAGTATTCTTAATGTAGTGGCTAATGAATTTCAGAAGAATAAAAGTGGTTTTATTGCTGCAGTAAGTTCAGTAGCTGGTGATCGTGGAAGAAGGAGTAATTTCGTCTATGGATCAGCAAAATCAGCATTAACGACATATCTTTCTGGTCTGAGAAATAAACTCTACGACTACAATATTAGAGTTCTAACTATTAAACCTGGATTTGTAGCAACAAAAATGACTACAAAATTAGATTTACCAAAAATATTAACTGCTCAACCAGAACAAGTAGCTGAAGATATTTTTAAAGCGCATCAAAAAGAAAAAAATATAATCTATACAAAATGGTTTTGGAAATGGATTATGCTTATAATTAAGTGTATTCCTGAATTTCAGTTTAAAAAAATGGATTTATGATTAAAAATATTACTGATATATTATTAAGTAAAAAAACAGTTTACTTATGTTTATTTTCGATGCTTTTTTATTATATATTTATGTATAATGCTTTTGATAATTGGGGAAATAAATATCGGGATTTTGGAGTTAACTCAATGACATTTCCTGGTGGAGATTCTAGAAATATTCAGAAGGCTGCATTATGTTATTCTAAAGGATTTTCTTACTATTCTGATAATGATTGTTTTAATAATAGCAAAATAATCACTGATTTATATCCCGAAAGTCAAACAACACCAGCTTACAATTACCCTCCAATTGTAGCGGACGTTTATGGTTTTTTTAATGATTTTAGTGAATCTTTTTTTCAAAAATTTTGGTTTTTTAATATGCTTTTATTGTTTGTGACTATTTTAGTATATTCATTTAAATATAATTATTTACTCTTTCCGGTTATTTTATTTTCTCCTGTTACATTACTCGCTATAGAAAGAGCTAATATTGATGGAACAGCTTTTGCAATATTATTTTTGCCACTCATATTATCAACTTCCATTTTTATACATTTAACTTTTATAGGGTTAGCTTCTAGCATTAAATTATTTCCAATTGTTAGTTATTTAATTCTATTTAGAGATAAAACAGATAATTTTATAAAAAAATTATCTGCCTTAATAATTGTTTTACCACTATTATTATACTCTCTATTCTATTTTAAAGAATATACCAAAGCTACCCTGTACGGATTTCAAAGTTCTTTTGGACTTTTTTCTTTAAAAAACTCACCTTACCTTTTAAATTATTCACAGATATCTACTTCTTTGATAATTGTGTATTTAATACTTATCATTACTTTAGTTTTTTTTATGTTGAGAGCTAAAAGGTTTATGAATTCCTTACTTCTTAATATTAAAAAGCTAAATAAAACTAAAATACATATACTACTGATTTCATTAATCGTATATATATCTGTGTTTGTTGTATTTACAAATTGGGGTTATCGATTTATCTTTTTAATTCCAGCATTTCTAATTTTATCAAAATTAAATGACTTTATTTCAAGGATATCTTTTAGTTTAATATTTATTACTTTATGGATACCATTGATACCGCATGGATGGAGTTTTTTTAACTTATTTAACTATGCTTTATTTCCTTGGATTTCTATAATTTTTATAATAAGTTATAAAGTACATTTTTTAACAAAAATTAAATAAATTTTATGAAGTGTATTGTACTGTTCGATTTTGATGGAACCATAACTAAATATGATAGTCTTATTAAGTTCATTCGCTACGCCCAAGGAAATTTTAAATTTATATGTGGAATTATAATTCTGTTCCCTATGTTGATTGCCTATAAGCTGAAATTCATACCTAATTATAAAGCGAAAGAACTAATGATTTCTTATTTCTTTAAAGGTATGAGTAAAAAAAAATTTATTGATTTTGCTGATGAATACTCATTAAAACATATTGATTTAATTGTTCGACAAAAAGCTATTGAAAAAATTAATTGGCATAAAAATAAGGGTCATAAAGTCGTTGTAGTGTCAGCTTCTATTGATTTATGGTTGAGCGCCTGGTGTAAAAAAAACAACTTAGAATTAATTGCGACCAGTATTGAGATAAAAAACAATAAACTCACAGGTAAGTTTGGTTCAAAAAATTGTTATGGAATAGAGAAAGTAAATAGAATTATAGAAAAATACGAACTTAAAAATTTCGAGTTAATTTATGCATACGGAGACAGCAAAGGAGATAAAGAAATGTTAAATATTGCTGACTATAAATATTATAAATATTTTAATTGAGCTACATATATAATATCGGCTAACAGTTAGTAAAATATTAGATCAAATAAGAGAAATTAATTTTCTATATCACAGTTAGAAATGGTTTTAATTTTATTACATTAAACAAAACTAAAAATGAAATAATCTCGGATTATAGTCATATTAAATCAATTAAAAAAATGAAAGGAATAATTTTGGCCGGAGGAAGTGGAACACGTTTATACCCTATTACAAAAGGAATTTCTAAACAATTATTGCCAGTTTATGATAAACCGATGATTTACTATCCATTGTCTGTACTAATGTTGGCAGATATTAAGGAAATCTTAATAATATCTACACCAGAGGATTTACCTAATTTTGAAAAATTGTTAGGTGACGGCTCTGATATTGGTATAAAACTTTCTTACAAAGAGCAACCAAGTCCAGATGGTTTAGCACAAGCTTTTATCATTGGTGAGGAATTTATTGGAAATGATGATGTGTGTTTAGTACTCGGGGATAATATCTTTTACGGACATGGTTTTTCAGCAATGTTATGCAACGCCATTAAAAACATAACCCTTGGGAAATCAACTGTTTTTGGATATTATGTAAATGATCCTGAACGCTACGGAGTTGCTCAGTTTGACTCTTTAGGTAATGTAATTTCTATTGAAGAAAAGCCTATAAATCCTAAATCAAATTTTGCGGTAGTTGGTTTATATTTTTACACTAATGACGTTGTACAGATTGCAAAAAAAATAAAACCATCTCACAGAGGAGAATTGGAGATCACCTCCGTAAATCAAGAATACTTAAAACAACAAAACTTAAAGGTAGAATTGTTAGGTAGAGGTTTTGCATGGCTAGATACAGGAACTCATGATTCTCTAATGGAAGCTGGTCAGTTTATAGAAACTATTGAAAAGAGGCAAGGGTTAAAAGTGGCATGTTTAGAGGAAATAGCCTATAATATGAAATACATAGATAAAGCGCAGTTAAATAAATTAGCAGAGCCATTAAAGAAAAATGGTTACGGGCAATATCTATTAAAATTAGCAAAGCAATAAAATGAAGTTTATAGAAACAAAAATATCTAATGTAATTATTATTGAGCCTACAGTATTTGGCGATGTCAGAGGGTATTTTTTGGAATCCTATAATCAAAAGAAGTTTGAAGAGGTTGTGGGTAAAATTTCTTTTGTACAAGACAATGAATCGAAGTCATCTAAGGGAGTATTACGAGGTCTTCATTTTCAAAAACCACCTTTTGAGCAAGCAAAACTCGTAAGATGTATTGAAGGAGAAGTTCTTGACGTTGCTGTAGATATTAGAAAAAACTCAAAAACATATGGCCATCACGTTGCAGTGTTACTATCTGGACAAAATAAACGGCAATTATTTGTACCAAGAGGTTTTGCACATGGTTTTTTGGTTTTGAGTGAGAGCGCTACTTTTGCCTATAAAGTAGACAATACTTATGCACCAGAGTTTGATGCAGGAATCCGATGGAACGATAAGGAGTTAAATATCAAATGGGGTATGGATGATAGCGAAGTTATAATTTCTGCAAAAGATGCTGAACTTCCTTTTTTATCAGAATTTGAATCTCCTTTTACAAACTAAAATATGAGAATATTAATTACCGGATCAAACGGACAACTAGGATCAGAGATTAAAGAGTTGGCTGCTAAATATAAAAAGGTGAATTTTGTTTTTAAAGACTTACCCGATTTAGATATTTGTAATTTTAATTTATTACAATCATTTATCATTGATAATAAAATTAATGCAGTTATTAACTGTGCGGCTTATACTGCTGTAGACAAAGCTGAAGAGGATTCAATCATTGCAAGAAAAGTAAATTATAAAGGAGTATTAAATATTGTCAATGCTTTACAATCAGTAAATGGAAAGTTGATTCACATCTCAACTGATTATGTGTTTGATGGCAATCATTTTTTACCTTATAAAGAGTCAGATCCAGTGAGTCCAATTGGCGTATACGGCGAGACAAAAAGAGCAGGAGAACTTGCAGTACTCAATAGTGCTATTGATGCCATTGTAATTAGAACTTCATGGTTGTATTCTTCTTATGGAAATAATTTTGTTAAAACAATGTTGCGTCTTGGCAACGAAAAAGAAGAGTTGGGTGTTATTTTTGATCAAGTGGGTACACCTACCTACTCAAGAGATTTGGCTAAAACCTGTTTAGAGATTCTTTCTGGATCCACATCAGCAAATATAAATAAAAACGGAAACCTTTATCATTACTCTAATGAAGGTGTGACTTCTTGGTATGACTTTGCTATTTCAATTATGGAACTAGGCGGAGAGAATTGTAAAGTGAAACCGATACAGACCAAAGACTATCCAACTTTAGCAAAAAGACCTCATTTTTCAGTATTAAATAAAACAAAAATAAAAAAGGATTTTGATATTGAAATTCCCTACTGGAGAGATTCGCTAAAGGAATGTGTTGAAAAAATAAAAAATTAGTTTATGAAAAACATATTAGTCACTGGAGGAGCTGGTTTTATAGGTTCTCATCTGGTTCGCTTGTTGGTAAATAAATATCCGGAGTATCATGTTATTAACATGGATGTATTAACCTATGCAGGTAATTTAGAAAACTTAAAAGATATAGAAGATAAAGAAAATTACACTTTTGTAAAGTGTGATATTTGTGATTTAAAGAAAGTAACAGAGGTTTTCCGAGAATATAATATAGACTCAGTGATTCACTTAGCAGCAGAATCGCACGTAGATCGTTCTATTGAAGATCCATTTTCATTTGCACAGACCAACGTAATGGGAACACTCAGTTTATTGCAAGCTGCAAAAGAATCTTGGGATGGTAATTTTTCTAATCATTTATTTTATCATGTATCTACCGATGAAGTTTATGGGTCTCTAGGTGAGAAAGGTTTTTTTACAGAAGAAACAGCTTACGATCCTCATTCTCCTTATTCAGCTTCTAAAGCGTCTTCAGATCATTTTGTAAGGGCTTTTGCTGACACCTATGGCTTACCTGCAGTAATATCTAATTGCTCCAATAATTATGGTTCGTATCAGTTTCCAGAAAAACTAATTCCGTTATTTATAAACAACATTGTAAATAATAAACCTTTACCTGTCTATGGCACTGGAGAAAATGTGCGTGATTGGTTATTTGTAGATGATCATGCAAGGGCTATTGATGTTATTTTTCATAAGGGTAAATTAGGTGAGACCTATAATATTGGGGGCTTTAATGAATGGAAAAACATTGACTTGATTAAAGTGATGATTAAAACCGTAGATCGATTGCTTGGTAGAGAAGAAGGAACCTCTGATAAACTCATTACCTATGTAACCGATAGGGCAGGTCATGATTTACGTTATGCAATAGACTCCACAAAACTAAAAGACGAATTGGGCTGGGAACCTTCTTTACAATTTGAAGAAGGGATTGAAAAAACAGTAAAATGGTATTTAAATAATCAAAAATGGATGGACAACGTAACCTCTGGAAATTACCAAGCATATTATCAAAAAATGTACGCTAAATAAACGCTATGTATCAAGAAATAAAAAAACAAATAGAATCTTTTGGATTTAAAGTAGTTTCAGATCATTTTGTTAGATCTTATCGTGATACCTACGATCTTCCTGTAGTAATATCTAATTGTTCCAATAACTATGGTCCAAATCAATTTCCAGAGAAACTAATACCACTTGTTATTAATAATATAATAAACAACAAACCTATTCCAGTTTATGGACAAGGTCAAAACATTAGAGATTGGCTATATGTTGAAGATCATGCTTTGGCTATTGATACTATCTTTCATAATGGAAAACTAGGGGATACTTATAATGTTGGCGGTTTTAACGAATGGAAAAATATTGACTTAATAAAAACTATTATTAAAATAGTGGATCGATTACTTAAAAGAAAAGTGGGTACATCAGAAAAGCTCTTAACATATGTTACTGACCGTCCTGGTCATGATTTTCGATATGCAATTGATTCTGGTAAAATAAATAAAGAACTAGGTTGGAAGCCTTCCTTTAAATTTGAAGAAGGAATTGAAAAAACAGTTGCTTGGTATCTAAACAACAAAGAATGGTTAGAAAAGATTATCTCTAGAAAATATTAGAATTAACCTTTTTTTTAAGCTTCTTTTATGTTTTTAATAATCCCAATTAATGGCTCTTTAACTAACAGATATCCTGCTGAAAGTAATACTCCTAAAAGCATATAAGTTAAAGCTATTAAGCTTCTCTTAGGCTCAGATCTCACATTTGGCACAGAAACTTCATCAATAACTGAAAAAATAGGAGTATCCTTATTAAGTTTTATTTTATTATTGTTAAACTCACTTGCTAAGGTCATTAATATGCTTTTTTGTAATTGGTATTCAGATTCTAGTTTTTGTAGTTCTGACATGAATCTTGCTGTAGAAATATTTTTATTTGAATCCTTAAAATCAGCCACAGTATTTTGTAAAATATTAAATTCAATTTGTTTTAAATCATATTGATTTTTAGAATATTCAAGTCGCTCTTTTATTTTGTTAGTTCTAAGTTCAATGATTCTAGATTGAAGATTTTTAGTAACAATTTTTACTAGCTGGGTACTTATAAACGCATTTTTATCGCTAGCAATCACTTCTATATACCCTTCTTTTTCATTAAGTACAATTGAAAATTTTCCTTTAAAACTATTTACTAATGCAAATTCTTCTTGGCTAATAAAATTATAACCCTTAAATATTTCATTACTTTTAAGTTCATTGTCAGTTTTTGTAAATAAACCAATCGTATATTTTTTAATAAATCCAATAGGATTAAAATTAAATGAACTGTTGTTGTTGCCTGATAACATATATTCTTTAAGAGTAAACTTATCGCCATTAAAACTAATTAATTCTTCATCAAATAGTTTAAGCGAAAACTCATCAGAGTTAGCTATTTTAGAATAAAGTAGTGG
>Ga0209199_1001671_pt1 | contig 25783 bp, 26 predicted proteins | sample COGITO_mtgs_1105_7_FD_184805 | JGI IMG/M metagenome (GOLD analysis project Ga0209199, IMG submission 184805) | Pelagic marine microbial communities from North Sea - COGITO_mtgs_110523 (SPAdes) (version 2) | ecosystem: Environmental > Aquatic > Marine > Epipelagic ...
AGGAGGTATGACCGGGCTTCAACCCGTGCGATGCGCCTGCAGCCATGATCAATTCCCAAAGCTGATCGCCTTTTGACCCATCGCGCAGATAAAGCTCATAGCCCAACTCGCTGGACCAGCCTGTGCGTGACACGACCAGGGGGATCCCCTCCAATTCCAACTCGCGCAGCCAGTAGTATTTTAGATCCACAATGCTGTCTCCGAAGAGCTCTTGCATAATAAGGCCTGAGTTTGGACCCTGCAGTTGCAGCGGTGAAACATCAGGCTCTTTGATCTGTACATTGAGGCCGGAATGCACTGCCACACCCTGTGCCCAAAGCAAAATATCGCTGTCCGCCAGGGAAATCCAAAAATGATTTTCCGCCAATCGCAACAGTATTGGGTCGTTCAAAATACCGCCATCCGCATTGGTGATCAGGATATATTTGCACTGGCCAACGGCCATCTTTGATAGATCGCGGCAGGTCAGCATCTGTGTGAAGTTTGCGGCATCCGGCCCTGTAATTTCAACCTGACGTTCCACGGCAACGTCACAGAGGATCGCTTGATCCACAAGGTTCCAGAAGTTTTGTTCCGAGTCCCCAAAATCACGCGGGATATACATGTGGTTATAGACCGAAAAACCCTGTGCACCCCATCGGACGGTGGCGTCAAAGTAAGGGGATTTGCGGATCTGTGTACCGAAGCCAAAATCATCTGCCTGTGTCATTTTGCGCCCTCTGAACTGCTGGCCAATCCGGCCAGGAAAAAGTGAATTCTGTTTGAGATTTAATCCGATACCGTCACATTCACAGTCCTATAATTCACAAGAATGCGGCAGATTAGACTGATTTACTGCCCGGCTTAGACCATTTGGTCTTTTGCCCAAGAATTTAAGATGCAGTGGTGAGTTTTGTGAGATTAGGATGGCTACTTTTGACCTGGCGAGTCACGATGTAAGTCATATAGCGCTCAATCGCCAGATCGGCTGAGAGCATCTCTTCCATGAGGCGCTGAAACGCGGCCAAACTGGGCGTTATTACCGTCATGACATAGTCCATTCCGCCGCCGGTTGCGATGCAATGGGTCACTTCATCTAAGTTTCGAACATGCAGCTCAAAGCGTTCAAATTCAATTTTGCGGTGCGAGCTCATCGCGACGGTCACCACAACCTGGGTGAAATCTATGATGCGCTCCAGGGCAAGATCTGCGTGATAGCCGCGAATGAGACCCGCGCATTTCAAACGATCAAGCCGTGCCCAACATGGGGTTGGTGAGAGGTTAACCAGCTCTGCAAGGCGCGTCTTGCTCAGGTGTCCATGCTGTTGAACGGCACTTAATATGCGAATATCCGTAGCATCGAGCCCCAATTTTTTCATATGGATTTGTCTTTCATGAAACCGTTTACGCACATCGTGTCAGGCACATGTTAGAGTTTTCTCTGCCCCGATCCTAGACATAAATTTGGCAGGCGCATCCAAACAACCCAACATCAGGTCTCTTTGAGAATGGGACAACCGACACTGAAAGTTTTGCCCGCAGAGCCAATCGTCGAAAAAGGAATTCGCGCGCTCATCACAACAATCTCTTTATGAGAAAAATGGTGCCCGGGGGCGGCACTAATATATTGTTTTTATGTGTTCATGCATGTATTTAAAATCTATTATCCACCTTTTTATATTGAGGAATGTGTCCTTTCACGTCTTGACCTGTCCATCTGTATCCCGCACGTTGGGGTGGATAAAAAGGTGGATATAAAGTGGTGGCAAAAAACAGATTATCTGCAGGTTTCATCAAGACAGCTCCGGTTGGTAAGCACTGCGACGGTGGGGGCTTATGGTTGATAAAACGTGAAGATGGAGGCGCGCAGTGGATGCAGCGAGTTACTGTTTACGGCAAGCGACGTGAAATGGGTTTGGGTGGATTTCCAACACTTGGCCTAGCTGATGCCCGCAAATTGAGTGAGCGCTGGCGTAGCGTTGCCGCAGCTGGGCGTGATCCGATTAAAGAACGTGAAGCTGAGGAGCGTTCTGCACGGCGAGAAGATATCTCGTTAGAAATTATAACTCAGGATGCTTTTGACGCTCGTAAAGCTGAACTCAAGGATGATGGTAAAGCCGGTAGATGGCTCACTCCACTTACGCTTCACGTTTTGCCTAAACTTGGCAAAGTCCCTGTCACTGATTTAGATCAGCGAGACATACGCGATACCTTGGCCCCTATTTGGCACACTAAAGCTGATACGGCACGTAAAGCGATGAACCGGCTCGCAATCGTTTTGCGACATGCGGCTGCGCTTGGCTTGGATGTAGATTTGCAGGCAACCGAAAAAGCAAAGGCGTTGCTAGGTACGACACGCCATGTACCGAAAAATGTACCCGCGATGAGTTGGGCTGATGTTCCAGAGTTTTATGCCAGTTTAGAGGAGCCAACACTTACCCACTTGGCTTTACGGTTGTTAATCTTAAATCCTGGGGTTCGCTCTAAGCCCTTACGGCATCTGCGTCTGGAGCAAATTGAGGGAGACGTTTGGACTGTGCCTGAAGGCGTTATGAAGGGAAGAAAGGGCAAAACCCCAGCTTATCGTGTTCCATTATGCCAAGAGGCCAAGCGTATTATCGAACTTGCTCGTCCATATTCACGTAATGGCTATCTATTCCCCAACACGCGTGGTGGCGTGATTAGTGACGCTACGATGTCGCGCCTCATGCAACGGCGCGGTTTGGATGCAAGGCCGCACGGGTTCCGTACGTCTTTACGGACGTGGCTTGCGGAATCAACAGATGCTCCTCACGAAGTAGCCGAAGCTATGCTCTCGCATGCTACAGACAGCGGTGTTGTGCGTGCTTACCGTAGGACGGACTTCCTTGAGCAGCGTTTAGTATTAAATGAACGCTGGGCACGCTATGTCACCGGTAGCGCTGGGCAAGTAGTTAAACTGGCAAGGTTGCTATGATGCTAAGCTCAGAGGATCATTCATCCGCGTCCAAACTTGTAAGGGAAATTTTGGTTGGTGACTTTTTGGCTAAAGAAATTGAGGCAGACGTGCAGTCAGGACGCTTGGGCCTGTCATCCGAGAAAATAATAGCGTCTTTTGAAAAAGTTATAGAAAACCCCGACGCAAATGACTTTGACGCTATATTAGGCATTGCGGCAACCATGTTGCGAAAAGGCAAACACCTTCCAGACTGGCTTGCTCTGTTTGCGGCAAATGTTTTGGAAGGAAAGCGGAAGCGTCCAACTAATCGCGGTCCAGATCGATACGTGAACTGGATGCGAAATTACAAATTGGCAAGGGCTGTGGTCGAGGTTTCTAATCAGTTTGACCTACCAAAATATTCTAATAGCGATACCTCTAATAAAATCACTGCAGCGGAAATTGTGGCTGAAAGTGGGCATATCTCCCTCGATGTAGTGTTACATGCAACAAAGCTGTTTGGGGGCGACATTAACAGCATTACTTCGCCCCAATCCTCGACGGACTAAAACTGGCATCATCGAATCATCTGAATCAAATGGGATGGAACGAGATATGCAAATTTATCTGACCCTGAATGAATTGCGAGCGAAGCTGGGCAACCGTTCTCGCTCTGCAATCTATCTTGACGTGAAGGCGGGTCGTCTACCTCAGCCAATAAAGTTGGGGGCGCGCATTTACTGGCCTGAGGGTGACGTCGACGCCCACTTGCGCAAAATGAACGAAAAGTTGGTATGAGATGGTTGGCCCGCTTGAAGCTGCACTAGAATACGCCAAACGTGGGTGGCCAGTATTTCAGACTTTCATTCAGAATGGAAAGTTGTTGCCAGCATCGTCCGCAAAAGACGGTGGCCCACGTTGGGACGCGACAACTGACCCAGAGGAAATCAAGCGGCGCTGGACGATTAATCCCAATGCGGGAGTTGGGATCGCCACAGGCCGGAGGGCAGGGATATTGGTAATCGACATCGATACCACAGAGGGACACGGCGACGATGGCTATGCAAGCTTAGCGGAACTTGAAGCGTGTAATGGCTTCATTCCGGACACCCTCTCTGTGACAACCCCAAGCGGTGGGCAGCACCTCTATTTCAATTACCCTGAAGACGGCAAAATCGGAAATGGGGCTAGTAAGATCGCTAAGGGCATCGATCATAGAGGGGATGGCGGATACGTAAATGCCGTTCCCAGCGTTCGGCCTGACGGAAGGTATATTTGGGAACATCCGATTGGCTTATTTGAACCTGCTGACTGTCCTAACTGGCTGCTCAACTTAATGGAAAAAAAGCCGCCGCCTACCCTCTCAGGACCTTCCATGCCCCCATCCCCGCTCAAGGTGACAGAGGCTAGTAGATGGGCCGATGTAGCCTTCAAAGCTGAGGTAACAGCCCTCTGGGGTACACCTTCAGGGCAACGCAACAACCAATTGAACACAAGCGCCTTCAGCCTTGGTCAGATTGTAGCTGGCGGAGGTCTTGACCGTGTAACAGTTGAGCAAGAACTGACTGCAGCCGCAACTAATGCAGGGCTTGGAAATAGCGAAACCATAGCCACGATCAAAAGCGGACTTGAGGCGGGAATGCGGCAGCCCCGCACAGCTGCACCGCGCGCTAGTGACAGCCAGATAAAGCCTTCCACCGTACGCAAACCAGACATGTCTTTATTGGAAAACCCGCGTGCTAACGCACCAAAATTCGATCCTGTGAGGCTATTTGGTAGGGAGTGGGGAGACTGGGTGCGCACGGCGGCTGAAGGCAGTGCAGCTCCGGCTGACTATACAGCCGCGACCCTCCTGTCAGTGGCTGGGAGCTTGATTGGCAACGCGCGATGGGCCAAGGTCAGCCACAGCTGGCAGGAGCCGCCCTTGATTTGGACGATGCTGATTGGCAATCCCTCCGCGGGGAAGACGCCGGGGGCTAAGCCTGTGCGTAGAGCATTGGCTGAAATCGAACACAACGAACGAAACTGCGTGGCCAATGAAATTGAGGCTTGGGAAAAGGAGGCCGCGCTATGCAAATTAAAACACAGCGCTTGGCAGAGCAAAGCAAAAAAAGCGTTCGCCAAGGGCGGTGAGCCTCCGCCCGAACCAGATGGCCCGGGTCCACGTCCATGGTCAACAAGGCTATCCCTAAGTGACACAACCATTGAAGCGGCAGCTCAGGTGTTGGCATCTCAGCCAAAGGGCTTACTAGTTAACCGTGATGAACTGGCGGGCGTCTTAGGTAACTTAACGCGCTACGCGAACGGTGGCTCCGATGGCCCGTTTTATCTTGAAGGGTACAATGGTGGGAGCTTCGCCAGCGAGCGAAAAGGCTCAGGTTCAATTTACGTTTCACGTCTTAGCTTAACACTGACTGGCACTATTCAACCCGAACGGCTGGCCACGCTTCTGCTCAAGGCTGAGGATGATGGAATGTTAGCTAGGTTCATACCTATATTTCCAGAACTGGTGCCAGTGGGGGTGTCGAAAGTACCCGAAGACTTTTTATTTTCCAAAGAAGCACTTCTCAAGCTGCACCGCCTCAAAATGGTTCCCTCTGACATAGGAAAACCAGACGCCGACTTGCGACCACTGTTTGTTCATTTCACTGAAAAGTCCCTAGCAGCAATGACAGATTTCCGGTGCTATTGCCGCGAACTGGAGGGGCAGCATTACGGCTTGATGATATCCCATATTGGTAAGCTGCCGGGGATGGCGGCACGCCTATCTCTGATCCTCGCATACTTAGATTGGGCTGCAGGCGATGTTGGCTTGGGCGAGCCATTAGAGATTGAGTTGGACGTATTTAACCGCGCGACAGACTTCTGCCGTGATTACGTTGTGCCAATGGCTTCAAGAGCCTATGCGGAGGCCGCCAGACCGCCAGCGGAAAGAGCTGCGATGAGCTTAGCCCATTTAATACGAGAGGAGAGACTGACTGACCTAAATCCCCGCGTCATAAGCCGTCGAAACCGAAGTGGCCTGAAGGATACACGAGAGGTGAAGGCCGCCATATCTATCTTAGTCGACGCTCACTGGCTGACAGAGTATACTGAAAAGACGGCTGGCGCACCAAAGACGATATGGGTGGTTAACCCACAGGTTTTTGATTGAGTAGCATGAAAGCCTGTGTACCCTTTTGTCGGTTTTGTCCTTTGTCATTGGATATTAAAATAAAGAAAAGGGAGAAGAGGTATAAACTTTTACATATATTGTCTACTCACAAAGGACAAAACCGACAAAACTGACAAAAGCCCCATGGCATAGCCGATGGACCCTTCGGCCTATCTTAGGGAGTACTGGGGCGCCACCTATGATCTGCTCAGCTCTAACCGCAACAAAACTTACTATTTCGGGCAAAGTTCCCAAATTATTACCTGAAAAAATTGGAGACTAGAGATGGGCGGATACGGATCAGGGCGGCGCAGTACCAAACCCAAAGTCGAAGAGTGTAGTTTTCTAGACGCTAATCAGCTCAACAGAGATGGCTGCCTAAAGAACGGCTGGAACGGGACAATGGCATGGTCACGCAATGGGAAAAAGTTTTCCTCCATCAGAATGCGTGCAACTGCCGATTATCTGTACCTAGGTTACAGTTCTGAGCAGTATGGCCCCGTGATCCAGCCCATACGCATAGAGCGCCTGCCCTGCCGCTTTGGAGGCTCAAGGGCCTACTTCAGGTGTAACTGCAGCAAGCGGGTGGTGAAGCTCTATGGCTTTGGTAGGTACTTCCTGTGCCGCCACTGCTCTGGTCTTTTCCACTACAGCAAGAACGAGGGCTTTTGGGATCGATCTTTACGGCAGCGAACAAAGCATAAGCGGCGCCTGAGTGGAGATGCGTCCCTAGAGGCATATGAGATGCCAAAACCCAAAGGCATGTGGTGGCGGACGTTCTATCGCCTTCAGAGACGCGCTCAGGAAGCAGAAAACCGTGCGGCGGATGACTTTATTACTGCGGCGGGGAGGTTGGTGAAGGTGGGGTGATTTTCATGTTAATACCCACACGTCGTTTAGTCGCTGTTTACACATTTCTTAGCCATAGCTTAGGCTTTCTCTATTGCTGCTGGGGTCATATTCTTGGCTATTCGGTCTCTATTAGAGACCACTAAGTTCATAAAGCATTTACAAAAAAAACTAACTACATAGCTTTGAATTTATTGAAGCGTCGACACGTTGGGGAATTACAATGAAAAAAGTAACAAATTCGTTTTTAGCGGCCGCACTTGCTGTAATGGTGGCTGCGTGTGCTGAAACGCCTGTGCTGGCAAATACAGAGAAGGAAAAGCTAGAAGATAAGCTTCTTTCGCTAATTGTGGAGAGTGAACTTAAGGATTGTTTTATGTCCGCAGCCATGAAGACATACAACCTTACACAAGCGCAGTTTCTATCAAGCGACTTGAGAAACTCTATGGATTTTGTTGCTAAACAGATCGGCGAAGGGTCTTTAGGTCTTAAAAACGATGAGTGGAGTGAGTATTTCAACCAACTCGCTAAAGCAATGGAACTAGACATCGATGATAGTATTTCGAAGTTGTCCGCAGCTTGCGTCACTTCTGTAAAAGCTCTTCCATAGCTCCCCCTCCAGAGGCAATATTGGCTTTTCTGATAAATGCTGCAGTGCCAGCTCCTTATTAACAAAAGAGCGCAATATGCGTATTATGGTAACAATTCTGATGTTGATGTTGGGATGGCAAACAAATTGATTCAGATTGTTCTATAACGATTTTTAGGTGCCATTTCAGGCTGCCAAAGAACAAAACCATCCGCAAATGTTTTTCACAAACGGTTACTCAGGCGTTGTCGGCTTGAGCCTTTCAGCCACTCAACCTCGTCGCTAATGTTGCTTTTAGGTGAACATACCGGTATCAATACATCAGGCAATTAATCACCAACTTGTGCGCCTTGGCATCACGCTTAAAGCACTAAAGCGGAGGCACACATGAGCAATGTGATACACACAACATTTCCCCAAAAATCCAAACGTGTTTTACCCAGACGTAGAGTTTTCTATCTAGGGCAGTATTATTCTGGGCCGCCCCTATGTCAGTCCTTAGAGAAATTATGGATCAAGAGAAAGCCAAACAACCGTTGGGTCTTTCAGGAACGAGTAAATGGCAGAGTTTTTGAGGATGAAGAGTACGATGGCGACGACCTGTTAGATGCATTAGACGGTATTCCACTTGTTGACGTAGTCACAATTGATGACTTGCTGAAAATGGGGTGGTACCATCACGGTGAAATTGTTCAATTTTGAGATGGTTATCAATGCATAAGATTACAGGTTTTTTCTGGTTGTTATTTTTTCCAACCAGTACAATCGCTAACGATGGAATAATTGCTCAAATGAGTGCAAGCATGAACGTCAGTCGATTAGAATTTGTCCTGTTTAAGATAGAGCAAGAGTTGACTGAAGAGTTTCGACATAGCTATGAGTTACAGTCCTTTAACGATGTTTATAGCGTTCCATCTCATGTAAAATATAAAGTCTCAAGTTACGTGGCAAAAAATAAAATTTATGTGCATTTAGCACTGAATGATACCATCATTTGCGGTGATCAAAAGCTGACTATAACTGAAGATTTTTTGCCTAAAATGATCCGACTAAAAATGGATAATTTGGCTGTCGAATTGATGAGCTACTTTCATCACACAGGCGAGTATGAAGATTTAAACATATACGGTCAAAATATGGTTCATTCGCGCCTTGCTGAGATATTTAGTTCTGGCCCTATTGGCTCCACGCGAGTTCAGGAAGACCAACTTTCATACGCCTCAGAGCTTGGTAAAAAAATTAATATTGCTGTCAGTGTTGAATTTTGTGAACCAAGCAAACTTTTTTTTAAAAAGGACTATTTAACTCGCGTTTACTCTCTTAACTCAGATTATACTTGGACAACTGCAGACTTTAAGCGCTTTTCGAATGTCGAAGAAAGATAAGTTTCCTAAACTTGAATGCGGCAGAGAACCGTGCGGCGGATGACTTTATTATTGCTGCTGGGCGGTTGGTCACTCGCGTACCAGCTGTGAATTCACGGGCAGTTAGAAGCTATTGACCGCACTCAGAAATGCAAACTTCCCAAAAGCACTAATTCAGCTAAGATCCTCTTCAAATTGGAGACACCCAATGCGCGCCATACTGATAGCATTATCGACGGCTCTCGCTGCTCAGGTAGCGGCGCACAGTGGTGGCTTGGATAAGCAAGGCTGTCACGCTGGCTCGCAACCATACCATTGCCACAGAACGCAAGAGGCTACCCCAAGTGCATCCTCAGATCAGGCAGTATTAACCGGAACAGTGACGCATGTGCGTGACGGAGATACCATTGAGGTGAACAACGTCCCAATACGCTTGGCAGCCTTAGACTGCCCTGAGAGAGGTACAAGGGATGGTGACTACGCATCTATGATCGCTAAACAGTTTCAGGGCTTGCAGGCGACGTGTGAGCTTACAGGAGCTAAAACCTATGACCGCTTGGTTGGATACTGTGAAGTTAATGGCGCAGACTTTGGAGCGTACATGATGCAAAACTCTTCCTGTAAGATTTGGGAGAAGTACGATGTGTGGGATAGATATTGATGCGTACGGTTATACTAATATTATTAATAAATTTTGCCTCAAATGCTTGGGCCAATGGTGTTATTACTGGAAGTGCAAATGGCAGATTGGAAGGGAAAGTTATTTCTCAGTTCAACAGTCCTTGGGCGATGTCTTTCATAAACAGCTACAACCTATTGGTTACTACAAAATCTGGAAAACTTTGGCTCATAAACACTGGTGATGAAAAATCTTTGGTGTCAGGTATTCCAAACGTTTTTGCAGGTGGTCAAGGAGGATTAGGTGATGTCGTTCTTCATCCAAATTATGCAAAAAATAAACTAGTTTATGTTTCTTACATCAATTCAGACGATGAAGGGAGGACACGATATGCATCCGTAATACGAGGCACATTAGAAAACTTAGAGAAACCACAGCTGAAAAATATTGAAACCATTTGGAAGCAAACACCCGCTCAATCAGGGAAAGGGCATTTTTCCCATAGAATTGCATTTGGCCTCGATGGGACACAACACGCTGGGAAAATTTTCATTACATCTGGCGACAGGCAAGAGCAAACGCCCGCACAACAATGGGACATGGCACTAGGAAAGATTATCCGTCTTAACGAGGATGGAACCGTACCTATAGACAACCCATTTCAAGATAAAGGCTACCTCGCAAAAACCTTTTGGACGGTCGGTCACAGAAATGCTCTTGGAATTGCTTTTGCCAAAGATGGTCAACTGTGGGCGCACGAAATGGGGCCAATGCATGGCGATGAGCTTAATTTAATAGTAGCCGGCGAAAATTATGGATGGCCAATAGTATCCGAAGGCAATCATTACAGTGGAGCAAGAATTCCCGTTCATGAAACAAGACCAGATATCACGGCACCAAAACTTTATTGGGTACCTACGGTGGCTCCATCAGGATTAATTTTCTATGACGGGGACGAGTTTCCTGAATGGAAAGGAAATGCATTTATTGGTGGGTTAAAAAGCAAGGCATTGGTCCGAATAGGCTTTAATGATGGAGAGCCTTTTGAGGCAGAACGCTTTAGTTGGTCTAAAAGAGTGAGAGAAGTCGAAATGGGCAATGATGGTGCCATTTGGGTGTTGGAGGACGGCCCATCTGGCAGGTTAATAAGATTCACAAAGCCAAATGAATAGACTGAGGCAGACGTCTCCTTTGGTATTAATAATCGCCCCTCAATAAATTAATTTCTGCCGATATCTCCCAGAAGCCACCTCAAGGGCCGCTCAGGCGGCGGAGGACCGTGCGGCAGATGACTTTATTACGGAGGCTGGGCGGTTGGTGAAGGTGGGGTGATTGTGCAGCTTATTTTCTTCTAATGAGCAATTTTAATTGACTTATCGCACAAATCACTTTGTCCAAAGAATTGAAATTAATTTCCTCAAAATTCGCGGAATTTTCAAGCTCTGGCAATTCAGATTCTTTATAACTTTCTACTAAATATGAATTATCAACTAAGACTGTCATCGCAAGATTAGGGATAATATTAGCTTTTAGATTTTGGACTACTTTTGCAATCAATTCTCCCGGCACATCAGCGTATAAATGTATGTCGTCCGGTTCGAGTTCTCCTAAGCCACCTTCCCTAATATATAACACTCCAATGTGAGGATGCTCGCTATATAAAGTTTCTGTAGAAGTAGTATATTCTATGTTTGGCTTTCCTTGAGCCACATAGCGCAGATTAACGTTAGCCTTCATTTTTTTATAATTATCACCATACCAATTATTCAAATTGCCATGAACTTTTATAGATTGAACCTCGTAGTTTTGTTTAACTTCAATTTCTTCAAGTTCGATATGAGATAAGCTAATGGAAAGCTCGATCATTTTATATGCTAATGATTTCAACCCCAGTCCCATCCATGAGTATCATTGTACTGAAAAAGAATTAGCCCACCATTAAAACGTTGCCAACTTTAAATTTTGTTTCTGCCTCATGATCAAACACACTCGTCCAGCTAAACTCCAGACTAACCCCGCTGTTGTATTGCTTCTTAGCAGCAGCATTCGTAGCTCCAATCACTAACATTAAAAATGTAAAAATACCTGCATCTGAAACCTCATTTTTTAGAAGCCCAGCCTATTTTTATTGGTTAACAAATATTAGCTGCAAAATTAGTCAATTCAAAACGGATGCAAGACGGTTAGATGGCAAATTTCAGCTGTATACTTCAGTATAAACTATTAAACATTTGAGCCTTGGAAAATATTAGTGTAAATAAAAAAACGACATGAAAACCATAAAGAGTTTTATTTGCTGAGAAAAATAAGAACAGAAATTTTGAAGGTCAAAGGTACTCGACATTACAAGGCGAACCAAGCCTTTTCTGTAGGGGAGCTAAGCCCAGACTCAAATATTTTGCTAATTCCAGAGCCTCAGAATCCTCACGATAAAAATGCGGTAGCAGTCTTGTCTAGTAAACAGAAAATGCTAGGACACATCTCAAAAGAAATTGCAGCCAAATACCAGCTACTGTGTATGCAAAATAAAATCATTAACGTTAAAGTACATAGCGCTGATACCTCTAATGATTACACCCTCCTTGATATTAGAATCTCTGTAACTTATTCACTTGAAGGACAATCCTTCAAAAATAAGCCTAACATATCAACCCTCCCAAGCTCTCCCGGGACTTATGAGATTTCTTTGGAATGTGGACCAACCTATATCGGTGCAACAGGTAATTTGAGAAGACGTTATGCTCAACACTTGAACGAACTGCGAAATAAAAATCATAGTAATAAAGTACTCCAAGCAGATTTTGATATATCACGATTAAGCAGTTTCAAGTTTACAGTTCTGAGGAATACCTCAACTAAAGTGGAAGCGGAAAAATTTGAGAGTCTTGAAATTTCCTCTCGACTAAAAAGTGGTAAAGCCCTTTATAATAAAACCTTGGACGGTAAAGGGACAAACTACACAAACAACCAAAGTTCAAACACAATTTCTGACATCTTTAATAAAAATCAAATCTTATCAAGCCAATCACTAACCACCAAAAATGAAACGCCAATTAGCCCTTTTACAAAAAAGAAGAGCGGCCGGGTCGTTCCACAAAATAATCCCTCTACAATTATTAAACAGCCATCAATAACACAAGTTCACGCAAATGGAGGAACATATGAAGGGTCTTTTATTGATGGAAAACTTACGGGATTAGGAAAGTATACCTCTGCAATCGGCGATACCTACGAGGGCGATTTAGTTGATGGAGCATTCACAGGAGAAGGCAAATACACTTTTGCAAATGGTGACACATATGAAGGTCGCTTCCATAAAGGAAGACGTGTGGGCAAAGGAACGTTTACAAGACATAATTAGACCATACTATATTATAAAAATAACGAAAATGACTATCCCGGGGATTAGGAAGGTGACCACAAAATGTTCGGCCTATTTAGTAAAAAACAAAAGCCAAAAACTGCATTAGACCAGCTTATTTTCACAATGTACGGAAATCCACCACCACCAGCTGGTCGAGCCAACTTAAATGCAGCAGTAACTTTAGCGTTTGAAAATATTTTAGGTGGCTTAATAGAAATGGGAGATGTGCGAAACCAAGCCATCAAGCTACATTCTGGACAGATACCTTACACGACACATGACCTTGCGCTGTCGACTGCAATCCATTTTTTTAAAGAAGTCCAGTACACTTCGACACTTAGTACCATTCAAATATTTTCTAGGATGGAAGCACTCGAGTGGTTTAAAAACGGCTTATTACACCAAGAGATTTTACGAACTTTTGAAAACGATCTTTACGAACTTTATAAATAGGTGGCTCCCAACATCACTTTCCTTCTGATGACGGGTCCCGAGAGCTAGAGGCGTATGAGATGCCAAAGCCCAAGGGAATGTGGTGGAGACATTTTATCGCCTTCAGAGGGCCGCTCAGGCGGCGGAGGACCGTGCGGCGGATGACTTTATTATTGCTGCTGGGCGGTTGGTGAAGGTGGGGTGAGGACTGAAGTTGATAACAATGCAGTCCCGAAAGTAGCGAATAGTAGTATTTGATCGATCCCTTTAATAAAGAATTTCAGTGGGTGGGAATTCAATCAGTCAGCAAGGCATACAACGGTAAATTAGTCATGGGATAAAGGACACCCTGAAATGAAAACTGAAATGAAAAAGGCTAAAATTTTAAGAAAATTTTCAGATGATTAAGAGAATTGGCTTAGGGATAATATTCATGATTTCTCAATCTACCAATTGGTAAGATTAGCTTGTGAACAGAGTAGTGCCGATTATGAAGAAGTCAGCTTTACGCCGTCTGTCGAGCTAGAATTTCTAGCTGATCAGAATCAAAATTCGCGACCACATCAAAAAAATCTGAGTGTTCATCATATAAATTTATGAACGTTCTTAAATTATTCAGTGGTTCGTAGCGCCAAGTTTGTTTTTTGTGCGATTTACTGCGGTCTTCAGAGCTATCTTCGAATGAAAAATTTAAAGCATCCGCACAAAAGAAACGCTCATGGACACCTTTTCCTTTAAATTCTTTTAAAGTTTGGGGTACCGATTTCTTCTCCTCCACTATGAAAAAATTTATTTTGAAAGGTAAATTTGTTTGGAACAGCTCCTTGAATCCCGCAAAATGTTGTTTTATAACAGATAAATCAAAATAACCCAAAGGCTTTCGCCCATATACTTCAATGGTCATTGGTTGGTTTTCATTTGTATCATCCGCGTAATACTCTTTAACCAATTGCCAAATGAATTCTAAACGCGTCCTTGCGGTGCTTTTGGGAGGTTTAATTTCAAATATATAGGGATCCACTAACTTAAACCGTTTTGCCGACGCAATTAGAAAATTTGGAATATGATCGAAAAATGCATAAGGTGATTGGTCTAGCTGTACTGGCTCAAGATTAAAAAGGTTTTCGTCTTGGAATTTTTCAAGTGTGAAGATGTTATTAGACATATCGCACAGGCGACTTGTTTCATTAATAATTCCCAAAGTAATTTTGCTGTTTTTTTTATTTAATTCTCCAAGAAGTTTGGAAATTTTATTATCCGTGATGTAAGAAGGTCTTGATAATGATTGTCTGATAGAGCCGTTATTTTTAAGTTTCATCACTATTTCTTTTAACTTCAATATATCTTCCTGTGGCAATTCCTTATCGGCCCAAGATTTCGTGAACTTGTATTTAGTGTAGGGAAAAGTATCGATAAATCGTCCTTTTTGGGGGCCAAATAGATGCGTTAATTTATTCGTTTTTAAAGCCAATGGACAAACTGCGTAAATATGAACCAGGGTGCTCAATATTCGTCCTCCAAGCCTAGCTCGTTATAACGCTCTGGGAAAAAATCTCCTGGCCAAGTGTTATCAAATTCTCCATCTGAATTAAGTGTTACCTTTGTTAATTCGCTTCTACGCTCGTGGTTTTTAATTTCGACAACTGAAAGAACCACGGAGTTTCTAATTGACTTCCAGATTGGTAATATTGATGAAAAAGACAAACCAAATGATGATCTAGAAAAGCGACGATCTGCACTTGTAATGCGCTTTAATTCGGAAGGTCTATTTTTAATCGATTTATCATTAGCCTCGACGTGTTCTCGTTGTCTTCGCTTCAGCCGCAAAATAATATGTTCAGAATGTGTTTCTAAAATAAAAGTATTATTATTTTTCTCAGCTGACCTAATGAATAAATCTGCTAGATTAGCCTGCAGCTTGGGATGTAGGTGAAGTTCTGGCTGCTCTATAGTAATTATTGTGTTTTCCTGTAACATGCTGGTCAGTATCACAGGTAATACCTGTCCAATACCGTAGCCAACATCAGCTAAAGAAACCAACATACCGTCTGTATCTTTTAGGATCAGCTGGGATATATTAAATGCCTTATTGAACTTTTTATCTACGATGTAAGGTATTTCTAACAGAGCTAACCATTGATTTAATTCCTTCATTTGGGTTCGTGAGCTCTGATTGATAATGGACATTACATTTTCGCCCTTCGTACCGACGAAAGTGCTTTTATCATTTGGATTTACGAATGTAATTCTGTCTGGTCGTTCTCTGTGAGGGCCAATTCGTACAATTGATGAAACGCATTTTTGATATTGTGTCTTTGCGAGTCTCAGCAAGTGAAACGGGGTGGTGACTATAGACCTTGAGTTTGCGTGAATTAGGTCGATTACTTTAGCTGCATCATCGTGTTTGGATTTCGGTTGCCGTCGTTTTGGTGTGCCGTACAGACCAAGCCGAGGAGCATCGTATAGAAATATTGAGGTCAGCTGGTCTACTACATCATCTTCTTCAAGTGCCTCAAAGGTGGTCTCGATTGTGTAGCTCAATGCGTCAGCTAGGTAACTGCATTTATTTTTGTTAGTAGTTCCAGGTATTATTTTTGAACCTAACGCACTCATTTGGTTATCTATATCTTCTTCAAGTTCACGCATTTTCGAAGATATAGTGCGTCGTTCTTTCATGAGTTCTGAAAACTTGGACTGGTCAGTGGGAAGGTCAGATTCTCTTAATTTTCGTATTCTGAGATTTATAATTTGGTGTTCTCTTTGGTATACGTTTTCCTCTCTCTTCAAATCCTTAATTTTGGCGTTTATAATTTTTTGCTCATACGGGTCTATGATTGCCTCTTTATTTGAGAGATCCACGAATAGGTTCCAAAATGTAGGATCATTTGTAACTTTCAAACTTAATTGAAGTTGTTTAGATGAAACTTTTGTTATTGTAACGCTTAATAACTGTTGGCGCCTTGATGATAGCGTAATCTCTTTAATGGCGCCTAAATCATCAAACCGTTCAATATATTCTAGGTTGCCGAGTTCAGTTGCTAAATTATTGGCCTGGTCGGATAGAGAATTGTCTAGAGGTATGCGACCTACTTCACGGCGCATGCGCCTGTTGTGCAGTGCTAATTGTTGAATATCAACGGGTCGGATTTGGTACTGGAATCCGAAACCTATGCAATCTGTGGGCCCTCTTTCAGACTTAGCCTTTGTATGGAAGTTAACTTGATCTTCTATTCTACCCAGGTCAATTTCGCTACCATTTGGGATCAAACGCCGAGATAATTCGCTCTGCTTCAACAATGATAATGCATGTATAATTGAAGATTTTCCGCAACTATTGGAGCCCAGTAACAAATTAATATTTGGTAGATCGATGTAGTTGTCCCCTTTCCATGAGCGAAAATTTGAAACGATTAATTGGTTTTCATTCATTTCACGTCACTTTCGCGGCTGGTTATAATTTGGATAATGCGGAGGTAGATCTTTTGTTGTTAAGGCTGTTAGTCACACTATCAAACAATTCTACCAAATCATTTAAAAGTCAAAACCATTCAGTTTTTTTTGTAATAAACATTTTGCCTTAAAGTTCATTTTATATCACGTCCGTCAGGATCCTCTGCATTTTTTACATAGCGTACCAGCCAGTTAGTGAATGTCTGATAATTTGAGATCCCGACAAGTTTTGATGCTTTAGCTCTGTTTCCACCACTTTGTTCCATTGCACGTTCTAAATAGTGTTTAGCCATTTTTTTCATTTCAGCCTCCAGATCAAAATTTTCGCCTAGCTCCATATTCAAGGTGGGACCTGCGCTCTCGTTTTTTTCTGGAAGGATTATAGATGCATCAAAAATATCTTGTTCGGTGATAGTATCTCTTTGCGCAGTGAGAGCCGCACGCCTAACTGTTGCGTCAAGCTCCATCAAATTGCCCCGCCATTTTTTATTCTTTATGAAACTCAGTGCGGCGGGTGAGAAATGCTTTTCACTGTAGCCTACATCGTAAGAGCGCAATCGATTCATATTTTTAAGCATACTATCCGCAATCTTTAAGATATCGTCACCACGTTCTGATAAGCTTGGTATTGCAATCGTTGATGCTGACAGTTTGAAGAATAGCTGTTCACTAAAGGATCCACTCAGGACGGCCTCAAACAGGTCATTTTTTGATGAAGCCATTATCCTTGGCAGATCTGGGCGTGCCTTGGGGTTTTGCAACTTAGCCGCTTCAAAATTTTCAATGAGTTCCAAAAGCAACGATTGTGCTACAGCTGAAAGAGTCTCGACTTCCTCTAGATAAAGCGTACCCTTCAGTGCCTTTTCAACAAAGGTTGAGGTTTCAATTTTGCCGCTTCGCCCTCTCTGAAACCTTGAGTCTTGCTCTCCAAAGAGCTTGCTTTCTATTTCACGGCTGGAGTCGCGCCCGCAAAATACAGGAATAAATTTACCTGTATTATCGGGATCATTTTCATGAATAAACCTTGCTAAAACTGATTTTTCAGTTCCCACAGCTCCCTTGATAAATACGGGGAGGGAATGATCCGAAGCTACTATTGCGTCTACGCGCAACTTTTTCATTGAACCGCTCATAAAAGTGACGTCACTGTAGTACGCATTGTTTTTTAACAGAACGGTATCAAAGGCGATGCCGCGCTCGGTAGCAATTTCCTTTTTAAGTGAGGGCGCTAAAAATTCAAAATCTAATTCGAACGGAATTTTCACTTCTGCAACGCCAGCTTCTTTTGATGAAGCCCATAATCGTCCATTGAATTGGCTGGCCTTGGCGATGAGAGACCAGACGTATGCCATGGCCCATGTTCCTGATGATAGATTGAAGGTAAATTCTGTTGGCGCCAATAGGTCTGACGAATGTTGGCTTACCAACTTAAAGCTAGCTGGAAAGATTACTTCCAAGTCTATTGGGTTTTTGATCTTCTCAAATTGCAACTCTACCTTGGCATTTGAAAGTTTGCTCAACCAATCGGCATAAGAGCGTATGTTGTCTTTCGTGCGGCTTACATTAGGGCCACTTTCTTTTTGCCAGTCGCTGATAACTACCACTGTTGAGAATTGATCTGTGAGAAGCATTTTGGAAAGTGGAGCGTCGTTTGGGGAATTGTTCTTGAATGCTGTCAAATCTGCATCCCCGAGCCACGTAAATAATGTTTTCATGATTCTCTATCTTCCTAAAAACGGGCATTCTCCCGCCTCAATACTAGAACTTTAGGGACATCACAAGTTATTTAGGTTTTTTAAATAATAATTATTTAGAAAAAAATTAATATTATAAACAATATTTTAAACCTATTATTACTAGAAAATTAGAAATAATCCTAAATTATAGTTGAAACTAATTGGGTTCCAGTCTATCTACCTCTCAAGCAAGCCGAACATTTCTCGAAGGGACGCGAAAATGAGCACCAACCAGGATAAAAAAGACACCGTGTCTTGTGAGGAAACTAGCGAAGCAATTCAGGACGTTGTTTGTGATCTGCTGAGTAGGAATGTGAGCCCTAGTCGCGTCGCGGCTTACTTAACGCATCACGCAACAAGGTTGAGCTTTGCGGCCTGTGATGAGCCAACGGTCATCTTCCAAACAATCCTTGGAGCAATGCTGGATAGCATTCCCGAGAGAGACCAAGAGTTTGATGAGAAGTTGGCTGATCAAATTACGCATCACCAAGCTCGTTGTGTAGCAAATTAGGGAGAGAGATAATGACTGATACTACAAAAAAATTACAGGGCCTTAATCTGTTGAACGCTATTAAAGCTGAGCTTGGTGATGCGCTGGAAGATCAAGATGTATCTGAGTTGGATCTTTTTTTGGCAGCCCAGCAGCTAATCGATATTTCACGTACAGAATATGTCGAGCTCGAATTTCGCGATCAGGCTCAACGGGCAGGGTATTTTAGCCACGCGGTAGATACAGCCATGACGAAGATGCAATCATCATTGTGGCGCAATGAAGTTGTTGAATGGTCTGACGACTGCGACCCAATGCGCTTTCATGATAAAGTTGCGGAAGTGCTGACAACAAGACGCAGAGACTTATTAGTGGAGAGTTTCAATGCCTAATTTTCGTAGTTCAGATGCTTTGCGTGAACATATGCTTGAGGGAAACCTTATTTCTTTGTTGGAGGCGATGTTACTTTTCGGAGTGCAAAACCCAAACGCTGAATTTGCTAGGATAAAAAAGGATGGGTTTCCCATAAAATCACGCCGTGTTCCTATGACAAAGATCCTTGTGCGCGCAAATAAGTTCGCTCAGTGCAAACCGCCCGTCGAACTTCCTCATAAGGAAATTTTGATGACTGAGTATTGGATTGAAAGATGAGGCGGTTGTTTACTCCATATCAGCGAAAGCTGCTCCGGATTATGTCTGGAAACGTTTGTATGATCTGCGGCGATAAGTTGAGTGATAACTTTCATGCTGACCACAAACTCCCGTTCAGTCGCAATGGGAAAACAATTCTGAAGAATGGGCAGGCTCTCTGCCCAAGCTGTAACTTGAAGAAGGGCGCTAGGCTCTAACCAAAACTAATAACTTAGACTTAGAAAACGCAAAAATAAGTTTTTGCGATCGATGAAAGCTTGTCCGCTGAAAGGAAAACCAATGCTTACTTTACGTCCATGGCAAAGTGAATGCAAAACAAAAGCACTTGACTGGTTTAAAATGGGAAACCGCACATTCTTGATGGATGTGGCGCCAGGTGGAGGCAAAACTAAAGCTTCTTGTGCTATTGCGAAGGAACTCCTTGAGAGTGGAGAAATTGACTGTGTAGTTTCAATCGCACCGAGGCGGTCGGTCGTCTTTCAGTGGGCAGAAGATTTTCAGTCTATCTGTGGGCGCACGATGGTTCCAATTACAGGCAACGATGACGACTTGTCAGCTTATGGCGGTGCTGACTTTGCAATCACCTGGAGCGCACTAGGCGACGCTTCTGCAGCTATTTATGAAATGTGCCAAGACAGAAAAGTGCTTGCGATCTGCGATGAGCACCATCACGCAGGTCGTGAAGCAGCTTGGGGCGAGGGTGCGGATAACGCATTTTCTCAGGCCAAATACACAATGGTTTTAACTGGAACGCCAATTCGCTCTGATGGTTCTGAGACAGTTTGGATGGATTATGACGGTCGGGGAAAAATCGACCATCCAGAGGATGGCACGTATACTCTGTCCTACGGAGAGGCAGTTGATCTTCAGTATTGCAGGCCAATTACGTTTCATCGTCACGAGGCGAATTTTACCGTAGTCTTTGGTGATGGTGATACTACTCAAGTTTCGGGGGCGGTTGAGGCGCCAGTTGATAGTCGTATGCGGCAGGTGCCAGCGTTACGGCGGGCACTTGATTTCTACAAGCTGGCTTGTACACCAATTTTTGATAATCATGGCCGGCCTTGTACGCTCTCATACCAAGCAACTATGCTTGAGTGGGGAATTCAAAAACTTGATGATTTGCGTTTGGAAATGCCGGAGTCTGGGGGGCTGGTAATTGCTCACAGCATTGAAATGGCGGAATACATGGCAGATCTCTTACATATACTGGAGGGTGAACGTCCGTTTATAGTCCATAATCAAGTTGCAAACGCCGAAGCAAAAATTAGGGCATTTAAGACCAGCTCCAACCGTTGGCTGGTATCAGTTGGGATGGTGTCGGAGGGAGTTGATATTCCCCGGTTGAGGGTTTTGGTGTATTTGCCTTTTGCTCGTACTGAGTTGGCATTTCGCCAAGCAATGGGGCGTGTAGTGCGCAATAATGGACCAGATGATGGGACACGCGCTTACGTCATCATGCCTGCACACCAAGTTTTTGAGGAACACGCGCGTCGCGTCGAACGTGAAATGGGGCCAAAACATACTGCTGAAACGGGTGCCCCTAGGACCAAGGTTTGTCCTGCGTGTAGTTCGCGCTGTGATATCTCTGCGCGTGCTTGCCATGAATGTGATGAAGAGTTTCCAATCGGCCATAGTCGGCTGAAAGCTTGTGGTGAATGTGGAAGCCCAAATCCGTTTGGTGCCAAGGAGTGCAGTGCGTGTGGAAGCAGTTTTACTCAAGAGTTCTCAGTCCAATTAGATGAAGCATTGAGACACGGTGCGATTGTACGTGGAATGGACGTTGATGAAGAGGAAGTACGCCTCGGCGAAAAGCTTGCGCCTGAACTGCAAAGGAAAGTTTTACGTGATGGCGATGAGTTCCTTGTAAACGTTCTGAGGACTATACCAGCAGAAAGCTATGGCCGCTTAGCAAGAATGATGGGAGAAATTAAATGAGGCGCCTAATCTTCTTGTTTGATCTAGTTGGCAGGACTTTGCTGGATTTCTTTCGAGGGTATCCCAAGAACTGGCTTCTAAATGTCATTGATAAGCTCACGGCGCACTTGACGAAATGGGCATCCAAAATTGAGGGCACTTGCCTTTTGACAGATCTTTGGGATCCGGTGAAATATTGTCAGAGTGAGGCAGATTTCACCATTATTGGGATTGGGAAGGCGAACTTTATTCTGGGTTTAATCGATCAAACGCGTCTAATTCTGATTAGTCCAAAGTTAGAAGTATAAAGTGGTGCTGTTAAAAGTGGTCTATAATAATTTGCTTTTTCTACTCATCGGGATTGTCTCACTTATCGTGATCCTGGTGTTTTTTGAAGAGCCACATGACGAGCTGTTTGGCTATCCTATTGAGCAGACATCATGTCCCACACCAGCCTGTGATGACCATTGAGAAATGAAAATAATGGCGTTGAATTTTTCAACACTGAAACTTGATCAAGAAATATGCTGATCATTTCACAGATTAAAACAGTTGAATACGCCATCATATCCAAGAAAGGCGACGTAATGTTACAAGATCTTAAATCCATTGGACTGAAAGACATGCATCCAATGCAAATTGAGGCTCTAATGGAGCTTATTGGCACTACTCTCAAATTGGCAGCAAACACCAAAGATCGCAATCTACTTACAAGTGTTGAAAGTGATTGCGACGAGCTCGTTAAACTATTTGGCGGCGTCGGCGTGAGTGTAACAGTAGAAGAACACTAGGTGAATTATGCAGCTCACAAAAACAGACTTTCTTCAGTTTTTACACTGTGCCAAATCTCTTTGGTTACGGAAGCACAAGCCGGCGCACTACAATCATGGGACATTTTCAGATTATCTTCAGAAAATAGTCACGGAAGGCTACGAAATAGAGGCTCATCTCCAAACGTATTTTGCGGCTCAACCAGATAAGCAAAATTATTCCTATCAAACGGTTTTCAAAACTACGAAAGGCCTTTTTGCGAAAGCAGATTGCACTCGCGGCAATGAGGACGGCACGATTAACATTTATGAAGTAAAATCGTCGACTAAAGTGCACAGGAGTACGCAAAAAAATCAAATCAAAGATGCGGCTTTTCAGTTAATTGCAGCCGAAGGTTCCGGCTTTAAGGTTAAGAAAATCTTTATCGTCCATTTGAATGGCATGTATGTTCGTGATGGGGATATCGACGCAGAGCAGCTTCTAACATTTTCGGACGTTACAGCCGAAGTAAAAAAAATTACCTTAGAAACAAAAAATGAAATTGATCATGCTCTTCGGTTCCTTGAAAGGGTCGCAATTGACGAAAGCTCATGTAGTTGCCTTGGTCTGACAGAAAAAAACCACTGTGACACCTTTGAATATTTCAATCCCAACATACCAAAACCATCAATCTATAACTTACCTAGGATCAGCAAAAAAAAGCTCAACGCCTTTGTTGCTGATGGCCGGTTTGATTTAGATGAAATAGCATTGGATGAAGTTACAGAGAAACAAGCTAAGGTATTGCGGTCTGCACATCTAAAAAAACCGAGTGTAGATCACGAATTGATTTCAAACTGGTTTAGGCAAGTAGAGTATCCAGTTTACTTCTTAGATTATGAAACCTACGCCTCTGCGGCGCCGTTAATAGATGGTGTGCGCCCACACTCTCCAATTCCATTTCAGTATTCGCTGCATATCAAACATTCTGCTACAAACGACAGATTGGAGCATGTAGAATTTATAGCTGACGAAGCGGCACTCCCAATTGAACTTATTAAACATATGGGAAAATATATTGGGGATCGCGGTAGTGTGGTGTCTTGGCATGCGTCTTTTGAAAATACGCAAAATAGAAATATGGCTCTAATCTATCCAGAAAAACAAAATTTTCTGAATGGATTAATAAAACGCACACTAGATTTGGAGGACCTGTTTAAGGATAGCTACGTAGATATTGAGTTTCTTGGTTCAACATCGATAAAAAAAGTGTTGCCTGTGCTGGTACCTGACTTGGATTATTCTGGATTAAAAGTAGCAAATGGTACTGATGCCATGGAAGCCTGGCAAAGACTGATTAACTTGCCGAATGGGCCTCAAAGGAGCGAATTGCGTAAAACGATGCTTGAATATTGTGAGTTGGATACTCTCGCGATGGTGCGAATATTTGAGTTTATGGAAGAACTCTAGAGATGGCTTGTTCAGATTCTAACAGAACAACAATAGTTGGTGCCTACAGAGTTGGTATTCTCAATAGGGAAGAGGCGATAAACGAATTGCTGCTAATCGATCCGAATGTGCCAGTCCCAATCTTGGAAATACTTCTCACGGCTGTTGAGCGGGAAAATATAATTAAAATAAAAAATGTGGAGATCTAAATTGGAATTCTTAACCACGAATATAAGCTTAATTGGGTTCGCTGTTACAATTTGTTTGTTACTTGTCGTCATCTACAAGCGAGCGGGTGGAGCACCGTCTGAACACTTTGACCAACAAGGTTTGGAGGTTTTGAACACAAAATTATCGGATGCAGAGCAAACTTCCGCTCGCGCCTCGGCACTTGCCGAAGAACGAAAATCAGAAATTGAGCGCCTTAATCAGGATCTTTCCAAGCTGCGAAGCAAGATAGAAGATCAAAATGAGAAGTTACGCACTCAATCCAATGAACTCACTAAGGTAACGGCAAACAGAGCTGCTGAGCAAAAGGCATCCCAAGAAAAAATTGAGATGCTCTCACAGGTGCGTGATGAAATGACAGCAAAGTTCAAAGAACTTGCTGGGGAGGCTCTCACGGCACAGGGAGAAAGCTTTTCAAAAGCAAATATTGAAAAGCTTGAGGCCACTTTAACCCCATTGAAAGAGCACGTCGGACATTTTGAAAAGGAACTTCGTCAAGTACACGAAGAAACCGTTAAAGATCGGGAGCGCCTGAAAGCGGAGATTGCTCAATTATCAAAAAGGTCTGAGGCCATATCACAAGAAGCAGTGTCGCTGACCAAGGCACTAAAGGGTGATACACAAATGCAGGGCGCCTGGGGTGAGATGATTTTGGAAACTATTCTTGAAGGTTCAGGCTTGAGGGAAGGGGAGGAGTATGAAACCCAGGCACACCGGACGGGAGCCGAGGGGGAACGATTAAGGCCCGATGTTGTTGTGAAGATACCTGGTGGGAAAACCCTTGTAATTGACAGCAAAGTCTCGCTTGTCGCTTACAATGATGCAGTGAATTCAGATACTGATGGAGAACTAATAGCAGCGCGCAAGCGTCATCTTGTATCGATAAAGTCTCATATTAATAGTCTGTCTGCCAAGGGTTATCAAACGGCTGAAGAGTCTACAGTGGATTACGTAATACTCTTTATTCCAATTGAAGGTGCGCTGTCAGAGGCGTTAAGAGAGGATCCGACTCTCACCTCATATGCATTGGAGAAAAATATTACAATTGCGACGCCAACCACGCTGATGATGGCTCTCAAAACTATCGCCAGTGTTTGGGCCGTTGAAAAACGAAATAAAAATGCAGAATTAATCGCTGATCGAGCAGGCAAGTTATATGATAAGGTCTTCAGCTTTGTTCAGAGCATGGAAAAAGTTGGTGAGCGCTTAGGATCAGCTCAGGACTCGTATGATCAAGCTTTTAATCAACTTTCAAAAGGGCGTGGTAACGTCATTTCTCAAGTACAAACGCTCAAAGTACTTGGCGCTAAAACAACAAAACAAATTACGACAGATCACGATGACGAAGACCTAATCCAACTTGAAGAGCCGAAGCAATGAATGAATTTGGCTAGTTTGGTAAAGGGTGCAATCGCAATCCTATGTGGCTGCCAAATAGCAGCGGCAATATTCTAAAGTCGTACTGACCGTGGATGCAGGGCTGAAGACTTTGGAGCAACGTGGATCGCGCACCGGATGAACCAAAATGAGGCAAGTGCGTTGTGGTGAGGTTGCGGCTCTATTGTCCATGTTCCCGCAAGCGGGTTGGACGGCGACTTCCTGCCGAGTCTTCGCAGGTTTGTTGACTCAAAAAACTGCGGGCGAATACTGGGAAAAAATGGAATCGCCTGCAAAGTACGGGTGACCAAAAACAGGTATCTATATGAAAAATCTTATCCGCCGCCTATTTGGGCGATTCTATTCTGTATCTCTTTCAGATGTGCTGACCTACAAGGGCGCTTGGCGCAATGGTGCGCTTCATGGCTATGGTGTTTTAGAATATAGAAATGGTGGGCTGTATCGCGG
>Ga0209199_1001684_pt1 | contig 25654 bp, 19 predicted proteins | sample COGITO_mtgs_1105_7_FD_184805 | JGI IMG/M metagenome (GOLD analysis project Ga0209199, IMG submission 184805) | Pelagic marine microbial communities from North Sea - COGITO_mtgs_110523 (SPAdes) (version 2) | ecosystem: Environmental > Aquatic > Marine > Epipelagic ...
TGGCGATGTTGGTTTATTCTGCTGCACATAGACCTGTGCCATACCTGCGAAAAACTCATCACCAACCAGCATTTTAACAACCGAGAATGCCTGACCTAAGGCTTCACTAAGACTGACGGCAACATTGCTCCGGTAGATGTTAAATCGCTCAGTCGTGGCGACCATATCCTGCGGCATGGGCGCATCTGCATCCGTTATCGATGCACTAAAATTGGATTGGATATCATGCCACATCGGTGATCTCTTGATCTGATTTTTTGATGCTAAGTACCGTTGAAATTTTTTCAACTTCGCGGTAAAGACCTGCCAAATCTGGCAAATCATTATCCCATTCGATCAGCGTCGGGATACCAGGCCTTTGAGTCAGTACTTGTGACAACAAAGCCATCACAGGCTCAGATGCGACGCCATCATGCGCATCAATGAGCAAGACACTTCCATCGGCATCTTCACTCGTCGCATGACCTGCAACATGAATTTCACCAACATGATCCAATGGGAAACGCGCGATATATTCATGTGCGTCCCAACCATGATTAACGGCCGAAACATAAACATTATTCACATCTAGCAAGAGCCCACACCCAGTTCGCTTTTGAACCTTGGCAATAAACGCGATTTCATCAAAATCATTGTCCGCAAACTTGATATACGTTGATGGATTCTCAAGCAGTATCGTGCGGCCAATATGCGATTGCACCTGATCGATATGTTCGACCACAATCTTCAGCGTTTCATTGGTGTAGGGTAGCGCAAGCAAGTCATTCAGGTATGCACCCTGATGCGTTGACCAGGCCAAGTGTTCAGAGAAAAATGCCGGCTGATAACGATCAACAACACGCTTCAAACGGTCCAGGTGATCCGTATCCAGATCATCCGCACCGCCAATAGATAATCCCACCCCGTGTACCGAGATGGGATTATCAGATCGAAGTCTTTCGAGTTGGGCATGAGGGGGGCCACCGGCACCCATATAATTCTCAGCATGGACCTCAAAAAAACCGACGTCCGGTTTTGCCTGAAGAATATCTGCGACGTGACCAGCCTTAAAACTGACCCCCGCACGAAGTGGGACGGTTTGCGAAATCATCACGGCCCCCTCCACCCAAACCCAGTATTTAGCTTGGCACGTCGCGCTTAAGTGCTTCAAGTGAACCTTTACGGTCGCCAGGCAAATCCATCGTCATGCATGAACCTTTAGGGACGAGCTTCCAAGCGTTGCCTTGATAATCCACTTTAGATGTACCAGCACATGTTGTTCCTGGGCCTGCAGCGCAATCATTTTGACCCGCTTTAGAAACACCAAAGCATTTTACATTGCCAGCAGCGTGAGCAGGCGCAGAAATTGTAGACGCACCAGCGACAGCAAGTGCACCAGCAACAATAGCAGCAGTAGCGAATGTACGTTTAACGTTCATATTGAAATCTCCTATAAAATGAATTCCCTGTGGCGATCATTTCCTGATCGCAAAAACGTTATGTCACGGGCTTATAATATTAGGAAATCACAGCGTCTCACTTAGATGTGATCAAGACGTTATGTGCTCATCAAGCTTGCGTTTGATCATGCGAATGTCGTTCCAGACATCGCGTTTTTTGATCGGTGTCCGCAACAAATATGCCGGATGGAATAGGGCTATCGCGTCAATCGGATGAGATAAATTCGCCGTTTGAAAGCTGAACCATTTGCCGCGCAATCGACTGATACCTTGAGTTTCCCCAAGCAATGTATGCGCTGACGGTGCGCCAACACAGATCAGTATTTTTGGATCAACAATCTCAATTAAGCGATCAATAAACGGCTTACAGACCGCCGCTTCCTGCGCTGTCGGTGTTCGGTTTCCCGGGGGCCGCCAGAAAACTGTATTTGAAAACATCACCTCTTCACGCGTAACGCCGACACTGCCCAGGATCGCATTCATTAACTGGCCACTTGGTCCGACAAACGGCAGACCCTGGCGATCCTCATCAGCTCCCGGTGCTTCACCAACCAGCATGAGTTTGGCGTTTTCCGGGCCATCTGAAAGGACCAGATTGGTTGCGGTTTTTTTAAGGATACAGCCTTCAAACGAATCCAGCGCCTGACGCAGTTCGTCAATATTTTTTGCCTGTGCAGCCAACATCATAGCGCTGCGCACTTGTTGGTTATTATCAACGTCGCGCGGATCAACTTTCGTGCCGCGCGAAACACCCGGTGACCCAGACGCAGATGATGTCGCCACAGGCTGTGCTTGCGTTTGCTGAGGTGCAGCCATCGTCGGCGCAACGTCGATCAGTTCGAACCGGTTGATCGGCGCGTCATCGATACACTCATCACATCCAGCATCAATATGCCATTGCAAAGCAGCAGTAAGGTCAACTTGAGTTTCCATAAAGACAGCATATCACGCCGAGCCCGGGTCATGCCAACCCACAGTAAGCATCAAAAACGACGTTTACAGGCTAAGTCTCTTCGGAAATGATCCGTGAATGACGCAAAACTGCATGTTATAAGGCTAAATAACGTAAGACTTAATATAGAGACGAGGCAAAAATGAACGACGATACACAAGAGATAGAGCTCGCTGAACGTGAAAGCATGGAATTCGACGTGGTTATCGTCGGGGCAGGACCTTCGGGTTTATCAGCGGCCATCCGATTGATGCAATTGTCTCAGGAACAAGAACACGAGATCACTGTTTGTGTTGTCGAAAAAGGCTCAGAAGTCGGCGCGCATATCCTGTCTGGTGCGGTCGTCGACCCCATTGCCTTGAACGAATTGATCCCGGATTGGAAAGATCAGGGTGCACCAATGGGCGTGCCCGTCACCGATAACCAGCACTGGGTATTATCTGAATCAGGGAAAACCTCGTTACCACATATTCTAATGCCCCCGCTGATGAGCAACGATGGCTGCAATACATTGTCACTGGGCAATCTTGTGCGCTGGCTCGCGGAACAGGCTGAAGCTATGGGCGTTGAAGTCTATCCAGGTTTTGCTGCGGCTGAAGTGCTGTTGAACGATGACGGCGCGGTCAAAGGTATCGCAACGGGCGACATGGGTGTCGGTAAAGACGGTAAGCCCGGCCCAAATTTTGAGCGTGGCATGGAATTACACGCCAAGTACACATTCTTTGCCGAAGGGTGCCGCGGGCATTTGTCCAAAACACTCATGGAGACATTCAATCTTCGCGAAGGACGTCAGCCACAAACGTTTGGCATTGGCATCAAAGAGCTCTGGGACGTGCCACCTGAAAATCATAAGGAAGGCACGGTCATCCATACACAGGGCTGGCCTCTCGCAGATTGTGCAGGTGGTGGCTTTATCTATCATCAGGAAAACAATCAGATCGCCATCGGTTTTGTGGTGACGCTGGATTATGAAAACCCAAACATGTCTCCATACGACGAGATGCAGCGTTACAAAACGCATCCGTCGATCAAGCCAATGCTTGAGGGCGGACGACGGGTTGCTTATGGCGCTCGGGCGATCAATGAAGGCGGACTTCAGTCCGTGCCAAAGCTCGCATTCCCGGGCGGTTGCTTAACGGGTTGTTCAGCGGGCTTCGTCAACGTGCCTCGCATCAAAGGTTCTCATAACGCCATGAAAACCGGCATGTTAGCCGCTGAAAGTGCATTCGCCGCATTGAAGGCTGAGCGCGCAAATGACGAACTGAGCGATTACGAACCAGCGTTTCGAAACTCGTGGGTTTATAAAGACCTGCACACCGTCAGAAATGCCCGCCCTGCATTATCTAAATTTGGTCTGACGCTCGGCACCATATATGCAGGCTTTGATCTTTGGATGAATAATATCGGACTTGGCTTTTTGCTGCCTTGGACGTTCGACAACCATCATGACCATGAGAGCCTGAAGCCGGCTAAGGATATGCCAAAGATTGACTATCCAAAGCCAGATGGCGTGATCACGTTCGATAAGCTGACCAGCGTATCATTTTCAAATACCAATCACAGCGAAGACCAACCCATCCACCTGACACTGAAAGACGCAAGCGTGCCAGTGGCAACGAACCTCAGTATATATGATGGACCTGAGGCGCGTTTCTGCCCTGCCGGTGTTTATGAGTATGTTGCTGACGAAGACAAAGGTGGCGACGCGATGCGTTTGCAGATCAACGCGCAAAACTGTGTGCACTGTAAAACCTGCGATATCAAAGACCCGACCCAGAACATTAACTGGGTTGTTCCCGAAGGTGGCGGCGGACCGAACTATCCAAACATGTAAATAGTCGACGTCCTCAAAGATAAAGGTAGACGCAGATGAGGGGAGCACTTGCACTCTTGTCACTCATTTGCGAGTCTGCCGCGAACTGAACAAATAGAACCCCTGACCGTCAGGATACTTTATGAAATTGACGCCCGAGCAAATTGCGACCATCGAAAAGCAGACAGATGCGCTGCCTATTCCTGAAGACAATGAAGCCAACACGGCTCTTGTTGAGATTTTTGGCGATAATACATATTACGCCGATCAAAATGGCTTGTGTGTTCTCGAACCAACCGTGGTCGATGACGGCACGCAGAATTTGGTTGAAGTCATTCAGATCGCTGAGTGGGCAAACGATGCCAAAGACGAATTACAGCCAATCGATCCACAGCAAACCGGTGCAATCCTCAGCCTCGTCGATCTTCCAGCTGACGAATAACGCCGTTTAAGCGTTATTATTCTGCTGGTGAGCGCCCTTGCTCAGCGGCGCGCATCTCTGCCTGCAATTGATCGCCACTCGCACTGCGCGGCTTTGTTAAGCACGCAAACCGTGAATACAGCACAGGTGTCAGGAACAGCGTAATCATCGCTGCCATCCCGAGCCCACCAAAGATCACCCAACCAATGGCAACGCGCGCTTCGGAACCGGGACCTGAACCCAAAATAAGTGGCAGACCTGCAAACACTGTTGAAATCATTGTCATCATAATCGGGCGCAAGCGAACCAGCGACGCTTCGCGCGCGGCTTCCAATGGAGATGCCCCTGACTCTCGAAGCTGATTGGCAAACTCAACCATCAAGATAGCGTTCTTGGCCATGATGCCGGTCAGCATCAGCACTCCAATCTGCGAATAAATATTGATCGACGTGCCAGTCATATAGAGCGCAAAGATCGCGGCACATATGCCAAATGGTACTGTGATCATCACGACGACGGCACTCGCCAAGCATTCGAACTGTGCGACCAGTACTAAGAAAACAACCAGGAATGCGATAAGATAAGTGATCAAAAGATCATGCGATGTTTCATTCAAGGTTTTCGCTTCACCCAAGAAGATAAGGCCAACATCACCTTTGAGCTCATCTGTAGCCACTGCCCTCACGGCATCAATCGCATCCCGGAGCGTGTACCCCACAGCCACATCAGCATCGACTTCAATCGCGCGGCGTTGCGCATGACGATCCAATTCAGCCGGAACTGAGCTTTCAGAAAATTCGATGAGTTGAGACAACGGCACAAGACGTCCACCTGCCGCCGTCACATAAAGGCTGGCAATATCCGAAGGCTCATTCACAGCACCTTCGCTCGCTTGCAACATGATTGGCACAGCTTTGTCATCAATCGTCAGCTCGGCCACTTCAAATTCATCGACAAGAACCTGGATCGTCGTTGCCAGGTCGGCAATATCAACGCCCAGATCTGTGGCCCGGCGGCGATCTATATTAATAGACAGCTCAGGCTGTGTTGCCCGAAATTCAACCCGTATATTACTTAGCCATGGGACTTCTTGTTCGATCCGTTGCACCAGATTGTTGGTTTCAACAAAAATCTTCTCGTAGTTCGCGCCAATCAGGGCGAACTCTAGGCCACCATCTGCATTCCGAAGGTTAAGGCTGTTCCCGCGCCGCACCCGGCCCCGCGCACCTGGTATATCATTCAGCTGTTTGTTAACGGCTGTCGCAATCTCGCCTTCACTAATCGTGCGCTCACCCCAGGGCACAAGCGGTGCATCAATCTGACCTCGGTTCAAATCCCAACGACCTGTAATCGTAAATAATCGCTCAACAACACCATCTTCAACATAAGGGCTGAGGATTTTCTCAACCGCCTCAACCTGCCGGTCTGTGTAAGGCAATCCAACACCGTCTGGGCCTGTCAGGCGCACAGTTATCTTGCCGCGGTCTTCTTCAGGGACGAGCTCTTCGCCAAGTTCCTGATACGCAACGTAAGTGCCTGTGATAATAACTCCGCAAATGGCGACCATAATAATTGGCGCACGAAGCACGAGATTTAAAGGTTTCGCATATGCAGCTATACATACGCCGCCGAATTTCGCGAGCAACCCGGCAATACCCGTCGCTTCTTTTTTGACTTCCCGATTAGGTAACCTGGACGCCAGCATTGGCACCAATGTTAAAGCAACAAATGATGAGATCGATACTGTAACAGCCAGCACAAAACCAAATTCCTGGAATAGTCTTCCCGCCGTCGATGGTAGAAACGAGATCGGTATAAACACTGAGATCAATGTCGCCGTTGTTGCCATCACGGCAAAGAAAACCTGCCGCGTTCCAAGCACGGCCGCAGCCCGGGTCTTGATCCCTTTGGCGCGCATTCTCTGAATGTTCTCGAGCACAACAATGGCATCATCGACAACGATACCCGCCGCCAAAACCATCGCCAGTAAGGTTATCAGATTAATAGAGAACCCGAGCATCCATACAGCGGCCAAGGAACCAACCAACGCAACCGGGATCGCGACTGTCGGAATAATTGATGCCCGGAACTGACCCGTAAAAATCATCAAGACGATAACGACGATCAAAATCGTATAGGCAAGCGTTGTCAGAAGCTCACTGATCGCACCTTTAATGAAGAGAGAATCATCTGAAATCGTCTCAATGGTGATGCTAGGCATTTGTTTCGAAAGCCGATCAACGACCTCCGCCACACCTTCAGCAATCGCGATAGTATTGGAACTTGCTTGTCGCACAACGCCTAAGCTGAGCACTGTGCGCCCATTCAGACGGACCCAACTCTCAGCTTCGGCAGGTGCAAAGAAAACTGATGCCACGTCACCGATACGTACCGGCTCACGGACAAATAGTTCCTCAATTTTTGTGGGGTCGATGACGGATGCATTCGCGCGGACCAGAACTTCCTGCTCACGAGACTGGAAGCTTCCAGCCGGCACATCATATTTGGCATCGCGCATTACTCCCGCCACGTCGGCGACCGAAAGGCCATAACTGGCAAGACGCATCGGGTCCAGCAATACGCGAAGTACGCGTTCTTGGTCGCCAAAAACATTGACGTCCGCAACACCTTCAACCGACGTCAGCTCAGGTATCACCTGATCTTCAACAATGCGCGTTAACGCGTCGATCTGCAGCTTATCACTCCAAACCGCGAGATGAACAATCGGCGATGCATCAGCATCAGCCTTAATCACAGTTATATTTTCAACACCATCTGGGAGCTGCCGCTCAACCCGGCTGACGGCTTCGCGAACATCATTCGCCGCATCAATCAGATTGACTGATGGATTAAAGACAGCACGCAGGCGAAAGTTATTTTCTTCACTGGAAGCTCGAACTTCTTTGACGCCATTAACCCGTGCCACAGCCGCTTCAACAACGCTGGTGACTTCGGCGTCCATGGTTTCAGGCGACGCTCCCGGATAATCCGCACGGACGGTCACAATCGGCCGATCCACATCTGGCAATTCCCGAACCTCAACGCCTAACAAGGCACCAAAGCCAGCAATCATAATAAGTAGATTAAGGACAATCGCCAGATAAGGGCGTCGCACACTTATCGTCGGCAGATCATTCTTAGATGTTGAAGTGTCGAGATTCTCGCTCACGACTAGAAGCCTTCACTGGCGGATATTTCAACCAAACGCCCATCACGCAACCGCTGCACACCTTCGACGACGACAATATCACCCGGCTTGATATCACCTTCGATGAGGACTTTGTTATTGAGGCGTCGTTTCGAGATCACATTTACTTTGGTCGCTTTACCCTCAGTGACCCGCCATACAAAGCTCTCACCATTCTGCCACTGCAGCGCGAGTTCAGGGACGCTTGGTAACATCGAGCCAGTTAAATTCACCGCAACAAAGAACGACATGCCTGGGCGCAATTCATCATCGGTATTCGGAAACGCTGCCCGTACACGCACTGTCCGCGAGACGGGGTCAATCCGGCTATCGATCTTATTGATGAAGCCTTCAATATCGCGGTCAGGGAATGTTGGTGTCCGGGCCGTAACCGGCATGTTTGTTTGCAGGCGCGCCAAGTTCCGTTCCGCGACATCAAACTCAACCCAGATGATCGATCGGTCATCGATTGTCATCACATCACTTTGCATCGTGATCCGATCACCCGCCTCGACGTTTGGCATTCCAACGACGCCTTCAAAAGGCGCACGCATGGTGCGATCACTTAATGCTTCTTGCGCCTGACTTAATTCCAGTTTGGCGCGTTCAAGGATAATCTCAGCATCTTCAACATTGGCTTTGGAGCGCACATTATTATCGCGCAACCGGGTCGCGCGTGTGAGTGCGCTTTGCGCTTCTTTCACCCGTGTCTGGGCAAGTTTAACCAAAAGACGTGCATCACGACTGTCCAAACGCATCACTACTTGGTTTTTTTTAACCATCTCGCCAGTCTCTATTGGCACCTCAATGATCTCACCGGCTGCAGCAGGGAACATCATTACTGATTGCTGCGCACGCCCTGTGCCAATCGCTTCGATCAGAACAGTGTCACGGGTCTCGCCAACGGCTTCAACAATGACAGGGACAGATTTACTCCGGCTTTTTGATTTCGATGCGGCCCCCTCATCAGATGCAGCAGTATCCACCGAAGTACTGGCAAACAGCGGGCTCCAATGATCTTGCGTTCCCCAGCCAAGAACGACGAGCAATACTACAATGGCAGCCAGCCTGATTTTCTTTACCGGTGTTGGTTTGTCATCCACGTCATATCGCTCCAAAACAAACCACCTACGCCGCCTATCACAGATTATCGGCGCGTATATGTGGGTAAGAGGTCGCTGGTGAACCCATGTGCATATAATGCCAGCCTCTTAATATTGTTGCACTTTATCTAGGCATTGCAAAAGCGATATCAATAGCGCGCATTCTTTTGACAGTCCCTGAGTGCGCGGTTAACAGTAATTCATATTTTTCCTTGAGAAAGCTCAACCTATGTCTGAACAGCCGACGGCAACGTCCGAGCCTGACTTAACCGATAGTGGTTACGCATGGTGGCGGCTGGCTGTTTCACTCGCGATCAGCACTGTCGGTGGCGTTGGCCTTTGGTCCGTGGTCGTCACATTACCTGCGATTGAAGCTGAATTTGGCCTCGACCGCGGCAGTGCATCGTTACCTTATACGGCCACCATGATCGGATTTGCATTTGGCGGTATCATCATGGGCCGCCTTGCGGATCGCTTTGGCATCTTCATACCTCTCGTGTTTGGGACTGTTATGCTTGGGATTGGCTATATTGTCGCCGCCCAGGCCGAAAGCATGCTCACGTTCGCCCTCGCCCAATCACTGCTCATCGGCATGCTGGGGAGCGCCGCAACATTTGGCCCTTTAGTCGCCGACGTCTCCTTATGGTTTGAAAAACGGCGAGGCCTCGCCGTCGCGGTTGTCGCCAGTGGGAATTATCTATCCGGTACCATCTGGCCGCCGATCCTGACCCATGCCATCGAAACTATTGGATGGCGCCAAGCGCACATGGGCATTGGTATTATCTGTGTCGTCACGATGTTACCTTTGGCATTTCTATTGCGTCGCCGCGCGGACACATCAGAAAAACCCGTATCCGCCGGAGGCTCTCGCCTGAGCCCGCCACCCGCGAATATGTCTCTGCGGACGATCCAGATATTACTGATCGTCGCGGGGCTTGCCTGCTGTATCGCCATGTCGATGCCACAAGTTCATATCGTCGCGTACTGTGGCGATCTGGGGTATGGTGTCGCCCGAGGTGCAGAGATGCTCTCTATCATGCTGGGCCTCGGCGTCGTCAGCCGGATTGCATCAGGGTTCCTTGCCGACAAAATCGGCGGCCTCGGGACATTGATTTTGGGATCGGTGCTTCAGTGTATGGCACTCATATTATATATACCGTTCGATGGCCTTATATCTTTGTATGTTGTGTCGGCCTTATTCGGACTGGCACAAGGCGGCATCGTACCAAGTTATGCGATGATCGTCCGGCAATATTTCCCTGCCCGCGAAGCCGGAACGCGCGTCAGCCTTGTTCTTATGACAACGGTCGTCGGTATGGCGATTGGCGGATGGATGTCCGGTGAAATTTATGACCTGACCGGATCGTATCAAGCAGCGTTCATGAATGGTATTGCCTGGAACTTGCTGAATATGTCCATTGCGTTCTGGTTATTGATTGGAACCTGGCGTCTGAAGCCTGCATAAATTTACCGTGATACCCATTGGCCGGGGCTGGCCACAGGCTATATGTGTCATTACTATTGTGATTCTCAAACCTTAACTGGAGCCTTATGCATGTCTCAACGTCACCGCGCTATTGGCCGGGCAAGTTTTAAAGCTTTGGCAGGCACTTTACTCATAAGTGGCGTTGTTACATTCGCTCCGGACCGTGCGCATAGCGCCAATGACACAAATTCCATTTCAGGTAACTTTCTTGCCGGGCACGTGGCACAAAAACGCCGTGATCTGCCAACCGCATTAAAATTCCTCAATCGGACACTAGATCAAGACAGTGAACAAATTGATGTTTTGAGACGTGCATTTCTATTCAATGTCATGGAAGGGCGGATTGATGAAGCGCTGGCTTTGGCTGAGCGTTATTCAAAGACTGACCCAAAAGAACCAATCACAGCTTTGGCGCTCGCTATTCGTGATGCTAAAAACGAAGACTGGCAAAAAATCATCGATCGCATGGCCGTGATGGACTCAACCGGCCTCAATGGATTTACGGCACCCGCATTGCAAGGATGGGCCGTGTTCGCGAAAGACGGGCTTAAAGCTGGTCTCGACGCGCTGAAGCCTCTCCGCGATATTGGTGGTACCCGCACGCTGCATGACCTGCATGCAGGATTGATGCACGAGATTTCCGGCGATGAAGCTGCGGCTATTACATATTACCTGAGTGTCGCCGAAGACAATGGCGGATCATCGCTTCGATCAACACGTATTTTAGGCACTCTTTACGAGCGCCAAGATAAAAAATCTGAAGCCAAAGCAACCTACGACCTGTATCTACAAGCACAGCCTGACTCTCAATTTATTACCCTGGATATGGATCGCCTAGAGACCGGCGGCACAAAGGCACCCGTTCTTATCAAGAATGCTCAGGAAGGCGTTGCCGAAGCGTTGTTTGGAATCGCCTCGTCATTAAATCAGCAAGGAGGCAGCGAAACCGCCTTGGTGCTGGCACGATTAGCTTTGTATCTGCGGCCTGAATTTCCCGTCATGAGATATATGGCCGGCGGCATCCTTGAGCAGTTGGACAGATATGAAGACGCCATTGCTGTTTATAAAAAGCTTTCGGACAACACGCCCTTTTCGCGCTCAGCGAAGATCAGAATTGCACGTAATCTGGACAGTATTGATAAAACAGACGAAGCCATCGACATTCTAAAAGCCGCTGGCGAAACGTACACCAAAGATCCGCGTCCTGTAACTGCGCTTGGTGACTTATATCGTGGGCGTGAGCGTTGGGATGATGCCATCAGCGCCTATGACGATGCGATTGAGCGACTTGGCGCGCCGGAACCTCGCCATTGGCAAATGTTCTATTCCAGAGGCGTTGTTGCCGAACGTGCCGGTCAATGGGAACGTGCTGAGAAAGATTTGTTGAAAGCTCTTGAGTTCGAGCCTGATCAGCCATTGGTCTTGAATTATCTTGGTTATTCCTGGGTTGAGAAACGACAAAACCTCGAGCGCGCATTGGAAATGATCAAAACCGCCGTCTCAAAGCGTCCCCACGATGGCTATATCACCGACAGCTTAGGCTGGGTTTACTATCAGTTTGGCCGCTATGAAGAAGCTGTCCCTGAATTAGAGCGAGCTGTAGAATTGCGCCCCGAGGATCCCGTCATCAATGATCATCTTGGGGATGCATACTGGCGCGTCGGACGGACGCGTGAAGCGGCATTCCAATGGAACCATTCCCTCGCCCTTGATCCAGAGCCTGAGCTCAAAGAGCAACTTGAGAAAAAACTTAAGCACGGGCTGGTCGAAGAAGCCGGTGCTGTTATCAAGACCACGCCTAATGGTGGCTGAGACGTCTATCGTCGACGCCGCACCCGCGAAGATTAATCTTTATCTTCACGTTACGGGCAAGCGCACCGATGGCTATCATCTTTTAGATAGCCTTGTTGTGCTGGCAGACGTTGGCGATCAAATCACTGCCACACCCTCTGACATCCTGACCCTTGATTATACGGGTCCCTTTGCCAAGGTTCTGCCGCCTGCAAAAAGCAATCTGGTCCTGCATGCCGCCGAACGATTGAAAGATGCATTCGATGTTTCCGCTGGCGCTGCCCTGAAATTGAACAAAGCCCTGCCGGTGGCATCAGGGATTGGTGGCGGCTCAGCAGATGCTGCGGCAACGCTCCGGGCATTGTGCGCGCTTTGGGATTTGGATGTCTTGCATCCAAAGGTCGCGGACCTTGCCTTGTCGTTAGGCGCGGATGTCCCCGTATGTCTTCAAGGGCAAAGCGCGATCATGCGAGGAATCGGCGAAGATATACGCCCCATTGACCATCTGCCGACGCTCAATCTGATCTTAATCAATCCCGGCGTCGAAGTTTCGACACCCGCCGTCTTCAAGGCACGAACCAGCACATTTTCAAACTCCGTTAAGATGCCGGGTACTTTTAGCGATGCATCTGCATTTTATACATTCCTGAAGACAACCCAGAATGATCTGGAGCCACCTGCGATAGGGTTACAGCCTATTATCGGCGATATTCTTGAGGCCTTGCGGTCATTCCCAGGTGTTGCGTTGGCGCGGATGTCAGGAAGTGGTGCGACCTGCTTCGGAATCGCTGAAAATGCTGATACAGCCCATGCCGGGGCGCTGGCATTATCGGCCTCCCACCCGGCATGGTGGGTTCAGGCGACATCTGTAAAATAGGTCGAAATCAGGCCTTAAAATCGGCATTAGCAGAAAATATCAGAAACCCTTACACTCGGGCTTGCTCCTTCGGGTCTGTTGGACTATTTTCTGGCTCGCTCGTAAGGGCAACTGGTTGATGGGGTGTGGCGAAGTGGTCTAACGCACTGGTTTTTGGTATCAGCACTCCTAGGTTCGAATCCTAGCACCCCAGCCAACAGGAAAACCCGCTCATCGAGCGGGTTTTTTGTTTGGTCCTCATCATAGGGACTCTACCTTGAGCGCCCGCTTGTGGCCTTAAGCAGACAACCGCACAGAATTGAGACGTCGCTTCAAGCCCCCGACATTGCAATTTAAACCAATTGGGTTTTAGGCAGCCTGAGGCACAAACTTAGTCAAGTCGATCCCATCCACGGCGGATTTATATTCATCTATACTCGGTGTTCGACCAAGGATTGTAGAAAGCACAACGACCGGCGTCGAGGCCAAGAGGGACTCGCCTTTCTTCTCATCAGTGTCTTCAACAACACGTCCCTGAAACAGGCGCGTCGATGTCGCCATGACCGTGTCGCCTTTTTCAGCCTTCTCCTGGTTGCCCATACACAGGTTGCACCCGGGCCGTTCCAGATAGAGCTTGTTTTCGTATCCCGTCCGGGCTGTTTCCTTCGGGGCACTGTCGTCAAATTCAAACCCAGCAAACTTCTGCAATATTTCCCAGTCGCCTTCGGCTTTCAACTCATCAACAATATTATAGGTCGGCGGCGCGACGACCAGCGGCGCATTGAATTCTACTTTGCCTTGCTGCTTTTCAATATTTCTAAACATTTGAGCAATAATTTTCATATCGCCTTTATGAACCATGCAAGAACCGACAAAGCCTAAATCGACCTTCTTTTCCCCCTTATAGTACGAGATTGGTCTAATCGTATCGTGCGTATAGCGTTTCGATACATCGATATTCTCGACATCAGGATCAGCGATCATCGGTTCGTTGATTTCATCCAAGTCCACGACGACTTCAGCAAAATATTTGGCATTGTTGTCCGGCGTAAGCGCTGGTTTTTCGCCAGATTTTATTTCTGCAATACGTTTGTCCGCTTTGTCGATCAAGCCTTTGAGCATTTGGGCAGCGTTATCCATACCCTTGTCGATCATGATCTGAATGCGGCTCTTTGATATCTCCAGGGACTCAATGAGTGTCGCATCGTTTGAGATACAAATAGACGCTTTCGCCTTCATTTCAGCGCTCCAGTCCGTAAACGTGAAGGCTTGGTCGGCAAGCAGCGTACCAATATGAACTTCGATGATCCGGCCTTGGAATACATTGTCACCGAATTGAGCCAACATCTGCGCCTGGGTCGCATGGACGACGTCACGGAAATCCATATGATCTCCCATGTGGCCCTTGAAGGTGACTTTAACAGACTCTGGGATCGGCATCGTGACTTCGCCCGTCGCCAGAGCCAGTGCAACCGTTCCAGAATCAGCGCCGAAAGCAACGCCCTTGGACATCCGAGTGTGAGAGTCACCACCGATGATGACCGCCCAATCGTCAATCGTAATGTCATTCAACACCTTATGAATGACGTCGGTCATGGCAGGATAATTGTCCTTCGGGTCACGCCCGGTGATAAGTCCGAAATCATTCATGAACTTCATAAGCTTTGGCGTGTTTGCCTGAGCTCTCTTGTCCCAAACCGACGCGGTATGACAACCAGATTGGTAAGCGCCATCAACCGCTGGAGAAATCACCGTTGCCGCCATGGCCTCCAATTCCTGAACCGTCATTGGGCCGGTCGTATCCTGTGATCCAACGATATTTACATGCACCCTGACGTCCGAGCCCGCGTGTAATACGGTGCCTTCATCAACGCCGAGCGCATTACTGTTGAAAATCTTCTCAACCGCAGTAAGACCTTGTCCCTCGAGAGCAACCTCATTCGAAGGTGCAAATGCAGATTTCAATTCAACGCCGAGCGCCGAAGCTGCAAAATTCTGCAGTTTCTTGCCGAAGACGATGGCATACGAGCCGCCTGCCTTCATAAACTCGACCTTTTCAGGTGAAAAGGATGAAGAAACATCAACAAGCTCTTCCTTACCGTCTTCATCGTAGAGCTTTTTGTCTTTAGCGTTGATGGTGAGGACAGTACCCGTTTCAACGGAGTAAACTTCCTCAAGGATAGGACTACCATCGTTATTCAAAATCACGTTACCGTCTGAGTCTACTTTCTTGACCCAGTTTTTAAGGTCGATCCCAACACCGCCCGTAACACCCACCGTCGTTGCGAAAATCGGCGAGATACCGTTAGTTCCCGCAACGATCGGGGCAATATTCACGAACGGAACGTAAGGGCTAGCTGGCTTACCCATCCACAAAGCAACGTTGTTGATGCCTGACATACGCGATGACCCAACGCCCATAGTTCCTTTTTCGGCGATCATCATCACCCGTTTGTCGGGGTTTTGTTCTTGCATCTCTCTAATTTCGGCTTGCGCAGCTTCGGAGATAAAGCACTTCCCATGAAGTTCCCTGTCCGCTCTGGAGTGCGCCTGATTGCCAGGTGACATAAGGTCTGTAGATATATCCCCCTCTGCGGCAACGTAAGTAATGACTTTGATTTCATCCTCAATGTCCGGCAGTTTCGTGAAGAATTCAGCCTTGGCATAGCTTTCCAGGATGTCTTTAGCGATTTCATTGCCAGATTTATAAGCTTTCTCTAACCGAGCCATATCGGCATCGTAGAGGAAAAACTGCGTTTTGAGGACGTCCGCTGCCGAACCTGCAATTGACGCATCGTCACCCAAAGCCAGATCAAGAAGCACCTCAACCGACGGGCCGCCTTTCATATGCGATAACAGCTCTAGTGCAAAAGATGGCGAAATCTCTTTGACAATTTCGCTTCCGAGAATGATCTCTTTCAAGAACTTCGCCTTTACAACAGCTGCGCTCGTTGTGCCGGGCAGCGTGTTGTAAATGAAAAATTTCAGGGACTGTTCACGATGTTCATTTTTGACATCACGGATCTGCGCGATCAGCTCGCTAACGAGTACACCGTCCTCAATTGGTTTTGGGCTCAAACCCGAGGCTTTGCGTTCTTCGATCTCAGCTAAGTATTCTGTGTAAAAGCTCATCATAATTCCTGAATCTTTGCGGCATTACGTACTCAAACGTTAAACCGAACATAAAAATGCGACATACACTTAATATATCTTAGGGCAGTCCAAGACAATAATATTGCTGAAGATGAATACGGGTGCAAGAAGCAGAAGCGCTTACGTCCGGCTCTGATAAATAGCAGACAGTCGACTTGCTCAACGAGAAACGACCACAGTATCTTAACAAATGGTGGTTATATAGGCGGGCTTTGTTACAGCTAAATCATTGAATTTACTGATTTTTGCAAAATCGTCACATTTTTTAGCACTCCGGCCTTCTTCTTTCCAAGTATTTCAATATATTAGAGGTTATCGTTCGCTCTAGGCGTGAACTAAAGTTAAATGCTTTCGACGAGGTCTTTGATGGAGTGATGAATCAAAACTTCGCTCACCAGATATCAAGTCCTGATTCAAGCTAAAGCACCTTGATTTACTCTTATGCTTTGAGCAAAGGGCCGTTACAAAGGCAAAAACACTGCATATATAACGCTTAATATACAACGCGTACGGTTATTCAAAATCTGATTGGAGCGTAATATGCGAACTTTGATTTTAGCTATGGCAATCGCACTCACGCCACTCGCTGTACAAGCGGGTGAAGTGGTTAGCTACAGTGTGGACGGTGAAAATTTTGAGGGCTATCAGGCGAAAGCGGCTGGCAGCTCAAAGGGATTGGTTCTTGTCATCCACGATTGGGATGGCTTGACGGATTATGAAGTAAAAAGAGCCGATATGCTCGCTGAAATGGGCTACGATGCTTTCGCTGTCGATCTGTATGGCAAAGGAAATCGACCTGTCGAGACTGGTGCTAAAAAAGCGGAGACGGGCAAACTCTATAAAAACCGAGAGCGGATGCGGAAACTTATTCTTGCTAGTCTTGCAGAAGCGCGTAAGTCCGGTGTTCAACCGACTGTTGTTATGGGGTATTGCTTTGGTGGCGCGGCCACACTTGAATTGGCGCGTTCCAACAAGGCATCCAGCATTAAAGGGTACGCCACTTTCCATGGTGGATTAAAAACGCCTGAAGGTCAGCAATACGCGGCCAGCACACCGCCTATTCTTGTCGCACATGGTGGGGCAGATACATCGATCACCATGGATCATGTAGCCGGTCTTTCTCGTGAGCTGGAGAGCGCCAAAGTACCATATGAGATTCAAGTCTACTCAGGTGCACCACACGCCTTCACGGTATTCGGTTCCAACCGCTACCGAGAGACCGCAGACATGCAATCTTGGGGCGCATTCACTGATTTCTTGACCACAAATTTAGGTGGCTCATAAAGCTCTGCGATAAAAGCATCATAACGAATTGAGATCCGCACCCCGGCGTTTAGGCGTCGGGGTGTTTGTCTTTTGAGCGATGTGAAGATGAGTATTTGTAGCCAATCATCCAACCATCTATTTTATAAGAACAGTTAAAGATGATTGCGCAGCGACACTGAGGGAATTGAAAAGTCAGCATGGAAAAACAAACAGCGACACTTGTAACAGGTGGATCAAACGGTATCGGCGAAGCGATCGTGAATGCCAGATTGCAGCTTGGTGAAACTGTCTTGAACTTAGACCGTACGCCGCCAAAAAACTCGTCCGATGCACAATTCATCAACGTCGACCTTGCCATCAACGCTTCGCTTCATGAAACCCTTGATGACGTTGTCTCGCGTTACAACGTCACGCGCGTCGTCAATTGTGCTGGCGTCGCTTTGCTGTCCCTAGTTGAAGAGTTCAACGAAGAAGATTTTCGTAAAAGCATGGAGTTAAACGTTCTTGCACCCGCGATCATCGTGAATGCCGTTATTCCTGCTATGCGCGCGGCGGGGTTTGGCCGTATCGTCAACATCGCAAGCCGAGCTGCACTCGGAAAAGAATTTCGTACATCATATGCAGGAAGCAAAGGCGCACTGATTTCCGCTACGCGTGTGTGGGCACTAGAACTCGGCAAGTATGGCATCACCGCCAATGCAATTGGACCAGGCCCTGTTGAAACAGAATTATTTCGCCATGCCAATCCGCCGAACAGCGAGCGCACATTAAAGCTCATCGACAACATTCCTGTGAAACGTATCGGCCAACCATCTGATATCGCGGCGGCGGCTGATTATTTTCTCTCGGATCAGGCAGGCTACGTGACCGGCCAAGCGTTGTTTGTGTGCGGCGGCATGTCAGTTGGTGACGCGGGGAACTAAGCCTGCGCACTGCCGATTGCTTAGTCTTGCGAACCCGCTAAAATCATAACATGGACGCATACACAGCAATTGCTCAACTCGCGATGGACCACGCAAGCACAGCTGCAAAGCAATTGGGCTGCACGAACATCGCTGAGCTGACAAAGAAAGCGAGCTTGCCAGGAGATTTCAAAATCCCTGGCCCTCATAAGTTTCTTAACTGGCACGGCTACACGCTCCTCGGCATATTAGACGTTCTTTGCGTTCACACTGAAGCCTCATCAAAGGCGTCCAATGGCAGCGATATAAGCGTGACCGAAGAAATTTATGATGTGCTGGTGAGGCATATTCCAAGCGGGACTGTGGTCAGCATCAAGCCGGACGGGAACGACTACACAAAGATCACGGCGCAGCTCGCCACAGAGCATGAACTCAAGATGTTCAAGACGTTCTTTCAACAGGACGAGCCCATTGATGACACCAAGTTACCCGACAATCCCATGAAGTGGCTGACGTTCTATAGGGCCAAGCTCTAGCACACCCATTAAATTGTATAGCCGCAATAGCCGCTTAACGTCAGCATCTATAATATTAAGTTTTCACAGATAAGGGTATGACCAGCTTATTCAGCAGATTCATCCTCGAGGGCATACCGTTTTAACAGGGGCAATTGAGTCATAATGAAAACAAAAGTCAGCCCCATAAGACCGAAGACCTTAAAGTTAACCCAGATGTCCGTGCTTTGTGTGCGCCACACCACTTCGTTTAATACGCCCATGAGGAAGAAGTATAAAGAAAAGCGCACTGTTAGAACGCGCCAACCTTCATCCGTTATCTGCCATACCGATCCCATCAATTTCTTCAAAAACAGGCGGTTTGTTAGAAGGCCTCCAATGAGAATTGTGCCGAAAATGGCCTGAATGATGGTCGGCTTCATTTTGATAAACGTTTCGTCTTGAAGCCAGAGCGTAAGCCCACCAAAAACACCGACAATTCCAGCTGATAACAGTGGCGTCATTGGTATCCGACGTTCCACAATATATGAAATTGTTAGAGCTATTGCAGTAGCGATCATGATTGTAGCTGTCGCCGTGAACAAATCCGCCGTGTAATAAGCGATAAAAAAAGCTGCTACAGGGCCATATTCAACGGCAGGGCTTAACCAGCCGGGACTTTGTTTTTTTTCTGACATTTGATGTTTATGGAAGAAACGTCAGAGAAGATCAAGCCAGCTTGCATAGATCCTATCAACGTAAAAATTGCTTCGTTTTATTGCTCTCAGGCATCTTTTTTACAAGGACTTCAAACACCAAGTAATTTCTCCTTGATCCAATCGGATTCGAGGAGAAATTACATTTATTCTTTTACCGTGGGTTTGTATTTCATTACTTCCTGTTGCTTATCGAAGCACAATCACGCCTGCGTCGAGACAAACCGTGTTTCGAGATACGCTTGGATAGCTTCTGAGCCACCTTCGGTACCGTAGCCAGAATCCTTAACACCACCGAACGGCACTTCCGGAAGTGATAGCCCCATATGGTTGATGGTCAGCATGCCAGTTTCCATTTCTTGGCCCAAGCGCTGCGCTGTCTCGCCCGACGATGTAAAGGCGTAAGAAGCAAGACCAAATGGCAGACGGTTTGCTTCAGTGATTGCATCTTCGTAAGTCGAGAAACGGTTGACGATGGCGACGGGACCGAACGGCTCTTCGTTCATCATTGTTGCGTCTGTCGGCACATCGGTCAGCACCGTTGGCTGAAAGAAATACCCCTTGTTACCGATCCGACCACCGCCGCTTGCCACTTTGGCGCCTTTGGCTTTCGCATCGCTGATCATCTCTTCGATGACAGGAATCCGGCGCTCGTTGGCCATTGGGCCCATTTCGGTGTCTTTATCGAGGCCATTGCCGATTTTTGTTTTTTCAAGTGCGTTAATGAAACCGTCAGTGAATTGATCGGCAATCTTGTCCTGCACTAAAAAGCGCGTTGGCGAGATGCAAACCTGGCCAGCGTTACGGGTCTTGAACGGTGCCATAATGTTGATCGCCGTATCGATGTCGGCATCGTTGAAAATAAGTACGGGTGCATGGCCACCAAGTTCCATTGTTGCTCGCTTCATATGTTGCCCCGCAAGTGCTGCCAGATGCTTGCCGATCGGGGTTGAGCCAGTGAAGGAAATTTTGCGGATCGTTGGGTGCGGAATGAGATATTCGGAAATCTCCGCTGGCACACCATAGACTAGATTGATCACGCCGTCCGGCACACCGGCATCGGTAAAGGCGCGGATCAGTTCTGCCGGTGACGCTGGGGTCTCCTCTGGCGCTTTAACAATGATCGAGCAACCAGCAGCAAGCGCCGCAGAAAGCTTACGAACGATCTGGTTGATCGGGAAGTTCCACGGCGTGAAAGCAGCGACTGGACCAACCGGCAGCTTTAGCGTCATCTGTGTAACGTCACCTGCACGGGCCGGAATGATCTGCCCGTAAGTACGTCGCGCTTCTTCAGCAAACCAGTCGATAGTGTCGGCACCACGGACAATCTCGCCCACGGAGTCGCCAAGCGGCTTACCCTGTTCACGGGTCATTAGCCAGGCGATATCAGCCGCACGTTCGCGCAGTAAATTAGCCGCCTTCCGCATGATATTGTAGCGATCAAATGCTGAAACAGCGCGCCATACTTCAAAACCTTTTTCGGCCGCTTCCAATGCTTGATCGAGGTCTTCCCGCGTTGCCATCGCCAGACGTCCGATTTCTTCTTCCGTCGCTGGGTCAATGATCGGCATGGTTTTACCATCTGCGCCATCGCGCCATTTGCCGTTGATGAAAAGCTTTACGTCAGGATATGTCTGCATGGGAGGTCATCTTCCTAAGAATTGGGTGATATAAATGAAAGCTCGCATCACGGTGCAAGATTTCAACTGCTGTACTACTAGATATCGATTGCCACTCGACGTTTCAAGGCTACCGTTTAGTGAGATGGTTTAAATTTCCGACCCCGTCTCGGCATGTGTTTTGATCACATGCAGCATTTGCTCATAGAACAAATTCGTTAAGTGACGGTTCTTATTGTCGCGGCGCACCAGCATGCCCAAGACTCGTTTCGGTGCTTTTGGGCCAAGCGGAATTTCCTTCAACGGCAATGGATTGGGCGATGCAACGCATCGCGATGGCACGATGGAAACACCAAGGCCATAGAAAACCATCGTGGAAACCATATCGAGACTATCAAGTTCCATTTGCTCGCTAACGACAACGTTCTTCCGGCGCAACCACTCGTCAATCATCTGCCCGGCCCAAAAAATTCTGTTGAAGCGGATGAAGGGATAAGTACGAAGCAATTCAATCGGATCATCGCAAGGACAATCCAACGGCGCGATGGCGACCATCGGCTCTTCGGCAAAGCGATGAAATTCCATATGTTCTGAAAAGTATGGTGGCGTACTGATGATCGCAGCATCCAATTTACCGCGATCGACCTGTGGCATCAGACTGGGCGAATGATCGGGCGTGACGAGAATACGCAAGCTCGGATAGGTGCGGCGCAAAGATGTGATGGCTTGCGGGATAATCCCGGTCATGGTCGTCGACATCCCGCCAATGCGCAATTCGCCAGTGGGTTCGCTATCATTTCCTGCAAGCATGCCAAGACGTTCATAGCCATCAACGATCTCTCGCGCACTTGTCACAAGCTCGAGACCCTCGCGATTAAGAACGGGTGGCCGCGTTGAGCGATCGAACAGATCGATCCGCAGCTCTTCCTCAAGCGCTTTCATTTGCAAACTGACGGCGGACTGCGAAACACCCATCTCGTCTGCTGCAGCACCAAAGCTACCGCTTTCTGCAACGGCGATAAGCATTTTCAATCGACGGATAGACATGGACACGAGGGCCTTTTATGAGACGGAATCTCCATAACATATAATAAGAAAATTTTATAATAAATGTAATTTTATTTTCTTTAATAAATATTACCTTACTTTATAGTATGAAATCGTCCTGACTACCATTCGTCAAAATTTTATCCCACAAGGAGCAAAAATCATGAGAGGTGCAGATCTCATCGCTAAAACGTTGTCCAATGCCGGCGTGAAAGTCATTTTCACACTATCGGGCAATCAGATTATGCCGATCTTTGACGCCTGCATTGATGTGGGAATCCGCCTGATCCATACCCGCCATGAAGGGGCCGCCGTCTATATGGCCGATGCCTATGCGCAACTCACCGGGCAAGTCGGCGTGGCGATGATCACGGCAGCACCAGGTTTCGCTAGCGGTTTGGGACCTCTCTATACCTCTCATATGGCAGAAAGCCCGATCTTACTTTTGAGCGGCGACTCGCCGCGATCCCAAGATGGCCTAGGATCGTTCCAGGAATTGGATCAAGTCGCCATCTCAACGCCACTGACCAAACTCTCATTGCGCCCAAAGGCAGCAGATGAGCTTGGGTATGATGTTGCCAGAGCCCTCAGAACTGCCGCTTCGGGACGGCCTGGACCGGTTCACATGGCACTCCCGTTCGATCTTTTAAACAACGATATTGGTGATGTCCCTGTACCAACGGCGATGGACTGTGCGGCGGAAATTTTAACGCCGACGGATCATGCCATTAACACCATTGTTAACGCCGTCGCCACAGCGGCGCGCCCCGTGGTCATCGCAGGACCTGCATTGAATACAACACGTACGGGTGATCTCATTTCGTCTCTTGCCGATGCGCTGGACGCACCGGTCATTCCTATGGAAAGCCCGCGCGGCCTCAACGATCCAAGTCTCGGTGCGTTCGCATCCGTGCTCGCCAAAGCCGACCTTATCGTCAGCCTTGGCAAGAATCTCGATTTCACTACAGGTTTCGCAACAGCACCTGCTTTTGCAGAGAAGACCAAGATCATCATCATTGATCCTGATGCGGATACTCTTGACCGCGCACGCCGCGCCGCCGGCAGCCGTTTGTTACTGGCCGCTCAAGCTGATGCGCATATCACAGCTGCCGCACTTATTCCCGCAGCCAAGGGCGGAGCACGTGCAGCCTGGCGTCAAGAAATGGCAGAAGCCATTCTATCGCGCAAAGGGATGGACGCCACGTCTACCTCGCTGCCGATGCGGCCCGAAGTCTTGTGTGCTGCCGTACAACGGCACCTTGATGCCGGTGAAGATTCGATCCTTATTGTCGATGGCGGTGAGTTTGGTCAATGGGCACAGGCCTGCCTTACAGCGAACTCGCGCGTCATCAACGGCCCGTCCGGATCTATTGGCGGGGCACTGTGCTATGCCCTTGCCGCCAAGATCGCGCGCCCTGCGGCAAACGTTGTCGTTCTCATGGGCGACGGCACAGCAGGCTTCCACTTCTCGGAATTCGAAACCGCGCACCGTTATGGTGCCGACTTCATGGCGATCATCGGTAACGACGCACGCTGGAATGCCGAATATCAGATTCAATTGCGCGATTACGGCGAAGCGCGGCTCAACGAGTGTGAGCTGAATCCAACGCAATACGATCGTGCAGTTATTGGCCTTGGCGGACATGGCGAAACAATCACCGACCCCGCCGACCTGGATGCAGCCATTGCACGTGCCGCCAAAAGCGGGCTCCCGTCGTGCCTTAATGTCATGATCGAAGGATTATCTGCACCCGCAGCCCCAGCGCATTAAGCGAAGGTCCATCTTCTATTCGAACGTCGGGTCGATATTTTCGTGAATCCAGCGCGCCATTGCGGTCATGCGGGCATCTTCGTTGTGCTGTCCCATGATCTGCATGCCGACAGGCAGCCCACGAACCGCCATCATCGGGACAGTTACGACGGGCGCACCGAGTATCGAGCTTGGGTAGTTAAACACCGCATCGCCAGTTGGCTCGGGCGCTAAGGGCTGACCAGGAATATCTCCGGGCCAAAGCGGTGCCGGACCAGGGCAAGCGAGCGTAATACAACCATCCGCAAGTTGCGCCAAAGCCTTATGACAAATGCGCGCGGTTTCACGCACCAAGAGTAAAGCACGGTAATCATCCGGCGTAATCGCTTCTGACTTTGCCAGGCCACCCTGGCCGCGGGCGCTAACGCCATCGGGACAACGGTCAATGAGGTTGCGTAAGAACCAGCGGTTTTCCCACGCCGTTATCATGCGGCAAACCGCCGTGGCGTTGGCAATACTCGTCTCAAGGCTCTCAATCCAAGTATGATCTTTTCGCCTTAGCACCGTGACACCCGCTTTTTGCAAGCCATCTATGAGCTGTTCAAATGCCGAAATAGTATCGGAGTCGAGTTTTGGCCAGCCTTCCATTTCCAAGACGATCAAACGTTCGGGACGGATTGGATGTGGGGTCGTCAACGGCCCCATCAGGCCAGATTGACCGGGGTCACCACCGGTGCGACTGGCAATCTCGATCGCCACTTGCCACATGTCCTCAATACAGGCCGCGTGCGGTCCATGCGTGCTCATTGATGTCGCCTGACGTTCGCCGCGGTGGATTGCGCCTTGACTGGGTTTGAGTGCGAAATTACCGCAAAATGCCGCTGGCCGAATGATCGAACCACCAACTTGCGTGCCAATTGCTGCAGGCATCATAGCAGCGCCAACCGCCGCCGCAGAACCCGACGAAGACCCGCCAGCCGTGCGTGTTGGATCAAATGGATTGCTCGTTGGCCCCGGATGATTGCCCCCCAGTTCCGCCGTGACTGTCTTTCCAAAAATAACTGCACCCGCTTGGCGCAGCGCCCACACAGCGGCGTTGTCGTTCTTTGGGAAATTGCCATCAAAAGCGGCGCAACCCATCTGAGTTGGCATGTCCTTGGTCTCGAGCAGATCCTTGATACCGACAGGCATGCCATCAATAGCAGACAGTGGATTGCCTTCCTTCCAGCGTTTAGTGCTGGCCTCTGCGGCAGCTCGCGCTGTTTCTTCATTCAACGACGCAAAGGCCTTCACAACCGGCTCACGCGCGGCGACCACTTCTAGGCAACGCTCCAGATAAGCAATAGGTGTATCAGAACCATCCGCAAATGCGGCCCGGGCGTCATGAAACGTAAGGCCCTTATACGTGCGGGGATCATAAGCGGTGGGTTGATTATCCATGTTTGCGGTTCCTATTCGGTGCTTCGATTGTTGAGTCTTTAATCATTCTCGGTAACAAGAAGAGCGATCGTTTTTAAATTATATGTGCCTGCCTTTGCAGGGATCATCTCTCCGGTGGTCAGGTCATAACAAACCTGGCCATCTTCTGCTTTCAATGTGACCGCTGTTTCTGCTGGCAAGACGAGCGACGACGTTTCGCCCTTCTTGTTTGTCATCACA
>Ga0209199_1001696_pt1 | contig 25495 bp, 20 predicted proteins | sample COGITO_mtgs_1105_7_FD_184805 | JGI IMG/M metagenome (GOLD analysis project Ga0209199, IMG submission 184805) | Pelagic marine microbial communities from North Sea - COGITO_mtgs_110523 (SPAdes) (version 2) | ecosystem: Environmental > Aquatic > Marine > Epipelagic ...
GGCACCTATAACGGGGCGCTACTACCTTCAAGCGACTACTGGTTTACATTAGATTATACAGACCCAACAACAGAAAGCCCAGAAACACTTAGAGCACACTTCTCATTAAAACGTTAAACAATAAAGTTTATTAAACAAAAAAGCCCACAACTATGTTATGGGCTTTTTTGTTATGCTGAACGGACTTATAAATTCATACTCAATGTAATTTAGGGAGTTTTTACAGGGTCTTAGGCCTGATTTTTGGAAATAAAAAAACAATTAAAACACAAAAATACCATTTATTACACATAAGAGCAGGGTATTATAACATACTTATTTAACTATAATAACAGGAAAATTAATGGATAAGTGTATGGAAATAATTAATTAGAATAATTATTAAGCAGAAAATTGGATAAAAAAAATTAGTTAAATTAATTTCAAAAAGCGTCGTTAACAGAGTTAAAAAAGATAAATATTTTATTTTCCCACTTAAAACACAATAAAGTCAATTACTACAAAATTAATGATTTTAATACACGGGCTAAATAAGGGCTGAAATAAATTAAATTAAATTATTAATTTAGTTAAGTAATATTATATTTTATTTTTATGAATACAGAAACATCATTGGATACTGAAATTGTCAATAACTCAAATAATTTAGAACTAAAATTTGTTGCTTTAAGTGTAGAAAAAGCTATTAAGATTGTCGCCGTTGATGATATTGTTTACTTGGAATCTAGTGGTCGTTACACAACTCTATATTTTAATAATAATAGTAATATTACAGTTTGTAAAAACTTAGGGCATTTTGAAAAATTATTTGAGAAAAATCATTTTATAAGAACTCATCATAGTTTTTTGATCAATATTGCTTACTTAACAAAAATAGTTAAAGATGGAAGTGGTCAGTACTGCGAATTAAACTTTGCTAGTGATATTCTCCCAATCTCAAACAGACGTTTTGCTTCTGTAAAAAAATACTTACACTACTAGACTAGCCAATTAATCAGATCTATTTACAGAATTTCTATTCGTCTCGCATTGTTATTATAAAAACCACAACAAATCATAAGCTACAGAACAATTTAACTTAAAATATAATTGTATTTTTGATGACGTAATCATATTAAAAGTTAAAAAACTGTTCCATGTCTAAACAAAAAGCAATCATCGTTAGTGGCTATTTCAATCCCCTACACAAAGGGCATTTAGAATACATGAATACTGCAAAATCTTTGGCTGATATCTTAATTGTAATCGTAAATAACGACCAGCAAAGAGCATTAAAAGAATCTAAAGAATTCCAAGAAGAAATGGAGCGTCTTTTTATTGTAAGCAATATTAAAGCAGTAGACCATGCAATATTATCAATTGACACAGACAGAACAGTATGCGCTACGCTTGGTAAAATTTCAACAGATTATGCAGTAGATTATGAACTTACTTTTGCTAATGGAGGTGATCAAAACAACCAATCAATTCCGGAAACCGAAGTATGTGCTAAGCTAGGAATTAACTTGATTGATGGTCTAGGAGACAAAATTCAATCCAGCAGTTGGTTGCTTAAAAAATAAAGATATCAAAAAAGTACACGGTTGCACATAGCAATCAATCAGGTTATTTAACATCTTTTTATGAGATTCATCTATTTTATTATATAAATTCGTGGTTGTTAAAACCAATTTAACATCGAACGATGAATTATAAAATATTTATATCTGCTACCATTTTTTTATGCTTCATTACGTTGTTACAAAACTGTAAGGACCCTAACAAAAGTTCGTCTAGTCAACTCTCCGAGCCAAGTGTAGCTAATAATAACAACGATTCCGCTGAAAAGAGTGGACTTTTGATTACGAGAGAAATTCCTTCAACACTTTCAGACTGGGTTGCCCTTAAAGAGCTTGCTAAATTAATTACAGATATTTCTAATGAGAATCACCAAGCACTTGAAGAATCTGAAGAATCACTTAGTGATTTATTTTCAGCACTTGTTGTAAAAATCCCAGACCCTGTAAATAAGAGTAGCATCACAACACGTATTAAAGTATTAGAAACTTTGGCATACAAGTTGAGAGTTGAATATAGTATTAACCAAAATAATTCAATTGAATTTAAAAACACTAAAATAGATTTGGCTGAAGCTTACTCTAATTTAATGTTTCAGATTTATAAGACCTTAGAAAAAGAGTCCCAACTCATATCTAAACCTAAGTAATCGCCTCCTGTTTGTTGTAAAATTCCTACAATTGAAGAAAGTGAACTTTACTAGTTAAAATAAAATAAGCCAAAAAGTACCAGAAAAGAGCATAATCTCCTTTCTAAGCAAATTCAACTTTTAATATGAAAAACTATTGTTATAAATAGCGTTGCTTTTTTATAAGAGATATTTTTATTTAGTCTCTAAACTTTCTTTTTGGGCACGGATTGCCTCAATAGCAATTACAGCTAAATTAAAATTTGGTGCAAGCTGCAGCGCTTCTTCCAATAAAACAATAGAAGCATCGTGATTAGTCTTAGGGTTTTCTCTAAATTTAGTAATACCTTTTAGATACATAAACCCAGACATTAAAGATACTTGGTAAGGCTGTTGGGTCTCATAGTAAGCTTTCATCATGTCCGTTGTAGAGTTTGCCATCCCATAAGTAATATTTAAAGCAGCTCCAATAAGATCATCTGTTTGAATTTTGAGATCAGCTAACTCGTATGCAAGAAAAGCCGATGGCTTACGTTTGTAAAGCACTTCATAGTGCTTAATTGCACGTGAAGGTTCATTTAATTTTTTTAAACTGACTGCTTTAACTTCTGACTCTAGGTCAGTGTCCGACTCATTAGTATCTATCCCCAAAAGTGAGAGTGCCTGTCGATGCTTCCCTTCACTCATGTACATATAGGCCAGAGTATCTTGACGTTTTATATTTGGCTCAAGAATAATCAAATGGTTCATAGCATTAATAATACCCTGAGTATCTCCCAATTGTTGCATTTGAATATAATATGTTTTGTAATGAGCTAATAAGTCAGAACTATTTTGTGATTGCATTTGTAAAACAAAAGCAAAGGCTAAAATGATAGTATATTTAATTTTATTCATTTAATTTAATTTTAATCAAAAGTAATAGATTTTTTTAATATCAACTAAGATAAATTCTAGATTAAAAAAAAAGCACTACCGGAGTAGTGCTTTTCAAAATTAACCAATTTAACTTTTAAGTAAGATATTAAATTACATAGTTCAAATATAACTGAGATCTAAAGCATCCACAAGCGGTAAGTAACCAGCGGACTATTGAGGTAATAAACGGGTGGATAGTTGAATTGAAACAAAAAAAAGCACTACCGAGGTAGTGCTTTTCAAAATTAACCAATTTAACTTTTAAGTAAGATATTAAATTACATAGTTCAAATATAACTGAGATCTAAAACAACCACAAGTGGTAAGTAACCAGCGGACTATTCAGGTAATAAACGGGTAGATTCAAAAAAATCAAAGGAGATGGCTAAAAACAGAAGACTCTATTCTCTTTTTACCAAGGCATAATACTGATTTTCTAAAGGCAGATATCCTTGGTCATATACAAAATAATAGACGGTTCCTGATTTTGTAGTGTAGATACTTGTGAAATAATTAAAGTCAAATCCTTTAGCAATAAGCTTATCACGTGTGGTTTTAGTTTTTTGATTAGGATTTAAGGATTCTAAAATACGCCAGTTTTTTCGCAATCGATTATTAATGTTTCGGATCAAGTTTTTTTGATCTTTATTAACTCGGTTGTTGTAACTATTGCGACAACCATCACTGCAAAACTTCTTGTCGGTACGTCCAATTATAGGGTCCTCACACTCTGGGCATTGTTTTTTCATTGAAATTAAATTACTTCTTAAAGGTAATGTAAATTATTCAATTACAAACGACTACAATTGTTTACAAACGAAATCAAATAGGTACTAACCGACTAATTCTTTGAGTGGATCGCATATTTGCAGAGTCGAATCATTCGATAGTAAACTGTAATAACCTTAAAATTAATAATGATGAACACACTTAGAAACAAAGTACAGTTAATTGGAAACTTGGGTAACGACCCAGAAATAATCACTTTAGATAGTGGAAAGAAATTAGCTAAATTTTCTCTAGCTACCAATGAATCTTACAAAGATGCTAGCGGAGAAAAACAAACCAAGACGGAATGGCATAATCTTATAGCCTGGAACAAGACGGCTGAACTCATTGAAAGCTATGTCACAAAAGGTCAAGAAATTGCGATTGAAGGAAAGCTTACCTCTCGAAGTTATGAGAACAAGGAAGGGGTTAAAAAGTACATTACGGAGATTGTCGTGAACGAATTACTGCTGCTGGGAAAGACCAATGCCTAAAACACAATCACAAGCTCACTTCGTGGGCTTGTGTATTTTTTAAGTAGAGTCTCGAACGGTTAAAGTTGAACTAACCACTACTTGCTTAATTTCCTTGGACTTGGTTCTTAACGCTTCTACCATCATTGTGGCGGCTGAGTTACCAATAGTATAACTATGCTGATTAATCGTTGTTAGTTCAGGAGTCAAGTTATGAGCCATCCGTTCACTAACATATCCGATGACTGCGATGTCTTTTGGGATCTGTTTGCCTGACGATTTTACCGCCTTCAAAGCGGCTAGTGAAGCATCGGTATCTAATGCCATGATGGCGTCAACGGCGTTTGATTTTAAATAATCAACCACGACTGCGCCTGCTTGCTTATCATCTGACTCCAAAAGTACTGGAGTTAAACCAGCAGCCTCCATGGCTTTCACATAGCCCTGAGCACGTTGCTTTCCAACATTTAACTTGTGAATCGTTGATATTAATATAATTTTCTTACGTTCTGAATTAATCAGCTTTTGAGTGGCTTCTGATAAAGCAGTAAAATCATTAGTGGTGACTTTCCCACAGTCAACAGAATCAATCACTCTATCAAACATCACTACCGTTTTACCGTTGTCCATTACATTATTAAAGTGATCGTAATTTTGTAAATTTTGTGTTTCTTCACAAACAGCTACGATAAAACCGTCTACAACACCATTAGACAACATGTTAAAGGTCTCCACTTCTTTAGCATGGGACTCTTTTGTTAAGCATACAATAATATTAAAATTAGTATCAGAAATCATACTCTCAATCCCATACAAAGCACGAGCAAAAAAACTATTTTGCACGCTAGGAATCACTACCGCAATGGTATTGGTTTTACCAGACTTAAGGCCTACTGCAATTTTATTAGGTTGATAGTTATGTAATTTTGCTAACTCAACAATTCGTTTTTTGGTGGCATCACTTATTTCATGACTATCGTTAAGCGCTTTTGAGATGGTTGAAATAGACACCCCTAAAATAGATGAAAGTTGTTTTAAAGTAATATTTGATCCCGCCATAAAAGCTAGTGTAATTGGTGAGGTATAAAGGTACTACAACGTAAGGTCTCAACAAAATTTATCACACATATTAACTGTCATTCAGGAACACAAAAACTTTGATAGAAAACAACTTCAATCGTCGACTCAAAAAAATATAGATAATTTATATTACAAATTTACCCAATTAGTTCCATTGAAATACCTCAGCACATTTAAAGTATTATCATAATAAATATCTCCTGCGCTTGGACTTGTAGATTCACTTGACGGTTGCAAGCTTATATAAGCTCCTGGACCTGATACTGAAATTTTTGAAGTTGCTGTAGCACTAACCGTTAAGGTAGAATTGGAGGTGCCGTCCGCTGGACTTGCCATTAAAAAGCTAGAATTAATCGCACTCCCTCTCCAATGAAAATCTTGTGTTGGGGTCTCTGTGTTCCAGCCTTGCCTATTAGTATCACCTTCTACATGGTAAAACACCTGCAAGTTTGAGAAATCGCTAGAAGTATCTGAACCAGAAGTCTCGTCTCGGACCCCGAATTTAATATCACTTGACCAATTATTATTATTATATATTGACCAGATACCAAACTGATTAATTTCATAAGAACCTGTCAATCCTCCGGTAATACTAGCTCCTCTTGGACTGCCTGTTTGATAAGGAGAAACGCCTCTAATAGTACTAAATCCTGTTAGATCACCATAATTATCAGAATCATCCACTGTTAGCTGAGCTCTATAATTTGCTAATGCCTGATCTGAAGTTTTACTTCCGTGAAAAATCTTCCCGTCTGTGTTCATGCTCCATTGAAATTCAGGTCTTTCATTAGTGTTAAGGACTCCGGTATGGAAAGACAATTCATTTGTTGGCATATTATAATCTATTTCAGCAAGCCAATTATCATTTTCATTTCCGAAAATTATATGACCACAACTATTTGATTTACTTAACAAGGTAATTCCGGGGTAAAGATTAGCGCCTGATAATGTAGAATTATTTTCAATAATCAGCATTTGATTAGGAGGAGTCTGCGAACTTGTAGTGGTGACTAAACTAGGGTCTGTAGTCGTTGTTTTAAGATGTAATCTACCAATAGGGTTGTCAACTCTGACTCCGACATTTCCTTCTAAAAACACCGCATCAGAAAGACTCATGCCGTCTGTAAATTTGACGTCTAAATTTTTCCAATTAGAGTTATAGGCCCATAGACTTTCTGTGACAGTGTCATAAACCAGCAAACCCGTTGCTGGACTAGAAATAGACATTCGTTCAGTTGAAGTCATGCGAGGGGCTAAAAAGCCTTGTGTGGTGCTACTAATATCCAAAGCAGAGGATGGTTCTGGATTTACAGTTCCAATACCGACTTGAGAAAATACTATGGCGCTCATTAGTAAGGCTGAAAAACTAACTGTTTTTTGTAAAAATATTTTCATGACATTTTGGGGTTGATAAATTTAAAAGAAAAATTAACTAATCACATGATATAGCATCTTAAATAATTTATAGTTTATCTGAATTTAATAAAAACTAATTAAACACCGAAACAAGAACAAACGAAGGAGTCAATCCATGTAATATTCGGAACAAATTGTGTTATAAGCGATTTTTATGAGTTAATTCGCTACAAAAATAAGGTCGCTATGAAACTAAATGTAAAACTTAAACCCTATGAGTATAACAAAATCTGTTCAGGCTAGCTAATTTTTAAACCATTTGTAGTATCATGTGCAGAGTCAGGGTTGACGAAAACCAGCTTTCCATCGGCCGCTTCAGTCATTAAAATCATTCCTTGACTTTCCACTCCACGTAATGCACGGGGTGCTAAATTAATTAATACCGTGACGCGTTTCCCTATTACCTCCTCCGCTGTAAAGCTATCGGCAATACCCGAAACTATCGTTCGAACATCCACTCCCGTATCTACCTGAAGGACTAATAGTTTTTTTGCTTTAGGCATTTTCTTAGCCTCTACAATAGTTCCAACACGAAGGTCTAATTTTGAAAAATCCTCAAAAGAGACTGTTTCTTTTTGAGACTCTATTACTTTATTAGCAAGTTCATTCGCTAGCTTACTTTGAGCCAATTTCTCCAACTGAAATTCAACTTCAGAATCTTCAATTTTAGCAAACAATAAATGGGCCTCCCCTATTTGATGAGAAGACTTCAATAGCGGAACTCCACTTTCTACGTCTGCCCATGTGAGAGCTTCCAAATTAAGCATTGTTTTTAGCTTTTGAGACGACCAAGGCAATAAAGGCTCTGAAACTACTGCGAGTGCCGCGGCTATTTGAAGGGCTACATACATAATCGTTTGCACCCGTTCTGGATCTGTTTTTACAACTTTCCAAGGTTCAGCATCTGCTAAGTACTTATTTCCAAGTCGCGCCAGGTTCATTAGCTCTTGACTGGCCTCTCTAAATCGGTACCGTTCAATAGAACTAGAAAGGATATTAGGATAGGATTGAATCGCTTTTAAAGCCGCAGTATCTTCCGTAGAAAAAGTATGAGGCGTTGGTGTGATGCCTTCATAATATTTAGTTGTCAACACCACAACTCTATTGATAAAGTTTCCAAAAATAGCGACTAATTCATTATTGTTACGTGCTTGAAAATCTTTCCAAGTAAAATCGTTGTCTTTTGTTTCAGGCGCCGTTGCTGTTAGTACATAGCGCAACACATCCTGTTTTTCTGGAAATTCTTTTAAATAATCTGGCAGCCAGACCGCCCAGTTTTTAGAGGTAGACAATTTTTGACCCTCCAGATTTAAAAATTCATTTGCAGGTACATTTGTAGGAAGGATATAACTGCCTTCAGCTTTTAACATGGCTGGAAAAATAATACAGTGAAATACAATGTTATCCTTGCCAATAAAATGAACCAAGGTCGTGTCTTCGTTTTTCCAATAAGGCTCCCAGTCTTTACCTTGTTTTTGGGCCCATTCTTTAGTAGAAGAAATATAGCCTATTGGAGCATCAAACCACACATACAAAACTTTTCCATCAGCACCTTTTACAGGGACAGGAATCCCCCAGTCTAAGTCACGAGTAACCGCTCGAGGACGTAGTCCATCATCAATCCAGGATTTACATTGGCCGTAAACATTAGGCTTCCAGTCTAACTTATGACCTTCTAAAATCCATTCTTTTAAAAATGCTTCGTGCTTATCAAGAGGTAAAAACCAATGTTTTGTTTCTTTTAAGCTTGGCGTTGCGCCTGTAATCGCTGATTTTGGCTTTATTAGATCAGTGGCATTGTGAGAGGTTCCACAGGCTTCACATTGATCGCCATAGCTTTCTTCATTGCCACACTTTGGACAGGTTCCGACCACAAAACGATCGGCTAGAAACTGCCCTGCATCCGCATCATATAACTGCGCATTTGTTTCTTCTATAAATTCTCCTTTTGCATGAAGGGTTGTAAAAAACTCGGAAGCCGTTTCGTGGTGTATTTTTGCGGAGGTTCGGGAGTAATTGTCAAACGAAATTCCAAATTCCTTAAATGAGGATTTAATATTTGCATTGTAATGATCCACAATGTCTTGAGGTGTGACCCCTTCTTTTTTTGCTTTGATGGTAATGGGCACACCGTGTTCATCACTTCCGCATATAAAAGCCACGTCATGACCCTTCAAACGCAAATAACGCGCGTAAATATCGGCGGGAACATAAACACCTGCCAGGTGCCCAATATGTAAGGGTCCATTGGTATAGGGTAAGGCGGCTGTGATGGTAAAACGTTTTGACATTGTGTGTTATTTAAAGGTACAAAAATACATAATATTACTTCTAATTAGAAACAGAATTTTAGAGAAATTCCTATCTTTACAAAAAGCCCCCTATAATGATTTTTAAATCTTTCGTCTACTGCCTTTTTCTGATATCGATTGCTGGTACAGATTTCCAAACTGTGGAGACTCCTAAAACAAAAAAATTGATGCCTAATATACTTTCTGACATGATACGCCCCGCTTACTTAAAAATTGGAGATACTGTTGCTATTCTTGCGCCTGCAGGGGTATTAAAAGAAGATCTTGAAGTCATTGACAATACAAAAATACTCCTAAAAAGCTGGGGACTAAAAGTGGTCTTTGGGAAACACCTGGAAACTAAAGCAAATCATTTTGCAGGCTCAGATTCCCAAAGAGCCAGTGATTTTCAATGGGCATTAGATCAGCCTAACATCAAAGCAATATGGTGTGCCCGTGGTGGCTATGGTACCTTGAGAATTATTGATGAACTCAACTTTGAAGATTTTAAAAAATACCCGAAATGGATTGTTGGGTATTCCGATATTACGGTCCTACATTCGGCACTAAACAACTTAGGCTATGAAAGTATACACGGCATGATGTGTATTAATTTAAACGAAGATGCCAAAGCCATAAAAGCCTCTATTGAAACCCTCAAGTCAGCGCTTTTTGGAACCCTTGAAAGCTATGAGATAGAAGGGCATACAGCTAATAATCCAGGGGATGCTTCTGGACAGCTCATTGGTGGGAATTTATCATTATTAACCGCCACATTAGGGAGTGAAACCAGCTTGAACACCAAAGGAAAAATTATTTTTATTGAAGAAATTGGTGAATATAAATACCATATAGACAGACAGCTACAAAGCTTAAAACGTGCCGGTTACTTTCAACAATGTTCTGGCGTAATTATTGGAGATCTAAGTAAGCTAAAAACCAATAACCCAGAATGGGGTCAAACAGTTGAAGCGCTCATCTTAGACATTCTAAGAGACACCAACGTTCCAGTCGCTTTTGGATTTCCAGCAGGACACGAACTAGAAAATAGAGCGTTATATCTAGGACGTCATATTAAGCTCAATGTGACCAAAACACGTACGCGGGTCTCATTTTAAGAAACCCCTAATCAAATGTCTGAATCCTACAACCGAGGTGTGTCTGGAGAACAAACAGCGGCTACCTATCTAAAGTCAAATGGGTACAAAATCTTAACCCAGAACTACCGCTATCAGAAAGCAGAAGTTGATATTATAGCTCAAAAAGAGGGCTGGCTTATCGCTGTGGAAGTCAAAACACGAAGCACCTCAGCATTTGGACCGCCTCAAGAGTTTTTAAAACCCGCGCAAATTCAACGCATTATTATTGCTGTAGATCACTATGTGGTATCTCATAAATTAGATCTAGAAGTGCGATTTGATATTATTGCCATTGTGACCTCAAAAAACTCCTCAAAAATTGAGCATATAGAAAATGCTTTTTACCACTTTTGAATCAACTAGTATTGAGAATTAGAGGATCCTAAGACAGAATCGGCTTCAGCGCTTTTAGACCGTCTTGAACTGAGTTAATATTTGGAAAACTCATTAAAAGTCGAAGCCCCAATCGCATTTGCTTTTCTTTTACTGTGCATAATTTTGGATGGGCTTGCACGTATTGCAACACTTTAGAGAAATGAATGCTTTGATAAAAACGACTGTCTTGATCACTGATAAAATACCCGATAAGCCGGTCTTGTTTCATGACTATTTTCTCAAAACCTAAAGTCGTAGCCAACCATTTAATCCGCACACTATCTAAAAGATCAACTACCTGTGTTGGCAACGCCCCAAAACGATCTAATAAATCGCGTTCAAACAACACCAAGTCTGCTTCGGTCTTTAATGAATTCAGTTGTGTATAAAGACTTAGTCGCTCCGTAATATTATTGATAAAATCGTCTGGAAACATAAGTGAGAAGTCCGTGTCAACAGTCACCTCTTTCACAAATTCTTTGGTATTTATATCTTCATTATATAAATTCTTAAACTCTGTTTCTTTGAGTTCTTCAATCGCTTCATTAAGGATTTTCTGATAGGTTTCAAACCCAATATCATTAATAAACCCACTTTGTTCACCCCCTAATAAATCACCTGCCCCTCTGATTTCTAAATCTTTCATGGCAATATTAAACCCACTACCAAGAGCTGTATACTGCTCTAAAGCCGATATTCTCTTACGGGCATCATCTGTCATAGCATGAAAATCGGGGGTAATGAAATAACAAAAGGCTTTCTTATTACTTCGTCCAACACGTCCACGCATTTGATGCAAGTCACTCAATCCAAAATTATTGGCATTATTAATAAAAATGGTATTGGCATTGGGCACATCCAATCCACTCTCCACAATAGTCGTACTGACAAGAACATCAAATTCTCCGCTCATAAAATCAAGCATTAGCTGTTCTAGTTTGCGGCCTTCTAACTGGCCATGACCCACTCGAATTTTTGCATCGGGGACTAGGCGTTGGATCAAACCAGCAACTTCCTTGATGTTTTCAATACGGTTGTGAATAAAATAAACCTGTCCTGAACGCTGAATTTCATAGTGAATCGCATCTCGAATGATGGTTTCACTCAAACGAATTACTTGACTGTCTATAGGATAGCGGTTTGGCGGCGGCGTGGTGATGACCGATAAATCACGTGCAGCCATCAAACTAAACTGTAAGGTTCGTGGAATCGGAGTCGCGGTAAGGGTTAGGACATCCACATTATCCTTAAGCGTTTTAAGCTTTTCCTTAACGGCCACCCCAAATTTTTGCTCTTCATCTACAATAAGAAGGCCCAGATCTTTAAATTTCACTGACTTATTGACCAATTGATGGGTTCCAATAATAATATCTAATTGACCTGATTCTAATTGCTCCAAAACCTCTTTTCGTTGTTTGGTGCTTTTAAATCTATTTACATAATCAATAGTGACTGGGAACTCCTTGAAACGAGCTTTGAAGGTCTTGGCGTGTTGAAATGCAAGAATGGTTGTAGGCACTAAAATAGCGACCTGTTTGCCGTTATCCACCGCTTTAAAAGCTGCTCTTAAAGCTACTTCCGTTTTTCCAAACCCTACATCTCCACAAATCAATCGATCCATTGGGCGTTCACTTTCCATATCCGCTTTGATATCCGCCGTCGCAGTCACTTGATCCGGCGTATCTTCGTACATAAAAGAGGCTTCTAACTCGAGCTGTATTGAGCTGTCTGGCTTGTATCTAAAACCCGTTTCTAGTTTACGCTTTGCATAAAGTTTGATTAAATTAAACGCAACTTCTTTAACCCTTAACTTCGTCTTTTGTTTGAGGACCTTCCAGGCTTTACTTCCTAACTTATAAATCTTTGGCAGCTTGCCATCTTTCCCATTAAACTTGGTGATCTTATGAAGCGCATGAATACTTAAATATAACACATCTCTTTCGCCATAAAACAATTTGATGGCTTCCTGCTTTTTGCCTTCAACATCAATTTTTTGTAAGCCTCCAAATTTCCCGATTCCATGATCAATATGGGTAATGTAATCGCCAATTTCAAGTTTTGTTAATTCTTTGAGGGTAATGGATTGCTTTTTTGCATAGCCATTCTTAAGATGAAATTTATGATAGCGCTCAAATATCTGGTGATCGGTGTAGCAGACTATTTTTTTGTCATGATCTACAAAGCCTTGATACATAGACATTACAATGGTTTGGCAGTGAACTTCTTGGTCTACTGTTTCAAAAATATCATAAAAACGCTGCGCTTGCTGAGCATTAGAGCAACATATATAATTTTGATACCCTAAATCATGTTGGGTATTTAAATCCTCAATTAATAAATTAAATTGCTTGTTAAACGACGGCTGTGGCCCCACGTGAAGCTCAACTTTCTGTGTCTCTTGTGTCGCTAACACCGCATTCGTTCCAAATTCAACGACAGAAAAATCTAATAACTGTGATTTAAAATTAGCGGACGTACAAAATAAATCTTCTGGACGACTGTGATTAATTTCAGAAGAAAGGGCGCCGTATGCATCTATCGCTTTCTGCTGAAGAGCCTCTGTGATGGCTAAAAAGCCCGGAATGTCTTTGGCAAAAACGACCGTATTGGCAGAACTATATTCTAAAAAACTCTGACGTGTTTCGTTAAGTAGTTTATGCTCAATGTTTGGTAGGATTTGTATTTTTTTCAAGGTCTTAATGGAAAGTTGAGACTCCACATCAAAAGTTCTGATGCTATCCACCTCATCCCCAAAAAACTCAATTCGATACGGCTCATCATGTGAAAAGGAAAATACATCAACAATACCTCCACGAACAGAAAACTCTCCTGGATCTGTTACAAAGTCAACTCTAGAGAATTGATATTCAAAAAGCACCTCATTAAAAAATTCTAAATTAAGTGTGTCGCCAACCCCAACCTTGAAAGTCGACTTTTCAAGTTGCTTTCTAGATACTACTTTCTCAAAAAGTGCTTCTGGATAAGTGACAATTAATGCGGGTTTTTTTTGGGAATTTATTCGACTTAGAACTTCGGCTCTCAATAAAACATTTGCATTGTCAGTTTCTTCAATCTGATAAGGTCGTCGGTAGCTTCCAGGATAAAACAAAACTTCTTTGTCATCCAATAACATTTCAAAATCGTTCAGATAATACGCTGCTTCCTCTTTCGTGTCGAAAATCAATAAAAAAGGCCGGTCAGACGACTTGAAAATTGTGGAAATCGAAAAGGTTAAAGAGGATCCTAAGGCGCCTTTTAAATGTAGTTTTTCTTTAGGGTTGGATATGAAGTCGCTCAGTTTTTGATGAATCAAAGACTGTTTAAATTTTTGAGAAAGAAGTTTTTTACTCAATATAAAAATTTTTCCAAATATAGGATATTACAATGTATTTGTGTTGAAATTAATAAACTCATAATAGCTATTTATTTTTGTAATAAATAAAAATAATGTAGGTTTACTATCACTAAACTCTATCCCTATGACTATTTCAGATTTATTCAGTAGTGGTTTCAACACCCGTAATCAAGATCATTTTGCAGCCATCGTTAAAGTCGCCATGAGTGATGATATCATAAGCGATGAAGAAAAACTTTTTCTGGATCGCCTAGCGCAAAATTTAGATATTTCGAAAGAAATGTATTTACGAATTTTAAAAGACTATAAATCACACCCTATTAATCCTCCAGCAAATTTAGAAAAACGAATAGAACGGCTATATGACTTAACAAGAATGGTGAATGTAGACACTATAAACTTTTCTCAAAAAGTAAAACTATTAACTAAACTAGCTATCGGACTAGGTTTTGCAAGCGATGCTGTTTCCCTGATAGTCCCCGTGGCTCTAAACCGGGTCTCTAAAGGAGATGAATATGATGTGTTTAAAGAACAAATTCGTGATTTAGGGATGCCTAAATAGTACCTTTTTTTGACCCTTGGTTTAAAATTCGCATAAGTCCCTCTTGGGCCACAGACGCTATTAAATTGCCTTTAGAATCAAACACACTCCCTCTGGAAAAGCCTCTTGAGTTAGAAGCGCTTGGACTGTCTATAGCATATAAAAGCCATTCGCTGATATCAAAATCCCGATGAAACCATATAGCATGGTCTAGGCTTGTATAAAAGACTTCTTTTGAATTTAAAAATTCGCGATGCGGCATTGAGGCAGGCCTCAAAATATTATAATCAGACGCATAGGCCAATAACTGATGCTGAAGCGGTATACTTTGAGCTACTTTTTCACAGGTTTTAAACCATATATTATCAAAAGGCGGACTGTTTTTTACTAGCTTAGTTAACATATTGTCTACGGGCTTAAATTCAAATATTTTTGGCAAAAAAGACTTGTATCGCTTGTAAGTGTCTGGAATCACATCCTTGAACTGTTCAATTTGCGCATGGCTGCTCATTAATTCTTCAGGAGGAAAAACATTTGGCATTGAAATTTGATGATCAACCCCTTCTTGTTTTCTTTGAAAAGAGGCGGACATATTAAAGATGGGCTTTTCATTTTGAAATGCAACGACCCGTCTTGTGGTAAAACTACCCCCATCTCTAATCACATCAACTTCGTATTTAATTGGAATGTCAATATTTCCACCCAATATAAAATACGCATGCATTGAATGGGCATAGCGATCGTCTGAAACGGTTTGGTATGCTGCGTGAAGGGATTGTGCTAAAACTTGACCTCCAAAAACACGCCCCCAGGGAGCTTTGTAATTTTTACCTAAAAAAGTATGATCATTAATTTTATCTAGAGTGACTAGTTCAATAAGCTCTGAGAGGGATTGCATATGCTGGTATTTATGACAAAAATAATGAATTGCACTCAAAATGACTTTTTTATTACTTTAACAATCTGTTAAATTTTTGTAATATTGAATAGAACTTAATCTATAAAAAAAAGAAATGGATCAACTATTAATCATTTTTGCGGGATTTCTAATGCTTTTAGGCCTTATTGGAAGTTTTCTTCCCGTCCTTCCTGGCCCACTCACAGGTTGGGCTGGCCTTTTAATTTTATATTTAATTCCCAGTACTGACGTAAGTACAACCACAATCATAGTGACACTTGTCATTGCGATTTTAATTTGGGTATTAGACTATATCATTCCTGCAATGGGAACGAAACAGTTTGGCGGCACAAAGGCTGGAATGATCGGAACTACTATTGGGCTCATTTTGGGACTACTATCCCCTATTCCAGGTGGAATCATTTTAGGACCTTTTGTGGGTGCTTTTGTGGGCGAGAGATTAAATAAAGCCAATACAAAAACAGCTTTAAAAGCTGCTTTAGGTAGCCTACTAGGGTTTTTAACGTCAGCCTTTATAAAACTAGTCGTTTCAATTGTATATCTAGGTCTTTTCATTTCTATAATTTGGAGTCAAAAATCTAACCTATTTTAATACCTAAATAGCATTTAACAATTTATTTGATTAATCTTTTATATTTTATGTTAAATTCGCCGTATAATATTTAAAACTCAAAATTATGAACAAGTATATTACCACCTTATTTTGTGGATTATTTTTTGTGTCAACAACTCTAGTGGCACAAGAAAAAGAGGAGTCAAACTACAACTACAATGATGCTTTTGGTCATGATTTCTATTCCAAAAATGGAACAGCCACTCGATCAGCTAGTGGAAAACCAGGACATGCCTATTGGCAAAATGGCGCCGATTACACAATCGACGTTAACTTAAATGAGACTACTAAAGAAATTTCAGGATCTGAAACGATTACTTACACGAACAACAGTCCAGATGAACTTGAGTTTTTATGGATGCAATTGGATCAAAACTTATTTAAGCAAGACTCACGTGGTAATGCTATTATCCCCTTAAGAGGCAGTCGAAACGGCGCTAAAGGTCAAAGTTTTGACGGCGGGTATGGCATTAATAAAATTCAATTAGTCTACAAAAAAGGACGTCGGTCTACTGTTGTAAACACGACCTATTCAATTGTAGATACACGAATGAAAGTTAACTTACCAAAAGCATTGAGCGCTAATGGAGGTACGGTTGGAATACAAATTGATTTTTCTTTTACATCCCCGGATTACGGTTCGGACAGAATGGGAGTTCTTGAAACTAAAAACGGACGTGTTTTTACACTTGCACAATGGTATCCAAGAATGTGTGTCTATGATGACGTGACTGGCTGGAACACCTTGCCTTATCTTGGTGCTGGAGAGTTCTATTTAGAATACGGAACTTTTAACGTGAATATTACAGCACCAGCTAGCCATATTGTGGTTTGTTCAGGAGCACTTTTAAATCCTTCAGAAGTTTACACACAAGAGCAACAAAATAGATTAAAGAAAGCAGAAGCTAGCGATGCTACTATTATGATTCGTTCCGAATCCGAGGTGACTGCGTCAAGCTCTCGCCCTACAGGCCTTTCCACTTTAACATGGAAATTTAGAATTGAGAACTCAAGAGATGTTGCTTGGGCGTCCTCAGCAGCCTTTATACTAGACGCCGCACGTATTAATCTACCTAGCGGTAAAAAATCTATTGCGATGTCTGCATACCCTGTAGAAAGCGTAGGACAAGATGCATGGACCCGTTCAACAGAGTATACAAAAGCTTCCATAGAACATTATTCTGAGAAGTGGTTAGAATATCCTTATCCTGCAGCAATCAATGTTGCTGGTAATGAAGGAGGAATGGAATATCCTGGAATTGTATTTTGTAATTATGAGTCAAAAACAGCCCGTTTATGGGAGGTTACAGACCATGAATTTGGTCACATTTGGTTTCCAATGATTGTGGGATCTAACGAGCGTTTACACGCTTGGATGGACGAAGGGTTCAATACCTTTATTAACTCGCTTAGTACGGATGCATTTAATGATGGAGAATATAAAGAACCCGTTCGAAATATGCACCAATTTTCTAGCATGTTAGTAAATGATAGGCTCGAAGCAGTCTACACATCTCCAGACAACTTAAAAGAAAGTAATTTAGGTATTCTGGCATATTACAAGCCAAGTGCTGGCTTGTCTTTATTACGCGAACACATTTTAGGCAAAGAACGTTTTGACGAAGCATTCACAGCCTATATTGATCGTTGGGCGTACAAACACCCAACACCAGATGACTTTTTTAGAACCATAGAAAATGTGGCTGGTGAAGACCTAAGATGGTTTTGGAGAGGCTGGTTTATTAATAGCTGGAAAGTAGACCAAGCGATTACAGAAGTGAAGTACGTAAAAAATGACCCGACTCAGGGAGCTATTATTACGATTGAAAACCTAGAGCAGATGCCTATGCCAGTAGTGATTGAATTTAAAACAGTTAGTGGCACAGTAACCCGACACACGCTTCCCGTTGAAATATGGAAACGAAATACATCATGGACCTTTCAGCATGACTCTACAGAAGCGCTGTCGAAAGTTGTCATTGATCCTGACTACGTATTGCCGGACGTCAATTCAAGTAATAATAAATGGAAAGCAACAGACGGTACTGCTAGTGTAGAAATTTTAACAGGCTATGTAGGTGACTACAGTTCCACTACATTCCCAATGCCTATGACCGTTGTTGAAGCAAATTCGGTGCTGGAACTTCAACTTGAAGGACAGCCTTCTTTGCCTTTAGAAAGTGAAGGAAATGGTGAGTTTGTATTTGAGGAAGCTGGTCTTAAAATGAAATTTAATGCCGAAAAAACTGGGTTTAGCCTAGAAGTAAACGGTCAAACTTTCGAATTCACGAAGAATTAAGAAATAAAATTCACGACTAAAAAAGGCGTTCCTATAGGAACGCCTTTTTTTTATAATAATGACTGCGGATTGGCATGAATTTATAGACTTCAAATATCCACTAAATAAAAAAAGCCCTCCATTTTCAGGAAAGCTTCTCACTGGTTTTGTCACAAACCACGGATAATCGTCTGATTATCACAACACAACATCTTTTTTACTAGTGTATTTTATTAAAAATACGTAGCGGTCTGGACGGGACTCGAACCCGCGACCCCCTGCGTGACAGGCAGGTATTCTAACCAACTGAACTACCAAACCGTTGCGTTATTGCGGTTGCAAATATACACTGCATTTTTCATAACACAAGTGTTTTTGGATTTATTTTTCACTAAAGTGTGTATTTAAATGAATTTCTGACGCTCCACCAAAAAGGTGGTTAATAATTTGTCAAAACCTTCTTGAATATCCACGCCTACATAATTGATTTTGTACTGCCCACAGGTCCTACGTAAGTCCTTGAAATAGGCCTCTATAGCAGCTTCATAATTTTTCTGAATTGCTTCTGGATGCACATCTACAGCAGCTCCAGACTCCACATCCACAAAGCGTTTGGGAGCATTATCAAATTTGAAATTATATTCTGTAGCCTTGTCATAAACATGAAACAACACCAATTCATGCTTATTATGCTTCAAATGACGCAGTGCCTCAAAGAGTTTATCGGCATCTTGATCTGGCTGAAGCATATCGGTAAACAAAAAGATCAAAGAACGGCGGTGAAGCTTTTCTGCGATTTGATGCAAGACCTCATAGGTTTTAGTACCCGCTGAATCTGGGGATTGGGTGGCTGTTGTCGTTAAACAATCTAGAAGCATTTGATGATGGCGCTCACTCCCTTTTTCGGGGGCGTAGTAATCTAGCGCATCCGAATACACACTTAAACCCACAGCATCTCGTTGCTTTTTTAAAAGCTGCATTAGAGCCGCAGCAGCTAGTGCAGAAAAACTTATTTTAGTAAGGTGGTTAATATCCTGTTGTGGCTGCTCTGGATAATGCATAGAACTGCTATTATCCACAATCAAATGACAGCGTAAATTCGTTTCTTCGTCATAACGCTTGGTGTATAGCTTATCTGTCTTGGCAAATAACTTCCAATCGATGTGACGGGTGCTCTCTCCATTATTATAAATTTTATGTTCCGCAAATTCAGCCGAAAACCCATGAAATGGACTTTTATGCATCCCAGAAATAAAGCCTTCTACAATAGATTTAGCTAATAAATCAAAATTTAAAAACCCGGAGGCTTGCTGTAATTCTTTCTGAATATCCATAGGTCCTAAACTAAAAAAGGTTTGCCAATAAGACAAACCTTTTTAATAATCTTTTTTTTCTGCGTATTATAGTAAGGCATCAATTGCTTCTGTATACACATTTTTTGGAGACACCCCGACTTGACGGCCTACAACTTCTCCGTTTTGAAATACCAATACAGTGGGAATATTTCGAACGCCGTATTTAGCAGCAAATTCTTGATTTGCATCTACATCAACTTTGCCTACAACTGCTTTATCTCCATATTCTGTACTAATCTCTTCAATGATAGGGCCTACCATTCGACAAGGACCGCACCATGCTGCCCAGAAGTCTACTAAAACAGGTTTTGTACTTTTTAATACTGTTTCCTCAAAATTTGCGTCTGTTATTTCTAATGCCATAATACTTTATTTTTAACTGTTTTTATAATATTAATTTGTGTTTTCTAATTAAGATAGTTTCGGCTCAAGAACGGATATACTCAAGCGGTTTTTTTTATTTATAAATCAAACACCACAAATAAACTATTTTAACTTCCCTACAAAACTAGTTAAAAAACTAAGGAATCCGAATCTTGCACGATTTGTTTTTCCTATGCTGAGATTGTTCAAAATTATACCTCTTTAATTTAACTTATAAAACACCTCTTGAGATTTCAACTCTTCTAACAACTCTTGGGATATTTTTATTTTTTGTAAGCGACTACTCATTTCCAATTTTAATTCATCATCATCGTCATAGACCACAAATTTAAGGGCATGATTCCCAGAATGCATTTGGAGAAGCTCTTTTATGGTCTGTATTTTCTCTTCAGAGATTTCTTTTATATTTAATTGTATCGATAGTTTTTTGGCATAGGACTCCATAATGTCATGCAGCAGCTGAAAGCTATTAAACTGCAGCCGTGGCTCTCCTTTTGCACCTGTTTCCCGATTGGTCCAGCCCTCTCTGATAAGGGTTCGCACAAATACAAAATTATTATGCATCAAAAAGTGTTTGAACTTTAGGTATTCTTCTCCAAAGATTCGAAACTCATGGCTATTCATGTAATCTTCTATGATAAACGTCCCCCATCCTTTACCCTGTTTACTCACGCGGTGCTGTACATCCGTCACCACGCCCCCAAAGGAAATTTCTTTGTTTAAAAACCCAGGTAAATCTCGAAAAACAGAAATATCACCATTACAAAAATTTTGCATTTCTAGCTTAAAATCATCTAAGGGATGGCCAGAAATATAAATCCCTACCACTTCTTTTTCACGCGCTAATTTCTCCATAGTCCCCCATAATTCACAGGGCGGAATTAGAGGCTCATCAATCTGAACATCACTCGACTCTCCAAACAAGCTAACCTGTGCTGAGTTTTTATTTTCTTGATAGCGATTGGCATATTTAATCGTTTTCTCTAAAAAAGTAACTCCATCGCCTTCGTCATGAAAATATTGGGCTCTGTGGGTGCTTGAAAAACAGTCAAAACCGCCTGCATTAGCTAGGTTTTCAAATGCTTTTTTATTAGCAGCTCTAAGGTCTATTCGTTTGGCCAAATCAAAAATTGATTTGTAAGGCCCTTCATTTTTTCGCTCTTCAACAATGGTTTTAACAGCTCCATGACCAACCCCTTTAATGGCGCCCATTCCAAAACGAACGGCATTATTTTGGTTGACCGAAAACTTATAATAACTCTCGTTGACATCCGGTCCTAAAACATTTAATTTCATACGCTTGCACTCTTCCATAAAGAAGGTGACTTGCTTGATATCATTCATGTTATTTGACAACACTGCAGCCATATATTCGGCCGGGTAATGCGCCTTTAAATAAGCTGTTTGATAGGCAATCCAAGCATAACAGGTAGAGTGCGATTTGTTAAAGGCATAACTTGCAAATTTTTCCCAATCCGTCCAAATCTTCTCAAGTTTATCTGAGGCCATTCCTTTGGCGGCAGCCTGATTGATAAACTTCGGTTTCATTTTATCGAGTACCGCGATTTGCTTTTTACCCATCGCCTTACGCAAGACATCTGCCTCACCTTTGGTAAAGTCTGCTAGCTTTTGCGACAACAGCATTACTTGCTCTTGATAGACGGTAATTCCATAGGTTTCCTTCAGGTACTCTTCCATTTCCGGAAGATCATAACTAATCTCTTCATCCCCTTGCTTACGGCGAATAAAACTCGGTATGTATTCAATAGGCCCTGGTCTATACAAGGCATTCATTGCAATTAAATCGGCAAAAACAGTGGGCTTTAAGTCCCGCATATGTTTCTGCATACCAGGCGATTCATACTGAAAAACGCCGACCGTTTCTCCTCTTTGAAACAGCTCATAAGTGAGTTCGTCATCCAAAGGGAAACTTTCTGGGTCTAAGGTCACATCATACTTTGCCTTTACAATTTTGACCGTATCCTTGATCAATGTTAGTGTTTTCAGTCCTAAGAAATCCATTTTTAGAAGACCTGCATCTTCTACGACAGAGTTATCAAACTGAGTCACATAGAGATCCGAATCTTTGGCGGTCGCAATTGGCACATAATTTGTAATATCACTAGGGGTAATAATCACCCCACAGGCATGAATCCCTGTGTTTCTTAGTGAGCCTTCTAATACCTGCGCTTGATTAATAGTTTCCGCTTCAAGGTCATCGCCTTCAGATAAATTAAGCAGCTGATTAATTAATTCCATATCCTCTGCCCTAAACTTGGCCTTTAATTCTTTTTCTGGAGTGTTGAAAATTTTACTCAACTTGGCCATATTAGGAATTAACTTGGCAATTCGATCGGCATCACCAAGAGGTAAGTCTAAAACACGAGCAGTATCACGGATGGATGATTTTGCTGCCATAGTTCCATACGTAATAATTTGAGCCACTTGACTGGACCCATATTTATTAATCACATAGTCCATCACACGCCCACGACCTTCATCATCAAAATCGATATCAATATCCGGCATACTCACACGGTCTGGATTTAAGAAACGCTCAAAAAGTAAATCGTATTTAATGGGGTCAATATTGGTAATCCACAAACAGTACGCCACTACGGATCCTGCAGCAGACCCTCGACCAGGACCAACCGACACATCCATGGAACGCGCCACACGTATAAAATCTTCTACAATCAAAAAATAACCAGGATAGCCCGTGTTTTCAATTGTTTTTAACTCAAACTCAAGTCTTTCTTTTATGGCATCCGTAAGCTCACCGTAGCGTTTTTCGGCCCCTATATATGTTAAATGACTTAAGTAAGCATTTTCACCACGGTTCCCACTGTCGGACGTATCGGCAGGGTTGATAAATGAATCGGGGATGTCAAACTTTGGAAGTAAAACATCACGCGCCAGTTCAAAAGGGACGATTTTATCAACCACCTCTTGAATGTTAATAATTGCCTCTGGAATATCTTTAAAAAGAGATTTCATTTCATCAGAGGACTTAAAATAATACTCTTGGTTGGGAAGTCCATAACGGTACCCACGACCACGACCTATTGGGGTCGCTTGTTTTTCCCCGTCCTTTACACACAGTAAAATGTCATGTGCATTGGCGTCTTCTTGATTGATATAATAGGTGTTGTTGGTCGCCACTAATTTGACCTGATGCTTTTGGGCCATGCTAATGAGTACCGGATTGACTCGGTCTTCATCTTCTTGTTGATGACGCATAATCTCCACATACAAATCCGCTCCAAATTTTTCTTTCCACCATAAAAGGGCTTCTTCGGCTTGGCGCTCACCAACGTTTAGTATTTTAGAAGGAACTTCACCGTATAAATTTCCTGTTAGGACAATGAGATCTTCTTTATAAGTTTCAATAATACTACGGTCGATTCTTGGTAAATAGTAAAAACCATCCGTGTAAGCCTTAGACGACATTTTTACTAAATTATGATATCCTTTTTTTGTTTTGGCTAAAAAGACCACCTGATAACCGTTGTCTTTTTGAGATTTATTGGTATGGTCTTCACAGACGAAAAACTCACAACCAACAATGCCTTTAATTTCTTGCCCTTCTCCAGGCTCGTCACGGTCTAATGCCTCTTGATTTTGCTGACGAATCGTGCGGTTATAGTTGCCAATTTCCTTCACAAAGTGAAAGGCTCCCATCATATTTCCGTGATCTGTTATTGCCACAGCAGGCATCTGATTATCCGATGCCGCCGCTACTAAGTTTTTTACACTTATCGTAGATTGTAAAACTGAAAACTGGGAGTGGTTATGCAAGTGAACAACTTCAACGTCAGTGAGAACCTCTGGAACTTCTGTTGGCACGTACTGAGGCGTTACCGACTCTTTTTCTTGCTGTATTCTGGCTGCTATTTTTGCCGATTGCTCTTTGAGGTTGATGTGCTTAATTCCTACTGGCGAGATCGCATTTTGATTGACAGATTGAAACTGCTGGTAGTAATTATTTGGTCCTTGAAGCTGATCAATACTAAATTCTTGACGCCGTATGAGTTCTAAAAAGCAACGGGTCGTAGCCTCTACATCAGCAGTGGCATTATGCGCCTCTCCAAAAGGCTTACTGAACAAAAATTGATGTAGTTCTGTTAGTGTGGGTAATTTAAACTTACCCCCTCTACCCCCAGGGATCTGACACATAGAGGCTGTTTTCTCGGTACAAGTGTCTAAAATAGGAAGTTGATTTAAAGGGGAAACCACTTGAAGCCGGTGAAATTCACAGCCCATAATATTTAAATCAAAACCCACATTTTGTCCCACTACAAACGTAGCCTTAGAAAGGGCAATGTTAAATAGCTCTAAGACCTCAGCAAGAGCCCTCCCTTGTTCGGAAGCCAATTCTGTAGAGATGCCATGAATTTTTTCAGCGTCGTAAGGAATATTAAAGCCCTCCGGACGTATTAGATAGTCTTGATGCTCCAAACACCTCCCTATATCATCGTGTAATTGCCATGCAATCTGAATGCAGCGCGGCCAATTATCCGTGTCGGTAATGGGAGCGTTCCAACGCTTTGGCAACCCTGTGGTTTCAGTGTCAAATATTAAATACATCTATTTTTTTTGGTATAAAACGGAATTCTAAATATAAAACTATTTAGTAATTTGAAGAGTCAAAATGGATAATAATTATGAACAAAAAAAACAGTGCCGATGGGCACTGTACATCACTAATTCGTAAGCTCAAAGAGCTGAATTTACGGGTTAGTAACTGGTAATTTGTATAAAATTCCTTCTGAGAAGTTAACAACATCAGACCCCGATGCGTTATAGGCATTAAAGTAAAAAGACCCTGTAATGGCTCCAGTTTCATCTATCTCCTCTATAGAAATCTTCCCATCACTGACATATACAATACTCCCTACTCCGTCATTGGTGGTGCTGTATTGAGAACCGTCATCAGAATAAGAGGCGGTAGCCGTAAAAGCAGAACCCAATTCGTATGAACCCAAGATAAGAGTGGGTATTTGAAGTATAATGGTCCCAAAACCGTCTGACCCCGTAAAAGTAGTAACTCCTGAGGGATCACTAACCACTGTAGAAACGGTAGATTTCCATTGGAAATCTCCATTTTTCATACTCTGAAAAGCAGGTAAGCTCGTTTGAATATCATCTTGGCAGCCAAATAATGTGACTGTAATTAAAAAGAGAGTAAAAATATTTTTCACAACTGAGGTACTTTAAGGTTAGGTGTAGAGACAAAAATAGTGAACATTTGCACAACGAGTTCAAAAGTATAAAAAAAATAAACAAAAGATTGTATAAAGGAAAAATATAGTATATTTGCCGACTCATTAATAACCGAGGTCGAGAACCTCACAAATTAATTATTATGCCAGTAAAAATAAGATTACAAAGACACGGTAAAAAAG
>Ga0209199_1001706_pt1 | contig 25368 bp, 20 predicted proteins | sample COGITO_mtgs_1105_7_FD_184805 | JGI IMG/M metagenome (GOLD analysis project Ga0209199, IMG submission 184805) | Pelagic marine microbial communities from North Sea - COGITO_mtgs_110523 (SPAdes) (version 2) | ecosystem: Environmental > Aquatic > Marine > Epipelagic ...
TTTGATAGTCCGGATGAACGGCATCCGAGAAGTAGACGGCCTCGTCGGCAGGCAAGTTATTCAGTAGGTTTTCATAAAATGCGATGAATGCGGCCTGCTTTTCGACGTCAGACACACGGGGCAGCGCCTTTGGTTTGCGATATTCAAAGCCCGGGCGCGCCAAAAGCTTAACACAGCCTGAATGAGAATACCGCAGATCGAACTGCGCCGTGACATAGGCGCGTATTTCCACCGTAGATCGGCAAAAGCGGTCCTCAAGCCACGCGCAAAGAACTACCTGCTGCGCGACAGCCAGCCGCGATTGTCCGCCTTTCCAACCATCATAAGCCACTGCATCCCAGCCCTCGGCTAGATATTGTTTGCGCCAGCCACGCACCGTGTCATCATCAAGGTAAAGTACCTGCGCAATCTCGAACAGGACTTGCCGTCATCCAACAGTAAAAGCGCATTTGCCCGCCTTGCAACGCCATGATCCTCCCGCTGTCGCTTCACACACACCAGAAGTTCGCCGCGGTCCTCAAGGGAAAGAAAATTTGAACGGTTCATACGGAAACAAGAATCCATTTGCGCGCGAACATCAACAACTTTTTCGGGTCCTTAACGACTCGCAGTATATCATAAATTTAAATGCTTGGGCTTGCTTTAGTATATAGACGGCGCGCTCACAGTTTCGCATGCAACGGGTATAAATGTAGCTTAAATTGCCGTAAGTGTTGCAAAAGCTACCGTAGACATAATTGAAGCCTCTGCGCCGCATAAACCAGCAGATCATAACGATCTGGCCTACTCTGCCAGCCAAATGTTATTTGTGTATCACGCATGCTAAAATGATCCGGCACGTGATAAAACTTTAACCTTGCTTTAGGACCCTTGGCCGATAAGCCCACCCTTTTACATCACGAACATGCCCCAAACTTATACGGGGACACCAACCGCCATACTCTTTCGCGGCTTCGCACCTGTGGCAACTGCAGTGGCCAGAAAATTAGGCGATCAGCGCGTTTGATGATCGCCAGTTTGCCGCACAGGGTATTTTCACGCCTGGCCACAAACGCCAGACGCAAACCAGCCAACATTGCTCGCCTGAGGGATCTTCAAGGGGGGGCCATCGACCTTACACTTCGTCCCCAACCAGACTTGGCACTACAGATCACGCTTTGACTTTGCCCATTTTTGGATCGAACAGCGGCGCTAAAGCCACATCCGCTTTGATGCGAACGGTGGCCACCTCAAGTTCGTATTCTCCCGCCATCACATCCTGCTTCGTGAGCACATCATCGCTGCGCACATAGCCCATACCAATGCTTTTACTCACCGTGTGACCATATCCCGCTGACGACAACCAGCCACAGCGTGCGCCATTGCGATAGATGGTTTCACGACCAGATAAAATGACATCGCCCTCACAGGTAAAGGTCGCCATGATCTTCTTGATTCCATTTGCGCGCTGGGCTTTGACGGCATCGCGGCCTTTGAATGCAATGTTTGATTTCATCTTCACCGCCCAACCAAGACCGGCTTCATCCGGCGTGTGATCTGGGCCAATGTCAGAACTCCAAGCCCGATAGCCTTTTTCCAATCGAAGCGTTTCAATGGCACGGTAGCCAGCATTGCGCAGACCGTGGTCTTTGCCGACCGCGTGCAAAGCATTGAAAACCGTCAACGCGTATTCCGCCGGTAGATGCAATTCCCAGCCCAGTTCACCAACATAGGTGATCCGTAAAGCCAGAATTGGGCAGCCGGCAATGCCAATGGTTTTCGCCTGACCAAAAGCGAATGCAGCATGGCTCACATCATCGCGGGTGCAGGCCGCCAAAATGCCGCGTGCATTGGGACCAAAAAGCGATAGCACCGCGTTAGATGAGGTCACGTCGACCAATTGCGCCTTCATCTCCGGTGGAATATTTTTGGAGATCCAATTGAAATCATGCGTGGCATAGCCCGTACCGGTGACAATATAATATTCATCCTCGGCCGTGCGCACGCAGGTTAGGTCGCACTCAATCCCACCTTTATCGTTCAACATCTGCGTGTAAATAATTGAACCTACTGGTTTGTCCGCGCGGTTGGACGCAATCCAGTTCAATGCCGCCTCAGCATCCGGACCTTTCAGGATGAATTTTGCAAAAGACGTCTGGTCGAACAGCACTGCCGCTTCGCGGGCGGCCTTGTGTTCACGCGCAACCGGCTCGTGCCAGTTGGGACGGTCGAACGTATAGATGTCTTTCGCCTCTTCGCCAGCCGCTGCAAACCAGTTCGGACGCTCCCACCCAAGTTTTTCACCAAACACCGCGCCGCTCTCTAATAATGCGCCATACAGAGGCGATCGGCGGCATGGACGGCCACTGGCGTGTTCTTCAGAGGGCCAAGCCATTGTATAGTGCTTGCCATAGGCCTCCATAACGCGTTCGCGCACCCAATCTTCATCAGTATGTGGACGACCAAATCGACGGATATCAACCGGCCAGAGATCATAGGGTGGCGCGCCAGTGGCGACCCATTCCGCCAGCGCCATTCCAGCGCCGCCACCAGCCGCAATACCATAGGCATTAAACCCCGCGCCAATGAAGACGTTTGCCATCTCGGGCGCTTCGCCAAGAATAAAGTTGCCGTCGGGCGTAAAGCTCTCAGGGCCATTGATCAGCTGTTTAACCCCGACCGTTTCCAGCGCAGGAACCCGCGGTAACGACAGTTCAACCAGTTGTTCAAAATGATCAAAGTTCGATTCTAACAGCTGAAAGTCAAACGGGTCAGGAATACCATCTTTGGCCCACGGTATGCCATTCTTCTCATACCCGCCCATGACCAAACCACCGACTTCTTCTTTATAATAAGTCAAGCGGTCTGGGTCGCGCAACGTGGGCAAATTGGACGGCACACCAAACGATTCAGTGATCATATATTGATGCTCGACCGACACCAACGGCACAGTGACGCCAATGCGTTTGGCCAGCTCACGTGTCCATTGACCACTGCACAGAACCAGCTTTTCACAGCTGACGTCCCCGTCCGGTGTCCGCACACCGACGATCTTACCTTTTTCAGTTAAGATCTCAGTCACCGGCATGTTCTCAACCAGTTTGGCACCTTTCGAGCGCGCACCTTTAGCCAGGGCTTGCGTAATGTCAGACGGGTTCGCCTGCCCATCTGTTGGCAAAAAGGCCGCGCCAACGACGTCGCCGATATCCATCAGCGGCCACAGATCTTGTGCCTCTTGTGGCGTTAACAGCTGCATATCAAGGCCAAAGCTATGCGCGGCGGTTGCCTGTCGCTTTACCTCGGTCCAGCGTTCTTGATTGCACGCCAACCGCAACCCGCCGTTCATCTTCCAACCTGTAGCTAGACCGGTTTCGGCCTCGAGCGCGTTGTACAAATCAATAGAATACCCCAACAACTGCGTGATGTTCGCGCTCGAGCGCAGTTGTCCCACAAGACCGGCAGCGTGCCAGGTTGAGCCTGAGGTAAGCTGTGCCTTTTCCAAAAGCAGAACTTCTTGGTCCATTTGCGCCAGATGATACGCCGTCGAGCAACCGATGATACCGCCGCCGACAATAATAATTTTAGAAGAGGTTGGAAGGGTCATTTTAGGCCTTATATTTGAAAGAATTCGGCAAGTGCCGAGGTGAGCTTATCCATATTTTCAGCAGTGTATGCGCGATAATCTGCATCGATGTCAGAGTGAATTTCAGACGTCATTGACCAAAGCGTTTCGCGCATTAAAGAACTGCATTTAAACGCACAATACCCACGCCATTGCGCATCGGCATCTTGATCAAAATATTGCGCCAACATCATGCGTTCTTGCGTCTCGGAAAGACCGTTATTAGAGGCCAGCCCGGCAAGATCGAACAACGGAGAGGTGAAGCCGCCATATTCCCAGTCAATCAACCACAGCCGCTTGCCATCATCCAAAATATTGGCCGCCAAAAGGTCATTGTGGCCGATCACCATTTCAATGGGGCCGGTCGCCGCTTCAAGTTGGTTGTTCTGCGCAAGCATTGCGGGCAGTGACTTTTGGTGTCTAGACCCATCCGATATTAGCCGGACGATATAGGACCGGTTCACATGATACGGCCAAAACGCCAAGGCAGGCTGCATCAGATGTGCACCGATTTCGCGATGCATTTTTGCAATCAGTGCAACGATGCGGGTCAAAGTGGCCGGATCCCGCACATCAACCTCTGCCAAGGTCTTGGCCTCGATGAAATCAAGCACCAGCACGCCCGGCTCAGAATAGATCACCGCCGGCGAAAATCCCGCAGTGCTCGCCGCTTTTGACAGCGCCAGTTCGTTCCAACGCATCACACCATGTTGTGGAATATCATCACCAAACCGCACCACATATTTGCGCCCACCGTCATGGACCAAAATGTTGACATTGGTCAGGCCACCAGCCAAAGCCGTGACATCCTGCGGATCGTTAAAACAGCTTAGGGCGGCCACTTTGTGTTGGATATCTTCCATTATAAGTCCAGTCTTTTACGTTGTTTATCTGCTAAAGCGTTGACAATTCGGTCCGAAATGATCGCAATGAAGGCAACAGATAAGCCAGCTATAATACCAGAGCCTGCGTTGGCTTTTGTCAGCGCGATGTACACTTCTTGGCCCAGATCCCGCGTGCCAACCAGGGCAGTAATCACCAGCATTGACAGTGCCAGCATTGTCGTCTGGTTCAACCCCAACAACAAATGCGGCGTGGCAAGAGGCAGCTTGACCCGGCGCAAAATTTGCCCCGGCGTACACCCCGACATCAAGCCAGCTTCGACCATCTGTTCGGGAACCTCGCGCAGACCGTGGGCGGCATACCGCACCGCCGGGGCCAGCGCGTACAGAACCACTGCGATCATCGCACTAAAGTCTCCCACTCGAAACAACATGATCACGGGGATCAGATACACGAAGCTGGGCAAGGTCTGCAGCGTGTCCATCAGGCCAAGAATGATCTTTCCGGCACGGGGCTTCTCGGCCGCCAAGATCCCCAAGGGAATGCCAATCACTGTGGCGATGAAAACCGATACGCTGCACAGATAGATCGTTACCATCGCCTTAGCCCACAAACCATTGGCGGCGATAAACGCCATCATCAGAGCGGCCATTACACCTAGTTTCCAACCATCAACCCGCCATCCGATGAGACCCATGGTGAGGATGCCCCAAGCCCATGGAATCCCCGTGAAGAAACGCTTCACTGGCAGCAAAAGCCATTGCAAGATCACGACCTTTATGGCCTCGAATGTATCGAAGAAATTGATGTTCACCCATTTCATCGCCGCGGCCCAGAACGGCCCGGTTGTGATGGTTAAACTTTCGGGATAGCTCTGCACTGCTGGCACAAAAAAACCCAAGATCAACGTCAGCCCACTTACAATGAACATCGTGCTGCTCAAAGGATGGGATTGCAGAAAATTCCCGCGGCGTGCCGCTTGATGTTTGCGTTCGGAGAACGCCTGACTGGCCCGGTCGAGCGCGATCGCCATCACAACGATGGCCAACCCGGCCTCAATACCTGCGCCAATATCTAGGCGACGCAACGAGGCCAGCACATCAAAACCAAGCCCACCTGCCCCAATCATCGAGGCGATAATCACCATATTCAGGGACAGCATAATCACTTGGTTGACCCCCACCATCAGCGTTGGCGTGGCGGCTGGCACCAGAACTTTCCACATAATTTGGCGCCGCGTGCAGCCTGCCATCCGTCCAGCTTCTTGCAGTTCACTCGGCACCGCTTGCAAGGCCATAATGGTCACGCGAACCATTGGCGGCATCGCATAGATCACCGTTGCCACCAATGCGGCCACCGGGCCAAAACCAAACAAAATCAAAATTGGCACAAGATACGCAAAAACCGGCACCGTCTGCATTAGGTCCAAAATTGGCCGCAGCGCCAGATTGACCCACTGAAAGCGATAGGCCGCAATGCCTAAAAATAGCCCACCAACAACGCCAATCGGCACAGCGATCAGGATCGAGGACAGCGTGATCATTGCACTTTGCCACCGACCGAAGATTGCCAAATATAAAAAACAAACGCCAACAAGGGCTGCCAATTTCCAGTCGCGCGCAAAGCGCCCCACCAGAGTCACACACACCACAATAGCAATCCAACTCAGCGAGGGCGACAGCTGCATCGCAGTCTCACCAAAACCAGTTGAAAAGCCTTCAATCAGCAAATTGCGAAAAAACTGGTATGGCGCCTCAATCACCGCCGCAATACCACGCGTGAGATCTTTGAAGGAAAAAAAATGAAAGCCGGCACTTTCCACCAGCCACGTCAAAAAATCACTGATCACACCGTCTAATTGCAGTTCCCATTTCTTTGGAAATCGAATGATCCACCGAGCATCAAGTGCTTTGTAGATTGCAAACGATGAGGCCGATAGACCCCAAGTTGCGGCAAACAGCAGCACCCAAAATCCAAACCCAGATTTAATCAAACGCAGCATTTATTGGCGCCCGACAAGCACATCAACCACAGATTGGCGGGTGATCTGTCCAATGACGTCGCCGTCGCGAATGACTTGATGCGGGGCCTCTGATGCTTCAATCTTTTCGGCGATATCGTCGATTAAGTCATCATGGGCTACCGACCCTGCGAAATTGTCGCCCGTCACCGGTACGGCAACAGAGGCCGCAGTGATCACCTTTGAACGGCTCACATGCCGGGTGAATTCGGCGACATATTCCGTTGCGGGATTAAGCACCAATTCCTCGGGTGTGGCAATCTGCTGGATGGCCCCATCCTTCATAACGGCAATCCGGTCGGCAAGGCGGATCGCCTCATCAAAGTCGTGCGTGATGAATACAATCGTCTTGTGCAACATGTCCTGTAACCGAAGAAACTCATCCTGCATCTCGCGGCGGATGAGCGGATCAAGCGCCGAAAACGGCTCATCGAGAAACCACAGGTCAGGCTCAACCACTAAGGACCGGGCGATGCCGACGCGTTGCTGCTGCCCACCGGATAATTCACGCGGGTAATAATCTTCGCGCCCCTCGAGCCCAACAAGCGCAATAACGTCACGGGCGCGGGCCTCGCGTTTGGCGCGACCAACACCCTGAACATCAAGCGGGAACGCTGCGTTTTCTAGCACTGTCAAATGAGGCAGCAACGCAAATTGCTGAAAGACCATCCCCATTTTTGTGCGTCGGATGTTAATCAGTTCAGCCTCGTTCATTTGAAGCAGATTTTTGCCCTCAAAGAAAACCTCGCCGGCATTAGACTCTACTAGCCGTGACAGACAACGCACCAATGTTGATTTGCCTGAACCAGACAGCCCCATAATCACAAAGATTTCGCCTTGCTGGATTTGGACGTTGGCGGCGCGAACCGCCCCAATTAGCCCTGCTGCCTTAAGATCATCAGCCTGAGGATTTGGGGTTTTGGACAGGTAATCGCTGGCGCCGGCCCCATAGATTTTCCACACATCGCGGCACTCTAAAATTATCGATTTTTCCATATGGGCCTCGGGTGGTCGGCAACCAACCGCCGTGATCACACAGGTGAACGGCACGGTGGTTTATAATAAGTGTGCGCGCGCCAGATCCAGCGCGCGCCGCAGGTGATTTGACGGTTATTTAGCGATCCAAGCAGACCAGGTCGATGTGTTTGCAGCCATCCATGCAGCGACTGTGGCCTCAACGGTCTGGCCGTTCAAATCGACATCAGTGACCATCGCGCCCATCGCATCATTGCTGATGCTGAAGTTCTTGATCGCAGTTGCAGCGTTTGGCCATTTGTCGGCCAGACCTGCCCAAGACACCTTCCAGATCGGACCCGTTGGCTTGCCACAATCATAGGCCGCGTCCGGGTTGAGACCAACGGACGGATCTGTATAACACTCTGCCGAATACGCTGGAAACTCGACAAAGCTGCCGTCGTATTTTGCCGGGGCCCAATGTGGGGAATAAATCCATAAAAGGATCGGGTCAGTCCGTTGATAGGCGGCTTCTAGTTCCGCAAACAACGCAGCATCAGTACCGGCATGTATCACTTCAAAATCAAGTTCCAACGCCTCGACGCGCTCATCATCAAAGCCGCCCCAAGTCACCGGACCACCAAGATACCGACCAAGCGGTGCAGTTTCGGGCGTCGAGAACGCCTCGGCGCATTCTTTCAGGGCTTCCCAATTGGGCAAACCCGGGCACCGCTCTTCCATGTAGGCCGGATACCACCATTCTTCGATTGCATCCATGCCAGTTTCACCCAAGCTGACGACGTTTCCGGTGCCGATTGCCTCATCCATAGCTTCGCGGCCGGTAGTTTCCCAGATCTCCATCGCAACATGCAGATCGCCGGTTTTCAGACCGGCAAATTGCGCAATGTAATCAGCCTGGACGTATTCGATATTATATCCTGCTTCTTTGAGCACTTCGCCCATCAGCGTGGTTGTAATCAATTGGCCGGACCAGTCGTGCAGCGTCAGCTTAATCGGATCATTGGATTCTTGCGCCAACGCCGGTGTGGCGACCATCAATGCAGCGGCTGCTACAGAACGATATTTCATAGATTCACTCCCTAATGTTGATCCACCGCCTCAGCGTTTTCGATTCGTAGACTGACCACCGGTGAATCTAATAACGACAGTCCAGCAGCATTTCGTGCTTAAATCAACAAAAAACAACAATATTTTATAATTTATGTAGATTTCTGACGCTGGATACAGAATGCTTAGCCTGCAAAACCACAGATGGGCCGTGAGAATGTTACTACCAGATTTGAAAAGCCGGCTCATTGCCGCAACGGCAATCACTGAGGTCGCCGCCAAAGTGGCTTTAGCGCATTTTCGCAACAGCCCTGCTATTGAAACGAAGGCAGATCAAAGCCCGGTCACGATTGCCGACACTCAAACCGAACAAACCATCCGGGACGGTTTGCGGCAGGCTTTTCCAGACGATGGCATTTTCGGTGAAGAATACGGTCGGTCCGGCAATGGCATAAATATGTGGATTATTGATCCGATTGACGGGACGCGGTCTTTCATCACCGGGCTGCCGCTGTTTGGCATGCTCTTGGGGTTTGTGAACGCCGATGGTCCTCAGTTGGGTATCATCCGTATGCCTGCCTTAAATGAGGTTTATTCTGGCGCTGTTGGGCTTGGTGCCAGCTGTAACGGCGATCCGATCATGGTTAGCGCTTGCACCAAGCTTGCCAAAGCCCGGTTGTTCATCAACGAGGCGGATAAATTGGCAGTGCACGAACCGCAAGTGTTTTCGCGGTTGGTTCAATCGGCCGAGCTGCGGCGTACTGGAGCAGATTGTTACCCGCATGCGTTGGTGGCGCGCGGGCTGGTTGATGCCGTGGTTGATTATGACTTAAAGCCCTACGACTACCTACCGGTCAGCGCCGTGGTTGATGCCGCAGGTGGGATTATGACCGATTGGCAGGGCAAGCCGCTGACTTTGCAGTCCGACGGGCGCACGCTAACGGCCGCGACCCCACATTTGCACGCGCAACTGATAGAGTTGGTGAACAGCTAACCCACAACACACAATTTTTGAGCGGCAGGTGATGTTTTTTATCACGGAATGGAGGCTCAGCCCAGCCGCACGGCGTCCACATGTCTTTGGAAAGAAGCGTCTTGCATCAGCGCTTTGCAGCGCTCAAATCGGCCCGTGGCATAGGCCCAGAAATCTTCTACAGGGTTTTCGTCGGCGTGCTGAATCAAGCCCCAGAGCGTCCATAAAAGATCGCACATCGCCTTATGAATGACGATCCGTCCCATTTCTGCCGCAGTCGCCTCGCGGCCAAAATAGGCAGTGAGCAGCTCGGCTTCTTGTGCCGCATTCATTGCGGCCTCAACCGACAAATCCCCAATATCCCAAAGCGGATCGCTCATGCCAGAGTATTCCCAATCAACGATCCACATCCGATGTCCATCGTCTAGAAAGTTCTCACAAAGCGGATCACAGTGGCACGGTGCCAAAGCAACATCGGCCTTTGCCAGCACTTCTTTAATCGGCGCGGCAGCGGCAACAACAATATCATAGCCATCCGGCAGTTGGACATCTTTTGTCGATAAAATTTTGAGATAGCCTTCGATCATTAAAAACGGCTCAAAGTGAAATTTAAACACCTCACCAGAGTGATGAAGTTTCGCTAATGCGGCACCTGCCCGCGCCGCAGAACCCGCACGCGATGCGAAATTCTCGGCTGTCATTGTTTCAATGTTTGGAACCGCTGTCGATATCATCAAGCCGGTCTCGGGATCGGCAAAGAGCACCTCGGGCGAAACTCCAGTGCGGGCCGCGGCATCGGCATTATGCGCCTCGACCGCGCGGTCAATGTATTGTTCGGTGCCACCACCCGCAATCCGAACGATCACCGAACAGCCTGTCATATCAACGCGATGCACAAGGTTGGTCAGACCACCCAAGCGGGTGATGCTGTTTGGCGTCGCAACATCGGCAAACTGTGCGGCGTTACGCAACGCTGCCAAGACTTGATTTGCATATTCCGTCATCTGAATCTCACCCCTTTAAGGCATTGTTTTGCGGGTCATAAACCGGCCCATCTATCTGCGTTATCCTGTGCAGCTCGCCGAACACCTCCAGCGTGAATTCTGCGATATCCCAATGTTGTTTGTGAAGATAACCACGGATGATGGTCTGACTGACGCTGGGCCCAAACGCGGCTGAGGTCGCCAATGAAACAACATCCTCCCCGAGTAAGATCGTCTCGCCACCGGTTAAAGACAGGTTTTCAGTAGTGACAAACGTGCAAAGCTTGCGATCGACCCCGTTGGTTTTTTGATCTTCCAATACGGCACGACCCATAAAGTCGCCTTTCGATGTCAAATGCACTCGAAACCCGAGGCCGGCTTCAATTGGGCTATAATCTGGCGTGATATCTCCCGACCAATACACATAGCCTTTTTCAAGACGCAGACTTTCAATCGCACGGTAACCGACATTGGTGATTCCATGCGCCTGTCCCGCTGCCCATAACCTATCATAGACATGGGCGGCAAATTCGGTTGGAATATGCAGCTCATAGCCACGCTCACCAACGTAACCGATCCGCGCAGCCCGCACAGGTGCGGCGCCGATGAAGATGTCGCGCGCTGCCAAAAACGGCAGTGCGCCGTTGGACACATCACTTTCAGATACCGCCGCCAATACATCCCGGGATTTGGGCCCTACAATATTGACCACAGCCATGCCGCTGGTCACCTCCACCAGATAAACCGAACCATCTTCGGGCACATGCCGCTTGATCCAGTCGCTGTCACGTACGCCAAAGCCAGAACCTGTGACCAGATAAAACCGATCTCGGGCCAGCCGTATAAACGTAACATCCGCCTCGGTTCCACCGATCTCGTTGCACATTTGGGTGTAAATAATCGCCCCCACCGGCTTGTCCATATCCGACACACACAGGTTTTGCAGCGCCGCCACGACACCTGGGCCGATAATTTCAAATTTGGCAAAACTCGATTGATCAATCAACGCAACGCACTCGCGCACCGCCCTGTGCTCGGCGGCGGCAAACTTCTTCCAACCAGGATCAAGAAAATCAAGCTGGTCGATTGGCTCTACCCCGTCGGGCGCAAACCAAAGTGGGCGTTCCCAGCCGTTCTTAGATCCATAGACAGCCCCCCGCTCTTTCAAACACTGGTACAAAGGCGATAGACGCAACTGACGCACTGTTTCATGCTCTTGCCCAGGATAGCGCATTTTATAGTGATGGGCGTAATGTTCGACCGCGCGCGGATACATGAAGGCGCGGGTCCCGTGGTGCGGCCCAAAGCGCCGCACATCTAGCGGCCAAAGATCCAGCGACGGCTGGCCATCGACGATCCATTCGGCAATCATTTCACCCGCACCACCACCGGCTGCGATCCCATAAAGGAATCCAGTTGCCATCATCAGGTTTTTGTAATTCGGTTGCCAGCCCATCACAAAATCGCCATCCGCGGAATACGGGATAGGCCCATTAATAACTTGCCGAATACCAACCTCGTTCACCACAGGCGTCACCTTGCTGGCCAGCTCTGCCAACGGCAAGAACCGGTCCAGATTTTCCGGCAACAGTTGCCGGACAAAACGCCCGGGAATGCCAGTGTCACCAAATGGCAACGTCGCCTCCTCGTAGCCCCCGATCACCAACCGCCCGCCCACGTCGGGCTTATAATACACCAGACGCTCGGGGTCCCGCAGTGTGGGATAATGTCCAATGTCGGCCCCTGTAGATTCTGTCACTATGTACTGGTGTTCCACCGCGCATGCGGGCACTTGAATGCCCAGCTTAGCCGCTATTTCACGGCTCCACATGCCAGTGGCAAAAATAACGTTTTCCGCATCCCAGCGACCCTCGGTGGTTTCGACAGACGTGATACGGCCATTGGTGACGTTAAAATCAAGGGCCTCAACTCTTTGACGGATATCCACGCCTTGCTTGCGGGCCGCACCAGCAATCGCCTGACACAAAGACGCAGGATCGACATGGCCATCTGAAGGAATGAACGCCGCCCCTTCAAGTCCATTTTGTTCAATCAAGGGAAACAGCTGTTTGGCCTCAGACGGGCTAATTATGTGCATTTCCAAATCAAAACTACGCGCCATCGTCGCCAGGCGTCGGGCTTCCAGCATCCGTTCCTTAGTCGCTGCAAGGCGCAGGGATCCAGTTTTTTTCCAATCAAACTTCAAACCTTCTTGCCGCTGCAGACGGTCGTACATCTCGACCGATTTTTTCAACATTCGGGTGGTGTTACGCGAAGATCGAAGCTGACCAACCAGACCGGCCGCATGCCAAGTCGCGCCCTCAGTGAGGTTGGCGCGTTCAAGAAGGCATACATCTTTCTCGCCCATCCGGCTCAGGTGATATGCGATCGAGCAGCCAATAATACCACCACCAATAATCAAGTGCTTCGCTGAATTTTGTACCATATTGCCGCCTAGCAAGAAGATTTCAGCCCAGACACTACTGGGTATCAACACATACTCAACATAATTGTTGATATTTGTTGATCTCTAACTAATTAAATGGCTATGTTTTAAGTGTGGCTCGGCCTAGGCATCCAACGCCCGTCGCAAATTAGGGACAAATTATGTCAAAGCATAAAGACCGTATTTTACACGCTGTTGACATGCGGGGGACTGTATCAGTGGTCGAACTGTCACAAATACTGGGGGTCTCTGGTCAAACCATCCGCCGGGTGTCACTGCCATTGGTCGAAAGTGGCGAGCTGACCAAAGTCCATGGCGCATTAGTTTCGAACCGTGTTGCGTCAGACCCGCCGTTTTTGGCCCGGATGAACCTGAACCGTGACGCCAAGGTGGCGATCGCCAGAAAGGCCGTCGAGATCATTGAAGACGGATCCAGCATCGCAATCGACACGGGGTCGACCTCAGGCTTTATCGCGCTGGCTCTTCGGACGCGAAAGAAATTATCAGTTGTCACGAACTCGGCGTTTGTCGCCAGTACACTGGCGATTATTCCCGGAAATAAGGTCTCTATGGCCGGAACTCAACTGCGCGATCACGACGGTGCCGCCTTCGACCGCTCAGCTTTTGACGTAATCGAACGAATGCTGGTTGATTACGTCGTGCTTTCAGCCTCGATGGTGGATGCCAATAAAGGCTTTTTGGTCCATGAACAATGTGAAGTAGATATTGCAAGTGCAATGCTTAAAAATGCACAATGTACTATTATGGCGGTGGATCACTCAAAGTTTTTACCACAGGATCGTCGCCCTGCCCTGCGGCAACCACCGCTAAAAGCCAACGATATTTTAATATCAGATCGCCACCCGCCAGAGCAATTCAACGCCTTGTTGCAGGGGATTGATCAACGCATTGCCGAGCCTCAACACCGGTAGACTTACACCAAAATTCTGTATCAACCAGTTTTGGGGCTTTGTTGCACAATTCGAGTGAAGGCTAGAGTTCCCCCTACACCAGACGGATTTATGCTGCGGCCACTGTTTTCGGAATGCCAAGTGCTGTGAAGCCATTAAGGATGGCGGCCCGGATCTGGATCTCGGCAACCTGCCGATCGAAGTCCCAAGCTGAGAGGCGCTGACCAAGCAATTTCAAACAATGCATCTTAGTTTCGACGCGACTTCTGCGGTAATATCCGGTCAGGTGCCGCCACAATGCACGTCCCAGATATTTTGAGGATCGCACCGCTTCGTTTCGCGCAATGGCACCTGGTGTGTCCGCTTTCCAGAACTTTGCATTCTTGCGCGGTGGAATGACGGCATGGGAATTTCGGGCTGCAATCGCATCATGACATTTGCGCGTGTCGAATGCGCCATCTGCAGTGACGCTGCCGAGGTCTTCGTCGGCTGGGATTTGATTGAGAAGATCAGGAAGCATCGGGGCGTCGCCGATACTGCTGCTTGTCACTTCAACTGCGCGTATCTCCAGTGTTTCTTCGTCGATCCCGATATATATCTTACGCCAAAGACGGCGTTTGGGACCACCATGCTTGCGCGCATTCCACTCGCCCTCACCCTCAGCTTTGATTTCTGTGCTGTCGATAAGCAAGTGTAGCGGACCAGACGAACCGCGATACGGAATGCTGACCGGTAATGTCCTTTGCCGCCGACATAAGGTGCTGAAGTCAGGCACGGGCCACTCAAGACCCGTTAAGGCCAACAGACTTTCGACGAAGCCTGTGGTCTGCCGCAAAGGTAAACCAAACAGCACTTTGATCGTCAGGCAGGCTTGGATCGCAGCGTCGCTGTAGGCTTGCTGACGACCCCTCTTACCTGAAGGCTTCGCTTCCCAAGCCATCTCAGCATCAAACCAGATTGATAACGACCCACGCTGCTTCAAGGCCGCGTTATAATCTGACCAGTTCGTGGTCTTGTACGTCGTCGGTGTCCAACTGCTCATCCACGTCAGCTATCACGCTGAATTCATACAGTGAATCCCATCAGTCCATTTATGCAACAAAGCCATCCAAAAAAGCTATAAAGTCGCTCGTCCGATCTCAAGCAAGTTGTCTGACAGTGCCGCGACGTGGAATTTTAAGACATATGTGGGTGCTGAGGATCCACTTGCAGAAAGCCCAAATTTGACGTTCGTGATTGCGGCCACGTAATTTTCTGTGATGCGACTATGCTGCTTGGACTAATTTTCTAGCCTATATCAGGGACCAAGGTCTTCGGCATGTTCTGATAGCACACAGGGCGTAAGAACCGTCTGATTGACAGTGTTCCAACCGAGGTTGCCCCAAAGTTCGTTGAAGCCGGATAAGGCCCGCCATGCACCATGGTATCGCTGACTTCAACGCCCGTTGGATAACCATTGGCCAGCAAGCGCCCAGCTTTGCGTTCTAAGATGGGCATAAGCGCAGCGGCCGTTGCAAAATCCGCGTCGTCCAGATGAAGAGTGCATGTCAACTGCCCTTCGAGTTCCTGTGCGATAGCCAACATCTGATCCGCGCTTGAAACGCGGACGATTATTCCGAGCGGTCCAAATACCTCGTCATGCAGGTCTTTGGCGGCCACCCAATTATCGCCACTTACAGACAGCAAACATGCAGCCGCTTCTCTGGCTCCGGCTGATCCCTGAACCAGTGATGTGACACCACTCGCTGCTGAAACACGGATTATACCATCGCGGTATGCCGCAGCGATTCCGTCAGTCAGCATTGTCTGCGCCGCAGTAGCAGCCATGCTATCAACAGCCGCTGCAGTGAATGTGTCAGCATCGGTCCCGTCAACAACAAGGGCAATCCCCGGGTTTGTGCAAAATTGCCCCGCCCCCATCGCAAGCGATCCTACCCAACCTTTGGCGATCTCCTCGGTGCGATTGGCAAGCGCATTTGGCAGAATGAACATCGGGTTGATGGACCCTAGTTCGCCAAAGAATGGTATGGGTTCGGGGCGTCCGGCGCACAGGTCAAACAACGCGCGCCCGCCTTTCAAGGACCCCGTAAAGCCAACGGCACGGATCAGCGGGTGTTGCACCAAAGATGTTCCCACGTCACGCTTGCCGCCCTGCACCAGCGAGAAAACGCCAGCAGGAATGTCACAAGCCTTGATAGCGGCTTGCACTGCTTCGGCGACAATTTCGCCGGTTCCGGGATGCGCGGAATGGCCCTTTACCACCACAGGGCATCCTGCAGCCAAAGCCGCCGCTGTATCTCCGCCCGCGGTGGAAAACGCGAGCGGGAAGTTGGAAGCACCAAAAACCGCAACCGGACCGATGGGACGTTGGATCATCCGCAACTCTGGGCGTGGCTGGGGCGCACGGTCTGGCAGGGCCGGATCGTGGCGTTGGTCAAGATAGTCGCCCGCCACGATGTGCTCGGCAAACAGACGAAGCTGCCCAGTGGTACGCCCGCGCTCGCCTTGCAGTCGCCCTTCAGGAAGGCCAGATTCCTGCGTTCCAATCTCTGTGATCGCTTCTGCGCGTGCGTCTATCTCATCTGCAATCGTGTTCAGGAATATCGCTCGATCGGCTCTGCTTGTTTGGCTGTATCTCCAGAACGCTTGTTCTGCCGCTTGTACGGCAGCATCGACATGGGTCGGGGTCCCGACTGAAATCTCGTGAGCTGGACCATGCGCCGGGGATGAAGTGAATGTCGCTTCGCCTACGACCCACTCGCCCGCGATCAAATGTTTGCCATGTGGAGTAAAAGCCATGTTCAGTCCTTGCTAAAAGTTTGTTAAGTAGAAGAGATATCGCAGGGGGTTAAGCCCCCGCCGTTTCGACACCCTCTGTCGCGTGCTGATTGCTTGCCATGTTCAGGCACATCCTAAACGCATTTTGAGTTGGAACCAGGTTGGCGCAGGCCTGACCTGCAATGTCAAACGCAGTGCCATGTGCAGGTGTGGTCACCGGCAGCGGCAGCCCTGCCAAGACCGAAACACCTTTGTCAAAGCCAAGCAGTTTGATCGCGATCTGGCCCTGATCGTGATACATCGTTACCACGGCGTCATAGTCGCCATCGCGTACCTTAAGCCACAGCGTGTCTGCGGGCAGTGGCCCGGTACAGTTGACCTGCTTGAGCTTCGCCTTTTCAACCGCTGGACCAATCACGCGGATTTCTTCATCGCCCATCAAACCACCGTCTCCTGCATGAGGGTTATAGCCGGCCACAACGATGCGCGGCCTTTCATAGCCGGCCATTTTCAAGGTTTGGTCCGTCAGGTGAATGCCTGCTTCGACCCGTTCAATCGTCAACAGATCGGGAACATCTTTCATTGCCACATGGCTTGTGACACGCCCATTCCACATGCCGTTCGCGACGTTGAATTCGCTGGCAGTCGTAGTCAGCTCAAAGAAATCGCGGGCAAAGCCAAGCTCGTCGGTGAAGTTATTTCCACCTATATGCATCGAGCTTTTGTTGAACGGCATAAAGACCGTCCCGTCGATCATCCCATCACGGAACAATTCAAACGAGCGGCGCAGACCTTCGATAGACGACGTTCCGCCCGCGCCAGAAACCTCTGCGACAGGCACATCGCCAATGCCGTCAATATCCAGATCAAGGTGCAGGATTTCACCATCAGCGATATCGATTGGGGCGTCTATGGGCGCATGACGCACACCTTCGATGACCCTGTCCATCTGAGCCTCGCCACGCGCCAGGATTTCGGGCGCACCGATGATGAGCAATTTCGCAGACTGACGCACAGCCTCGTCGCTGAGAAGCCGCACCAAAAGTTCTGGGCCAATTCCACCGGGGTCGCCTTGGATAAATGCGATAGTCTTTTTCGTCATGTGGTACTCCTTTCGCTAAGCAGTGCCTGCGCTGCGGCGATATTGGTGATTGCGGTTTCAAGGTGGCGTCGCAATTGCCGCGCGCATTCGGCACCGTCGCGCGCCTTCAGCGCCGATAGAATGTCTTCATGCTGACCCAAGGTACTGTCGCGCCCGGTGCGCAGTTTAGAAGATATAAAGCGCGCGCGCCAGAGCCGCGCATTCAACATCTTATGGGTTTCAGACAGGGCTGCATTGCGGGCCGAATCAACGATTATTTGATGCAAGGCCATATCCCAGCGAAAGAACTCTAGCGGGTCAGTGTCCTTCTTGGCCGATGCCATTTTGCGTTCAAGTCGAAAGGCTTTGTCGATCTCGGCATCTGTCGCCTGCGAGCAAGCAAGTTCTCCGGCAAGTGCCTCTAATGTCCCTAGAACGGCCAAGTTTTGTGCCAATTCTTCGAGCGACGGATCCGCAACCCGAGGTCTGCGCGTCGTGCCATAGACGACCAGACCTTCGTGTTCGAGTATCCTCAAGGCTTCTTTCAGGGGCGTCCGGCTTACGCCCAAAGCTTCGGCCAAATCCCGTTCTGGCACTGCCATTCCGGCTTCTAGTTTGCCCAGTAGAATAAACTCGCGAAGCGAGTCAGCGGCTTCTTCGGCAAGGCTCTTACGAGGCGGGATCGCCCCAAATGCCCGCAGTTCTGAAGTCCACGCTTCCCCGCTCATTTTTATTTCCCCCACCGCAAAGCAATCGGATCAAGCGGGCGTAGTAATGCCATCAAAGCCTCGCGAGGTTCAGAGGCCAATGGCGGGATCGGATGACGGCAGAACGCTGACTTGATAACGCCGCCCTCTTTCATGGTCTCTTTGGCAGCTCGAAATCCGCATTGGCGATTCTCGTGATTGATGGCCGGCAGCACCCTCGCATAGGCCGCCATCGCAGCATCCCGGTCGCCAGCCAGATGATGTGTCACCACCGGCTTGATCTGGTCCGTCATCGTGGCAGAAGTCATTGTGCCCGTCGCACCTGCATCCAAATCGGCAATCAAAGTAATACCTTCCTCGCCATCGAATGGGCCATCAATATGCTCGCCTGCCTCTGCCAGAAGCGCGCGCAGTTTCGCAGCCGTGCCGACGCTTTCGATTTTCAGAAGCTTTAGCATCTCAATCTCGCGCGCCATCTTTGCCAGTAAAGGCACATCAAGCTCAACCCCCGACAGCGGTGCATCCTGTAGCATGATCGGAATGCCAACGTCGCCAACACGTGCGAATTGCTCAAAGGTTTGCGCGGGCGTGCCCTTCATCAAGGCACCGTGATAGGGGGCCATCATCATCACTACGTCCGCTCCCATGTCTTTGGCCTGAACCGCACGCGCGACAGCAATATCCGTCGCAAAATGACTAATCGTGACAATCACCGGCACGCGGCCAGCCACATGTTCCAAACTCAAGCGAGTCAGGTTTTCACGTTCAATATCAGATAATAAGAACTGTTCTGAATAATTCGCAAGGATGCAAACACCGTCGCTGCCTTGATCAACCATACAGTCCATGATGCGGCGATTACCGTCATCATCTAGTGTTCCGTCGGGATGAAAGGCCGTGGGGGCGACGGGCCAAATACCTCTGTAAGTTGTCATTCGATGACCTCAAAATTATGCATGTGTTTGTCGGTGATTGTGATGCCCAAGCCCGGAACATTGTCATCCAGCTGAAGGTAGCCGTCCGTCGCTTCGACGTCGCCTTCGAAGATATAGTAGAACAGCTCGTTGCCCACTTCAACGTCAAAGACGGGGAAGTATTCGCTAATCGGGCAATTCGCGTTGGCCATAGTCAGGTGATAGTTATGCATCTGGCCTGCATGCGGAATGACGGGAACCTGAAAGGCCTCTGCGACAGCATTGATCTTTTGTGCCGCCGTTATCCCGCCAACGCGGTTGGTGTCATATTGCAGAACGCTCACAGCACCCTTGCGCAGCAGGTCCGCACAGCCGATCAACCCAAACTCATGCTCACCGCCAGAGATTGGAACAATCCCCAGAGCGTTCAGTTCCGCATAGCCGTTCACGTCCTCGGCAATCACCGGTTCTTCCAACCAGCGTGGCTCAAACTTTTCGAGCCTAGGCAACATGCGTTTGGTATAGTCGACGTTCCAGCCCATATAGCATTCAAGCATAAGATCGACGTCATAGCCCAGAACCTCGCGCAGCGCCTCGACCCGTTTCAGGTTCTCACGCATGCCAGACATGCCGTCCTTTGGGCCATAGCCAAACCGAGATTTATAAGCCTGATACCCGTGTTTTTGAGCCTCTTCCGCTTCCTTTTGCATCGCAGGAATACTGTCTGCATAAAGCTTTGAATAATAGACCGGAATTTTTTCTTTGGTGCGCCCACCCAGCAGCTTGAACACGGGTTTATCGACCAACTTGCCCATCAAGTCCCAGATCGCGATATCGATGGCGCTGATCGCCGTCATGCCGATGCCTTTGCGCCCCCAGGCATGGGTACGACGGTACATCTTTTCCCAGATATAAGCGTAGTCGAATGGGTCTTCGCCGATCACCAAAGGTGCATACCAATCGTCGATCGCTTTCTTTACCACAGTCGGCGCTAGAGCGGCATTGCCGATACCAATCGTTCCGTCCTCGGTTTCCACCTCGCATGTCAGCCATTGATGAAACCGGAACGAGGCCATTGCGTCGCCCTTATCCCAAAGCGCATCAGACGCATTGGTACAGAAATTTCCTTGGGGTGGGACGGTCGGGCCAGTCCAGTTCCAGACACGGGTGCGGACGGATTTGATTCGAGTCATCTCTTATTCTCCGTTTGAGTCTATTGGAGCCCGGCGTTTTACCAAACGCCCCCAGATGGAGGGGCCGAACAAGGCTAATGCTGTCAGGACAAGGAAGAAAAGTGTCAGCGGTCGCGTGAACATCAACCACCATTTTTCATCTAACATGATCATGGATTGACCAAGCCGCATTTCCAACATACCGCCTAGAATCAGACCAATGGCCAATGGCACAACAGAGAACCCGTAGCGGCGCATGAAAAACCCAATTACACCGGATGCCAAGGCAACCCAGACGTCAAACATTGACTGGTCAAGGGCGTAGGCGCCGACAATGGAAAAGACAAAGACCGAGGGCCATAGAACTTGCCCTTTAATCAGCGTAACGCGTGCGAACAGTTTGGCCCCCTTTAGCCCGATGACGAAGAACAGGATATTCACCAACATCATCGACCAAAAGATTGCATAGGCAAAATCTGCCTGCTCAGTGAACATAGTGGGACCGGGTCTGATCCCGTGGACCATGAGCCCCGCAAGGATGACCGCCGCAGTCGCACTGCCGGGAATGCCCAGGGCGAGTGTCGGCACCATGGCCCCGCCTGTTGCCGCATTGTTCGCAGCTTCAGATCCGGCTACGCCCTCAATGGCGCCCTTGCCAAATTCTTCAGGTGTTTTTGACCACCGCTTGGCCTCGTTATAGCCGATCATTGAGGCGACTGTTGCACCTTCAGCTGGTAGGATACCAATGAAAGTTCCGATACCAGACGAGCGCAGGATGGTCTGCCAGGTCTTTTTATAATCCGCGCGCGTCGGCAGTTCGATGGACTTCATCTTGATGGCTTCACGTTTGATATGAAGGTTTTGGGACTGCACCAATAGTTCGGAAATCCCGAAAACCCCAATCATAACCGGAACAAAGCCAATCCCTTCATAAAGCTCGTAAGAGCCAAAAGTGAACCGCTCTACTGTCGTAAGATTGTCCACACCAATCATCGCGATTAGAATGCCAAAGCCTCCAGCAATCAGGTTTTTAAGAGCCGACCCATCGCCAATGGATGCCAGCATAGACAAGCCAAACAGCGTCAGTGCGAAATATTCGGGTGGTGAAAAATTATAGGCAGCGCGGGCCAGCAAGGGTGCCGCCAACATGAGGCAAATCACGCTGAAAATGCCACCAAACGTCGACGATACGACCGCCATTCCCAATGCACGCCCAGCCTCGCCGCGTTGCGCCAGCGGATAGCCATCCAAGCAGGTTGTGGCACTTGCCGCAGTTCCGGGCGTGTTAATCAGAATGGCCGTAATCGCGCCTGCAAAGGTTGCCGAACAGTAGATCGCCGTCATCACAGCAATCGCCGGAACTGGTTCCATTGTTAGGGTGAACGGCAATAACAACGCCGCCCCTGTAGTTGCGTTTAGGCCGGGCAGCGCCCCGATAATCACGCCACCAATTGTGGCACAGAGCAACAACAGCAAAAGATAAGGATCCGAGAGTGAGATCAGCCCGTTAATCAACGATTCCATCGCTTCACCCGTACCAAAGATTGGTCAAAAGCCCGCGCGGAAAGCGGATTTCAAAGACCAGATCAAACATGAAGAAGATGAGCAATGGAACACCAATTCCAATTAAGGCCACCACGGACACACGACGTTCGCCCCAAAATACGGCCAACGCCGCCGCGAACATTCCCAATGCCAAAAACAGGTCGATGGATGTCAGGCTCGCAAAGATACCGAAAAGGAAAATTGTGCCCCATGTGCTGCCTTGTATCCTTTCCTTGATTTGAATCGGGTCCTTCCAGACCATGATGAGTGTCAGGAAAATAATCAAAAGCAAAAGCAATTGCGGAAAATCAGACGGCTGGATACCCCGCTTTAGAATCGGCGGCATCGTTTTGAATGTTGTTGTCAGCCAATAGGCTCCGAGGCAGAAGGCAATGATTAATCCGGGGATCAACCAGCGTTCGAATTGATGGCGTTTCTCGCCAGACCCTTGGGGCATTTTTGTCTTCCTGTCAGAAACGAGAATAGGTGTCGCGGCAGATAAACCCGGCCGCGACATTGGCTTTTATTCAATAAAGCCAAGCTCTTTCAGAGCGGCGTTCATTTCATTGACAGTTGTTTGAATCTGCGGCCCCCAAACGTCTGAACCAGCAACAGAGGTTGAATCAAGACCGGCAGAGTCCAAGAACGCCTGATAAACCGTATGGTTCATCGCCTTCAGCAAAGCTGCCTCAATCTTTTCGGCCACCTCAGATGGCGTATCCGCATGAACGGCAAAGCCGCGCACAGTGGAGAAGCTAACCGGAATGCCAAGTTCCTTAGCGGTTGGAACGTCAGCGATCTTGGCCATACGCTCATCTGCCAACACAACTGTCGGGCAAATCTCGCCTGCTTCGATCTGAGCACTGGCCTCGGCCAAATTCAGAACACCCGCGTCAACCGCACCGGCAACTAATTGTGTCGCCAATTCCGCACCACCATCAAATGGCAGCATCTTGGGTGTCATCATGCCGCCCTTCTTGGCGAACATGAAGGCCGAAACATCGTCGATATTGCCAAGATGAGTTACACCGTACGTGATGCCGTCTTCTTTCTGCTGCGCGACAAAATCCTCGGCGCTCTCATAGGTGCCGCATTTTGTCATCAAGATCTGTGGGTCATCCGTGCCACGTGCAATTGGCCGCAATTGGTCAATCGTCATGCCACCTTGGCCTTTTGCCATCACAGCCGCATGGCCAACGGTGAAGGTCAGAATTGTATATCCGTCAGGATCAAGAGTTTTGTAATATTCAAGAGCCGCAGCGCCGCCGCCACCCCGTTTGTTGACAACAACCATGTCCTGGCCAAGCTCGCGCCGCGCGCGCAGCATCATCATCCGCGTTGTCACATCGGTGCCACCGCCATTTCCGGCGTGGGTCACAACCTCGATAGTTTTTTCTGGATATTCCTGTGCGTTGGCAAGCTGACCAGTCATCGGCAGCAACGCAGCAGCGGCAAGCACGGCAAAAGGCGTGCGGAAACAGAACGATTTATTCATAGAGTTCTCCCTGATTTCGGCCATATGACTACACTAGCTTGGCCCATACGGAATTTGGTATTCCAAATATCGAAATTCGTCAAGTGCACGCTCTTCAAAATGCGAGGCAGTAGCATCTTAGGTTGTTTTTCAATGCTCAAACTAAGCCGAACCATGAAAAAACACGTATTATAAGCAGTAACAGGAGCTAGCCCACGGCTTATCGACGTCTCCGATTGAATTCACCTTCCAATTCGATAACGGGACACAAACAGTCCTGGGGCAATCCCAGCGAACTAGCGATTCGCTCGCCTTCAGTGATTTTATGGCTCCAAAATAGCCGCAAATAAACTGAATGACGGCTTTCGCGCTGCGATGCAGCAGTGATTTAGCATCAGCTCAGCAGGTTAAGTTGCTGCATGGGTGCTATCAAACCAATAACAAGTCACAACAGATTGCTAGCGCAGCCTAAATCTATGCGCTCATTAATTGACGCCAGCCAGCAAGAGCAGCGGCACGGTTAAGCTTGAAATTGGTGCGTGAATAGAGATGGCGTTCCTAGTCTGCAACAACACTAATTCCAGATCAATTCACCACCCCAACTGTAAAGCCCAAAGTCCGATTCGCAAGGCTCGTGATCCGCGGTCCCTTTTTAGCCTTGCGGTTTGGTGTTTGAGAATCGGGTCAAGTGAACCCCGATCGTGGTACTGGAATAGCCCCCTGAAAGTGGTCCACTCACTGGGATATACATATCCCTATTACAGGAGGAGCTACGAATGGGTGGCAAACGAGAGAAACCAGAAGACATAGTACTGAAGCTTCGCCAAGTTGAAGTTCTACAAGGCCAAGGTAAGGACAGTGGCACATATCCCAACTCATCGATGATCAGCAGGCTATATTTGCTCAGTTGCTTCTGCAGCCGCAGCCGCCGCTTCTCGTCCCGGGCTTCGAGGAGTTCATGCACCAATGCCGATGCGGTAATGACGCCGACAGTCAGGCCCTTCTGACAGGCCGCCAGCCCAAGACCGAGGCCAATATGTGTCTTGCCGGTGCCGCTGTTTCCCACTGCGATGATGTTCTCATTGCGAGTGATGTAATCACAGCGGGCCAGTTCCATCACCAGCATCTTATGCGGCGAGGGCATGGCCTTGAAGTCAAAGCTGTCGAGGCTTTTGAGGGCCGGGAACTTTGCGGCTTTGATCCGCCGTTCGACCATACGCCGTTCCCTGTCGATGAGCTCCAGTTCGGCGAGGCGCAAAAGATAACGGGAATGACCGACACCTTCTGCCGCGCATTGTTTGGCAACTTTGTCATACGCGCGCAGGAAGGTTGGCAGGCGCAGGGCCTTTAGATGATGGGCCAGCAACAATTGGGGCGTATCAGTCATCACCGATCTCCTGACAACAGCGCCATGTAATCGCCTGGGGATGTGACGGCGACATGGGCTTTTGGCAGATATGGGTAAACCGTCATATCCAGCCGGGGTGGTCGGCGTTCGACCCGGGACAGCACAAGATGCTTCACCGCATCAAAGCCGCTGATGCCGTGTTCAAGGGCGCTCTGCACCCCGGCTTCAACGTCCACGATCCGGAATGTTTCCAGCAGTCGCAGAACCTGAACGAACTCGCGCTTGCCCTTTTTACCCATACGGGCCTCCATAAGTCGACGCAGGACGATGAAGGCTTCCGGCAGGTTCCAGTCAGCCAGCGGTGCGGCCTGATCAAGCGCATTGGTCTTCTGCTCGATCAGCGCCAGATAATGCAGCGGGTCATAGATGTAATCCTCCTTCTCCCAAGACCGCGCGTGACGGGCGATGACCTCAGCCCCGCAGGCAATCACCACCTCATGCACATAGCCCCGCACCAGAACCTCCTGATGACCGTAGGCAGTCGGAACCG
>Ga0209199_1001710_pt1 | contig 25290 bp, 17 predicted proteins | sample COGITO_mtgs_1105_7_FD_184805 | JGI IMG/M metagenome (GOLD analysis project Ga0209199, IMG submission 184805) | Pelagic marine microbial communities from North Sea - COGITO_mtgs_110523 (SPAdes) (version 2) | ecosystem: Environmental > Aquatic > Marine > Epipelagic ...
CTCCTGAAGGATTTGGATCAGTAGCCATGGTAGTGAACTTCATAGTGTCTCTAACAGTATGCCGTTTCACCGCTGCACCTCCACTAGAGGTTCAAGAAATTGTAGAAAATATAAGAATACCTAGTGGAAGCCCAGAAGTTTTATCAAATCATTAAGATTATTAACAATACATTTTATAAATATGAATTCAATTAAATTAAGAAAAACAAACGTATTAGTCCTTATTTCAGTCATACTATTAGCTTCTTGTCAAAATATCCAAAGCGAATACAATTTAGCCCAATTTGTAGATCCCTTTATTGGTTCAGGAGGTCACGGCCATGTATTTGTTGGCGCTAATGTTCCATTTGGAGGTGTTCAGCTAGGCCCCAGTAACTTCTATAAAGGCTGGGACTGGTCTTCTTCATATAATTATACGGATTCTATAGTAAAAGGATTTACTCATCTAAACCTAAGTGGTACAGGAGTTACCGATTTAGGGGAACTTATTTTAATGCCTACTGTAGGGAAACTAAAAACTTGGAGTGGAGCGAATCAAACAAAGTTCCTTGGTGATGTAAAAAAATCATGGTATTTAACTTTTGGAGAAAAAAAACCAGAGGAAGCTTATGCTTCTTTATACAGGAAAGAGACTGAAGTTGCAAAACCAGGTTACTATAGTGTAAAACTAGATGATTACGATATACAAGTTGAATTAACTGCTACTGAAAGAGTTGGAATGCATAGATATTCTTTTCCAGAATCAGACGAGGCAAGAATAATTATAGATTTAAGTGAAGGTAATTCTGATACTTCTGTAGAAACTTATATTAATCAAATAAATGACACTACTATTGAAGGATATCGCTTTTCAAAAGGATGGGCAGAAGACCAAAGAGAATACTTTACTTTAGTTTCCTCTAAACCCATTTCAAATTTTGTTGTGTATGATGGAAATAAAAAGACATATGGTAAAAATGCTAAGGGTGTTTATATTAAGGGATTTTTAGAGTTTAAAACTTCAAAAAATGAAGAAGTTATAGTTAAAATGGGAATCTCTCCTGTTAGTTCAGAAAATGCTTTAGAAAATGTAGAATTCGAAATACCCCATTGGAATTTTGATGAAATAGCAGAAAATGCAGAAAAAAAATGGAACAAGGAGCTCTCTAAAATTAAAATTGAGACTAACGATATAAGTAAAAAAAGAATATTTTACACCGCTATGTTTCATACAATGATCGCCCCTAATTTATTTAATGATGTAAATGGCGAATATCGGGGAACAGATAAAAAAGTTTATTCCGACCCTGGCTTTTCAAATTATACTCTTTTTTCATTATGGGATACCTATAGAGCCGCTCATCCCTTATTAACAATAACCCAACCTGAAAGAGTAAGTGATATTGTTAATTCAATGCTCCTGATTTTTGATCAACAGGGAAAATTACCTGTTTGGCATTTAAGGGGCAACGAAACTAACACAATGCCAGGTTACAGCGCCATTCCCGTAATTGTTGACGCATGTTTAAAAGGATTTGATGGAATTGATTTAGAAAAAGCATTTAATGCAGTAAAAACCACTGCTACTGGTGATTTTGAACCTGGCGTAAAAGATTTAATGGAGTATGGTTATATCCCTGCAGACCATGGACCAGAGTCTGTAGCCAGCGCAATGGAATATGCAATAAGCGATTGGGCTATATCAAAACTTGCAGAAAAATTAGGAAAGAGGGAAGACGCTGTATATTTCGGAAACAGAGCGAAAGGCTATCAGAAATATTACGATCAAGAAACAGGATTTATGAGAGGTAAACTAGCTGATGGTAGTTGGAGAACTCCTTTTGATCCAGTATCTGCCCTTCATCGTGTAAATGATTACTGTGAGGGAAATGCATGGCAATATTTGTGGATGGTTCCTCAAGATCCAGAGGGTTTAATAAATCTCTTAGGTGGTGACGCACCTTTTATTGAAAAACTAGATGAATTATTTAGTAGATCTTCAGATCTAGGAGAAGGAGCCTCAATAGATATTAGTGGCATGATTGGTCAATATGCTCACGGAAATGAACCAAGCCATCATACTTCATATATGTATGCCTATGCAGGGGAGCAATATAAAATAGCGGATAAAGTAGATTATATTTTAAACGAACTTTATAAAGATCAGCCCGATGGTTTAAGTGGCAATGAAGATTGTGGACAAATGTCTGCATGGTATGTATTATCATCTATTGGATTTTATTCTGTCAATCCCTCTAACGGAGCATATGTTTTTGGAAGGCCATTATTTGATTCAGCCATTATAGAGCTACCTATGGGCAAAAAATTTGTTGTAGAAACTAAAAATAATGGAGCAGAAAACATCTACATACAATCTGTAAAATTAAATGGCAATCCTTACAGCAAATCATTTATAACGCACAAAAATATTACTCAAGGAGGTAAGCTAAGTTTTGTAATGGGACCAGAACCCAATAAAGAGTTTGCTAGTCAAATTGAAGACCGTCCAAAGTCAATTGTTTACTAGTATAACATATTAATGTTTACAATAAAATTTTCAAAATTCATTAAAAACTCATAAATGAAAAGAAACTATTTTATATTATCAGTATTGATTTTAATCGTAACAACTACTGCCCTTAAAGCTCAAAATAATCTTAATAAAGTTGATAACCTTGTAGATTTAGTAAATCCATTGGTTGGCTCAGATTCTGAGTTTGTACTTTCCAATGGGAATACTTACCCAGCTATAGCTACACCTTGGGGCATGAATTTTTGGACCCCACAAACAGGTAAAATGGGCGATGGTTGGGGTTACACCTATGATGCTAATAAAATTAGAGGTTTTAAACAAACCCATCAACCTAGCCCATGGATTAATGACTACGCTGCTTTCTCACTATTTCCTGAAACTGGTAAAATTAAATTAAATGGAGATAAGCGTGCTTCCTGGTTTTCTCATAAGACAGAAGTTAGCAAGCCTCACTATTACAAAGTATACCTCGCTGATTTTGATATAACAACAGAAATTACACCAACAGAGCGAGGGGCTCAATTTCAATTCACATTTCCAAAAAGTGATGAGGCTCATATCCTGATTGACGGATTTTTCAAAGGTTCGATGGTTAAAGTATATCCAGAGGAAAGAAAAATTGTTGGCTATTGTAGAAATAATAGTGGAGGAGTTCCTGAAAATTTTCATAATTATTTTGTGATTTATTTTGATAAAGATTTTGAAAATATTCAAACATGGAACATAAATGAATCTGAGAATTTGAATGATAAAAATTTAAAGCCTGATTTAAATGCAGAAGGATACCATGTTGGTGCCGTACTGAGTTTTAAAACAGCAGAGAATGAGAAAATCACAGCTAAAGTAGCTTCATCATTTATTAGTTTGGATCAGGCAGAGATAAATTTAAAAAGAGAGATTAATACTGACACTTTTGATCAAACAAAAAATAAAGCACAAAAATTATGGAATAATGAATTAAATAAAATTGAAATTGAAGGTGGAACAACGGAGCAATTGAAGACATTTTACACAGCTTTATATAGAGTTTTGTTATTTCCTAGGAAATTTTATGAATTAGATTCTAATAACAACATTATACACTACAGCCCATATAATGGAAATGTACTCCCAGGCTATATGTTTACAGATAATGGATTCTGGGATACTTTCAGGGCTGTTTTTCCTTTTTTCACCATTATGTATCCAGAGTTTTTGGGCCAAGTTATGCAAGGCCTTGTTAATACCTATAAAGAGAGTGGCTGGTTACCAGAATGGGCAAGTCCTGGCCACAGAGATAGCATGGTAGGGTCTAATTCTGCAATAAATATTGCAGATGCGTATTTAAGAGGTATTCGTGGCTATGATATTGAAACACTTTATGAAGCCATAATAAAAAATACAAATTCTAAAGGACCAATTAATTCAGTAGGTCGTTTTGGAGCTGAATATTATAACTCTTTAGGTTACATTCCTTATGATGTAGGTATAAATGAAAATGCAGCAAGAACTTTAGAATATGCATATGCAGATTGGGCAATATCTGAACTAGCAATAGAATTAAATAAACCAGAAGATGAAGTTAATCTGTTTAAAAACAGAAGTTTAAATTACAAGAATTTATTTGACGCTGAGATAGGCTTTATGAGAGGCAAAAATAAAGATGGGTCTTGGGATATGAATTTCACCCCAGATAAATGGGGAGATGCTTTCACTGAGGGATCTTCTTGGCATTGGACATGGTGTGTATTTCATGATCCACTTGGATTAGCAGAATCATTTGGGGGTATAGAAAAAATGAGAAATCGCTTAGATGAGGTATTTACCGCCCCACCAACTTTTAATTATTCATATTATGGTCAACAGATACATGAAATAACAGAAATGATTATAAGTGATATGGGGCAATATGCTCATGGAAACCAACCCGTTCAGCATGCTATTTATTTATACAATTGGCTAGGGCAGCCATGGAAAACTCAAAAGTTAGCAAGAGACATAATGAATAAGTTGTATTCACCTAATCCAGACGGATTGTGTGGAGATGAAGATAATGGTCAAACATCTGCTTGGTATGTCTTTTCTGCTATTGGATTTTATCCTGTAACTCCTGGAACAGGACAATATGCCTTAGGAAGTCCATTATTTTCAAATGTCAAATTACATCTTGAAAATGGCAATACCTTCGAATTAAAAGCAGAAAACAACACATTTGAAAATGTCTACATAAATTCAATCCGTAAGAATAATAGTGAATATAAATTGAATTATATTTCATATAAGGATATTCAAGATGGAGAATATTTTATATTAAAAATGTCTGATACTCCAAATTTAAACTTAGGAAAAAATGAAGAATCTAAACCTTACTCCATGAGTAAAAATAATATTAACTTATAATGAATTTAATATAGTTCTAACGATTTAATTTAGTTGTATGTCTAAAAATTTATTTTTCAGTTTAATTCATTTTTTATTTTTCTTGCCCAGTTTCGCATTTCAAGATAAAAATGACACAATATCTCTTCAATTAACTTCTCTTTTTTCTGATCACATGGTTTTACAGCAAAAATCAAATGTGAAATTCTGGGGAACTGATAAACCAAATAATGAGATTACTATTTCTACTAGCTGGGAAAATGAATCTAAAACAATAGTTGACATTAATGGGCACTGGAATGTTTCAATAGGTACACCGTCCGCTGGAGGACCCTTCAAAATTGAAATAAAATCAAACCAGCATAAAATAGTTTTAAACGATATAATGATTGGAGAAGTATGGTTGGCCTCAGGTCAATCTAATATGGAAATGACATTAATGGGTTGGCCGCCAAATGACATCATTAATAATGCTGATGAAGAGATTGCAAAATCGTCAAATTCAAAAATTAGGATGTTTAATGTAGAGAAACAAATTTCAATAAATCCTTTAGGTGACGTTAAAGGGAGCTGGAAAGTTTCAAGCCCTGAGGAAACTAAAAATTTTAGCGCATCAGCATATTTTTTTGCTAAAGAATTATTTAAAAAGTTACAAGTACCTATAGGAATTATTAATTCGAGTTGGGGAGGAACACCTGCTGAATCCTGGACTAGCAAAAAGACTATTGATACTTTTAATGAACTTAAAAGCGTTACTCAATCAATCAATACTTCAGATTTATTTAAAAATGAACTAAAATGGTTTTCTCAATTTAAAGCAATTGGAATTCCTACCACTGATGAACAGTGGGTTAATTTGAATTTATTAGATAATTTAATAGTTGAAACAAGCTACAATGACAGTGATTGGGAAGAAATCCAATTACCTGGAAGATATGATAATCATATAAATGGAGGTGAATTTAATGGGGCAGTTTGGTTTCGAAAAAATATAGTCATTGATAATTTAGATTCTGATTACATATTAACTATTGGCGCTGTTGATGATATGGATGAAACTTATGTAAATGGTCATAAAATCGGCGGTTTAATAGGAATGGGATTTTGGAATAAAAAAAGAGAATTTAAGATACCGAAATCAATTCTAAAAAAAGGGAATAATACAATAGCAGTGAGAGCTATAGATGCAGAAGGAGTTGGAGAAATAATTGGACCAATGACATTAAGTAATGATAATAATATTAAGGTTTCTTTGAATGGTAATTGGAAATATAAGTTGATTGCAGAGATTTATAATAATAAGTTTTACCTATATGGTATTAATAACATAGATTTCAATTCAAGAATTAAAACAATTAAATTAAACTCCGGAGTCCCTACAGTTCTTTATAATGGAATGATAAATCCTTTAGTTCCCTACACCATAAAAGGTGTCATATGGTATCAGGGGGAATCTAATGTAGGACGCGCAGACCAATATGAAAATTTATTCCCTGCTATGATTAGAGATTGGAGAGAAAAATGGAATTATGATTTCCCATTTTATTATGTTCAAATTGCACCTTATCAATATAATATTAATAAAGACAGTTCACTAGACCAATCTCAAGAGTTAAGAGAAGCTCAAAGAAACTCATTAAAAACAAAAAATACAGGCATGGTTGTAACAATGGATATTGGAAATTTTAATAATATTCATCCATCAAACAAACAAGATATAGGGAGTAGATTAGCCAGATTAGCATTATCTAATAATTACAGCATCAATATAGTACCTTCTGGACCAATTTTTAATGGATTAAAAGTTATTGGAAGTAAACTAATCCTAGAGTTTGAAAATCCCGGTAGCAGATTAATTTCTAAAGGAGATTTATTGGGATTCGAAATTGCTGGTGCCGATAAAAAGTATGTTTTTGCAAACGCTACGATTATTAATAATCAAGTTGAGCTTTATAGTGATAAAATTAAAAACCCTCTTTATGCTAGATATGCTTGGAAAGATAAAGCTGTTCCTAGCCTTTTTAATTTAGAAGGACTTCCCGCTTCATCTTTTAAATATGAAGAATAACAACAAATATTAAATAATTTTAAAAAACTCTTGTAGCACTATTTATAATACTCTATTAATGACATCTCTATAAGTCATATTGAAATCATCTCCTGTTATTTTACTATAGTTATTTACAAAATAATTGAATTGTTTTTTTGCTTTAGAATTTAACTTCATTTTAATTAATGAATGTATTTTATATAAAAAGGCGTCCATATTTAATAAATCTATATTAAATAATATTTCGGCAAGAGGAATAACATCTGAATACTCTTTTTTGTGATAGAGTTTTTTCATTTCGTTTGGAATAACACCTAATACATCTGTTTCAAGATCCTGTTTAAATGTATCAAAGTATTCTTCATCAATAAACTGTAAGAATTTACCCTTATTTAGTATTTTAATAAGACTGATTAGTGAATTCTCCGTGTATAATCCTTCTTTGAAAGAATCTAGTTCTGTTAAAAATATAAAATAATCACAATAAAACTGGTCACTAAATTCCAAAATGAATTTTCTATCTGAATAAATAATTTCTAATCCTTCAAAATCTCTTAAAATATTTCTTAACTGATTCAAAGCTACATTTTTTAAATTTTTAGCACTTTGCTCAGAGCTATCTGGCCACAAAATTGAGTGAATTTTTTCAGAGGAAATTCCGTTTAATTTTTTTTGTGAACTGTGAAAAATAAGTAATAAAAAGAGCTGTCTTATTTTAGGGCTAAATAAATGAGATATGTCATTCCCTTTCATATCTATAGCACTGAAAAGCCCAAACAATGAAACAGAGTTTGGTATTATAATTTGAATGTCTTTACTGTTTTCATATTTTAAAGTTTTTTCAATCTGGGCTTTAATAATTAGTTTTTCTTTCTTTTTGAAAATAATTACAATTACAATTAAAATAATAGTAAAGAAGACAAATAAAGCAATGTATTGGTTATTGTAATTGCGATCTGATTCTTTGATTTTAACTAGAATATTCTCTTTAGAGACGGGTGGTGAATCTAGAGAGTATATTTTCACCTCACTAGAACCATCTTCTTGAAATTCTTGAATTGTAGAAAATAATTCGTTTGTTTTATGGTCGAAATATAAGTTTGCATTTGACCTGATTCTATCAGATTTCATTGAAATGGAGTCCCCTAGCATTCTATAGCTTCCATCTTTTAAAGAGTATTCATATAACTGTAAGGAAGTTGAAGAAATATATTCAGAATAACTCAGATTGTAAAAAGCAGAAGTATCTTTATTAATCACTAAGTTTCTAGAAGAAACCATATTAACGCCTTCTCGATCAATCTCCCATAATTTTTTAATTTTTTTAGTATCAAAGTCAATGACATAGCTGTCATAGTAATATTTTTTACCTATGCTCTGATCTCCCGTTTTATTACCTTGACCACCAAACAAGAGTGCTTTATTTTCTGCTAACTTAGTAATGCCAGAAAAAAATCTGGGATCTATTTTATCTCCACTAAAATCAAGTATTTCCCATTTATTAGTTTTAATGTCATATGAGCTAAAATCATTAGAGTAGCTAAAATATCCATAACCTCCAAAAATGATTATTTTTTTGTGGCTTGAATCAAATAAAGCATTGTGATGATGCGTTTGCTTTGAACGTTCCAAATCGCTAATTGATTTCCAATCATTAGGATTATCTAGGTCAATAACAACAATTGATGAGGATTTAGGGGAAACGTCATATAATTCATAAACATATAGTTTATTTTCAGAGGGGTCTAATAAACTATTTCCTAGCCTCATGGAGACATTTAGATTATTTTGAAATTTCTCAAAATTTGTTTCTTCATTTTTAAAATCATAAAATTTTAAACTATCTGAATTTTGAAAAATAAATCTATGTTTATTCTCATCAAAAGCAATAGAAGTAACTTGATTAAAAGAAGATTTATGCCTTAATTTCCAAAAGTAAGATTCTTTAATAAGCCAGTTTCCATTTTTTACACTTCCGTATAAATCTCCTTTAGAATCAAAAACTTTATTTCCCTCACTTTCATTCAAGCCAAAATAATATAAACTTTTATTATTTTTTATACTTAGGTCTTTTATTGAAATTGGGGGAACGTCTATAATACTTCTATGTTTCCCAAAATAAATTTCAGGTTCAATTCTTAATTTAAATTTATTTTCTTTTGAAAAATCTTCTTTTCCATTAACAGAAAGAGTTATTTCTTTAGTAACTGGATTAAAGTTCAAATATATTCTTATCCAACTACTAAGATTAAATATATCCTTTAAAAATGGAATTGAAACTAAGGTCTTAACTCCATCCAAATTCAATTTTATTTCTCCATAATCCTTATCGACACTAACATAAACTAAAGAATACGAAACAGGGTTTTTATTGTCTTTAATATTTATTATGTAGCCAAACTTATCTGGGTCTTTTATTGATAATTCAAAATCAATATTAAATTCACCTGAAAATTTAGGTTGTTTGTATTCAAATACATTATATGATGTCCTATTAATAATTGGGAAATCACTGGAATTGAACTCAATTCCTTGAGCGTTTAAACAACTAGTATGTTGAAGAAAAATTATAAATACTAGATTGAAAAAGAATTTGTGCATTTGAATTTAAATAGATTTTAAAAGCAAAATAATTTTATAATGAACCGCTATTATTGATTTGTTCAACCTTTTATCACTTGAAATTATTATCAGTGCTAATTCTACATAATTAAATGGCTTAATAAATTTAAAGCTTACTAATTAAAGTAAAACTTAATTAGGTATTAATCAACAATTAATTTACGGTTAATTTCTTTAATATATAAATTTTTAATTAATGATTATTGCTAAAACATGAATTAAACACTATAATTACTGTCGTTTAAATCTTATTTTTTTTAAATATGAAAAAAACAGTTCTTCTTCTTTTAACTTTTTTAAATATATTTTTTGTTTTTGGATCTAGTATAGACACTGTTGTGGTAACTAGTAAATCTATGAATAAAGATATTTCAAGTATTATTATTAAACCTGCTGGTTATTCTTTAAAGAGCAACAACTATCCTGTTTTATATTTACTTCATGGCGCTGGAGGTGATTATACAACTTGGACATCTAATGTGCCTAGTCTTCAAAAATATGCTAATGAATATAATATTTTAATTGTCTGTCCTGATGGTGGTTCCACTAGTTGGTATTTTGATAGCCCTATTGACGACCAAATTAAATATGAAACGTATATTTCAAAAGAACTTGTTGATGTTATTGATAATAAATACAAAACAATTCCCGAAAAAGCAGCAAGAGCCATAACAGGTCTAAGCATGGGAGGGCACGGAGCCTTTTATCTAGCCTTTAAGCATCCAGATATATGGGGTGCAGCGGGAAGTATGAGTGGGGGTCTTGACATTCGTCCATTTCCTAATGGATGGGATTTGCCCAAAAGATTGGGAAGCTATTCTGACCACAAAGCGTTTTGGGAAGAAAATACCGTTATAAATTTAGTTTATAAAATTAAAGCGAATGATTTGAAACTCATATTCGATTGTGGTATAAACGACTTTTTTTATGACGCTAATAAAAGATTACATGAGAAACTTGTTGAAAGAAACATACCCCATGATTATATTGAACGTCCAGGTAACCATACTTGGGATTATTGGGCAAACTCAATAAAATATCAGCTTTTGTTTTTTAGCGATTACTTTGATTCTCAAAAAAACTAAAGAATAGGTTTGTTTTACACCAGTTTTTATTCATTCCTCAAGCTTTTCTGAATTTCAGCTTTCTGAATATAGTTCAACACTCTATCTTCTAAAATTGATAAGCTAACAGTTCCTTGGCCTAAGATAAGCTCGTGAAAATCTCTAATATCAAATGAAGTTCCTAAAGCCTCTTGGGCTTTTTCTCTAAGAGCTCTGATTTTTAACTCCCCAATTTTATAGGATAAGGCTTGACCTGGCCATGAAATATAACGGTCTGTTTCTGTTTGAATTTCATGTAATGACAAGGCGGTGTTGTCAGACATATATTGCACCACCTCATCTCTAGTCCATCCCATAGCATGAATACCAGTATCTACCACAAGCCTACAAGCACGCCACATTTCATATGTCAGTTTACCGAAATGTTCATAAGGTGTGGTATACATATCCATCTCACTTGCTAAAAATTCAGCGTATAAGCCCCAGCCTTCTCCATAAGCAGATAGGTATAAATTTCTTCTAAATCTTGGAATACTATCTCCCAATTCATTATTTAAGGCGCCCTGTAAGTGGTGTCCCGGAACTGCTTCATGGACAGTCAAAGCAGGTAATGTATATAAAGTCCTACTAGGAAGATTGTAAGTGTTAACCCAATAATATCCTGGATCAAGACTATTGGCGTCAGTCCCAACATACCTGCCTCCAGTATATTTAGGTGCTATTGCGTCGGGAACAGCCGCTACCCCATATGGCTTTCTGGGAAGGGTTTTGAAAAATCTTGGCAATTGTTCATCTGCCCTTTTGGCCATATCTCTCGCGATCATTAAAAGCTCTTTAGGCGTCTTAGCATAAAACTGCTTGTCAGTCCTCAAAAAGTCAAGAAAATCTGTAAAGCTTCCATTAAAATTTAAAGAAGCTATAATTTTTTTCATCTCTGCTTTAATACGAGCTACTTCTGAAAGACCAATCTCATGAATATCTTTGGCTGAATATTGGGTACTGGTAGTATAATAGTTAATTCTATCCTGATAATAAGCCTCGCCATTAGGAGTGTTTAGTAACCCTATTGAGGTTCTTGTAGAAGGAATGTAGGTGTTTTCAAAAAAGTTTTTAATACGTTTAAATTGAGGCACCAATACTTGTTCAATGGCTTTTTTACCCCTGAGTTGTAAACTGTCTTTTTGGGAGCCGATTATATTATCCGGAAGTTTTAAGAGAGGTTGGTAGAAAAAACTATCCTCATAGTCAGTCACTATATGACTTTCATAAGTAGTTTCATAGCCTTTAAAAATTACCTTGGGCTGGGAGATTCCTTTATCCAATCCAGCTTGAAGGTTTTGAAAATGCTGGTCTACATATAAAGGGAGCGCTTCTAATTTTCTTAAATATTCTGACGCCTCCTTATAATTAGACAAAGGGCGCACCATATATCCCAAACTCAGATGAAATCCTGCGTCTGATAGTAGGGGATTTAAATAGCGTTCAAATTTGTAAAAAGCCACCTGGTCTTCAAGAACGAACTTCAGTAATTTTGAAGAGATACGTTCCGTTTCAGACAAATTCTCTAGAGTGACCAAAGACAATTCATGAAGCTTTTCTTTTGCAAACAATGCCTCTGATTCATAATATTCTTTGGTTACTAATCCAAGCGGATATACATCAGAATCGTAAGACTTATGGTTCTGATATGAATCAATTATAGCTTGCAAATCATGAGAAGCAGTAGGGATCTCTAGATCTTTACATCCCACTAATAGGACTAAAATCAAAAAAAATAAGTTTTTAATCATGATAATAAATTATAGCCAACCTTCTAATTTAATCATAATTAATTTAATTAGTTTTTGGGCTTGGGCAGGACTATAAATAAATAGCCCAAACCATTTTTTGATTAAGCAAGGGATTTGGGCTTTATAATTTAAGATTGTATATATAATATGTACTTTTAAATTATGAAAGCAGTCTTTAAATATCTATATATTGTCATTGTGTTAATTTTGTTTGGTAGTTGTAAATCTGGGTATGAGACAATTAATTTTACTTCGGCAGATATTCCTAATCCACCTAGATATGATAATGAAAATCATTGGGCTGTTTTACCTGGAAAATATCCCGAAGTGTTAGAGTCTTATGCTCCTAAAGATCTTTCAGTTCTTCAGGCAGATGTTTTTTATGTGTATCCCACATTAATTCAAGACCCTAAAGATACTCGTTGGAATGCTCCCATTGAAGATGAGGTTCAAAGAGAGATGGTCATTAATAGAGCGGTTCATTACCAAGCTTCAGCTTGGGCTTCATCGGGCCGTTTATTTGTACCCTATTACCGTCAGGCACACATTAGATCTTATGATTATTACAATCAAGGAGGTAAAGAAGCTTTTAGGGTAGCTTACTCAGATGTTAAAGCCGCTTTTGAATATTATTTAACTCATTACAATCAAGGTAGGCCTATTATTATTGCGAGCCATAGTCAAGGAACCACTCACACCAAGCGTTTACTCAAGGAATTTTTTGACGGCACCCTCCTTCAAGAACAATTAGTAGCTGCTTATTTGGTAGGGATGGATGTTCTTCCTCAGATTTATGGTAATTTAAAGCCAATGACATCGCCATCTGAAACGGGTGGATACCTCTGTTGGAATACTTTTAAAAAAGGGTATTACCCCAAGAAGAAAGACAAGTATAATGGATCTGTAACCTCCAATCCTGTTACTTGGGATACTACATTAACTACAGATTTTAATGACCATAAGGGATTTCTATTTTCAAATGGCGTTATTTACGATAAGGCGTTAAAAATTAAAATTGTAGATGGGCTCGTATGGACAAGTTTACCTCGTTTTCCTTTGAGATTCTTTATGGTGTTAAAAAAGAATTATCATATTGGAGATATAAATTTATTCTGGAAGGATATTAAGGAAAACTCGGAATTGAGAACCCAGAATTGGTTAAACAAATAAAAAAAGAAAAAAAATGAAACGTAAAGACTTTTTAAAATCTTCTTTAATAATTAGTGCAGGGATTGGATTTACCCCTTCTTTAGCTTCCGGTTCAATTTCAAAGAGAAAGATCAACAAAATTGGACTAGGTCTTTTTTCTATTCCTAGAATCATGAAAAATGATTTAGAGGGAACTATTAAAAAAATGGCTGAAATGGGGGTTAGAGAATTTGAAACCTACGGTCCTTATTCTTTTACACATGAAAAAACTAAGGCTTCATGGGCTGCAATTAGTGAGTATTTGGGGTTTAGCGCTAGTGGTTTTTACGGTAAATCTGCAGAGGAATTTAAGACTTTAACAAATCAATATGGCATTAGTGTCCCCTCAATGCACACTGATTTATATACTTTGGAATCCAATATGGCATCGCTTGGGAAAGCCGCTAGATCAATAGGAGCAAATTATGTGGTGCTACCTTCAATCCCTGATGAAGAAAGATTAGATATAGATGCATACCATTTAATGGCAAAGCGATTTAATGAGATTGGAAGACAGGCGAATGAAGAGGGCATTAAGTTTGCCTATCACAATCATGGCTATGGACTCATACCTGAAGAGAATGGAATTATCCCAATGAACATTATTCTAGATGAAACAAATAAAGAAAAGGTTTTTTTTGAAATGGACCTCTTTTGGACAGTAGCAGGAAAAGCGGATCCTATTGAATTATTAAACAAGCACCAAGGTCGTTATAAGATGTTACATATTAAGGACATGAAAAACATTACCTATTTTAAAGACAGGGGGTCCACTCCTTCAGAATGGATGGAACTATTTCCTTTATTAGTTCCCGCAGGATCTGGTCAATTACCACTCAATGAAATTTTAAAAGTCGCCTATAATTCGGGGGTAGAACACTATTTTATTGAACATGATTTAGCCCCAAATCCATATGAAAACATTCAATCAGCCTATGATTTTTTAAAAGCCTTGCGTTTTTAACTTTCTTATAATTATATGATTTTCAAGAGTTTTTTAACTTTTTTAATACCACACACCAACTTATTGTGCTAACGGTTAATTCTATACCATCATACATAAAAACTCAAAAAATCTCAGTACATCACTTGACTTAAAGAGATAGGTGGGTTTTATAGAAACGGTTTTCTTTTTAAAGTGTGATTGTTAGCAGTTTATTAAGGGAACCCAGCGTTAGTTGTGGAAATTAAATAGTAATTAGTAAGTTTTAAAGGTCAATAACAGAAAATCCTATATGTATATTACCTGTTTCTTTGTCTACAAACAACACCCTATCTTTTACGGTTCCATGGCAGGTATTTTTTGAACAAAATAAGGAGCCTCCGGCTAACCTAACCATTCCATTATTTAAATCTCCAGTTATATCCCATACATTTCCAACAATGTTAACTTCGCCAATTTCTGATATGGGTAGTGTGTTTTCGGATACTATTATTCTTTGATCATTTCTGACCATTTCCCAATATTCATTATAATTTGGGAGTCTTTTTTTTGCCCATTTACAATAGGCTAAAGCGTCATTGTAACTCACTTGAGTTACAGGTAGATTTACTGAAGTGACCGGGTTAATTCCGTCTGGTCTTTTCCAAGTAGCGTTGGGCATTTTTTTAAAATTATACACATCTAACTGCACAATTGACCAGCCATATTTTTCTGCATCTGTAATATAATTAGTTTCGTTGATGAATTTCTCAAAATGGGCATATGACACAGGATTTAGACTTAATTCTCTTTTCTTACAAGAAGAAAAGAGCACTAAAAAAACAATTATGACATATTTGTTTATATACTCAGTCATGAGAATTCTCTTTGTATAGAAATAAATAATTAATAGTGAAAATCTACCAAATAGATTCGTAAGGTTAATGGCTTGTTGGTTTTGTTCCATTAGATAAATTCATTCTGTCTCAAATGTATTTATTATCCTTTTGTTATCAAATTCCACAGGGTTTTTTCTTGCAGTTAGTTTGCGTTATATTTGAAGTAAAAAATTGTTTTAGATCAGTGAAAAAAATGCTCCTTTCTTTTCTTGTGGCTATGGTTATTTCTTGTACTTCAGACAATTCTGGAGTATTGGGTGATTTGGTAGTAGAAGACAACTTAGGTTCTGATGTCATTGAAATTGGCGAAGGGAGTGAAAATGAGCAAACAGAGACCTCTGAAACAGCTGAAGGAGCAGAAGAACAATCAGGAAGTGAATCTGAAGGAGAGGGATCAAATTCGCAAGAGGGTGCCCAAACTCCTGGTCTATATGTAGAAGAAAATGGGGTGACTCTTGTGGCCAATTCTGCGGCTAAACCTGGGGATGAATTGGTTTTTGAAGGCATTACTTATTTGGTGGTAGACAATCAAATGCTCCGAGATATTGTAACCGATGATAGGGAAGATATTTCGCTCTTGGTCACTACTTATGTGACTGATTTGAGTAATATATTTGAAAACAAACAAACCATCACCCCCAATATTGCGGCATGGGACACCAGTAATGTGACAGATATGAGTTACCTGTTTTCAGGGGCCAGTGTGTACAATGGTGTTTTAAGTTACTGGAACACTGCTAAGGTAACCAATATGTCTTATGCCTTTGCCAATGCTTTAGAGTACAATCAGGACCTTGGAGATTGGAATACCAGTCAGGTGACCCAAATGGACGCCATGTTTTCTAATGCGACTGTATTTAATCAAGATTTGAGTGGTTGGTGCGTGTCATTGATTGACAAAGCGCCAACTAATTTTTCTTCTGGATCTTCCATTTCCCAGACCTCTTTGCCGCTATGGGGCACTTGTCCTGATTAGTGATTAAAGTGAGTCACTCTCTTAAAATTTGCCCAATGATTGCTTTATGTGTATTTTCACCTTTGATTTAAAAGTATATTTTCCATATCATGGCAAAAAATAGCAGCCCTTCTCATAAAACCAACAGCCAAACGGTACACCATCTATACAGCAGTGCTTTTTTAATTGCGTACTTGCTTATTGGTTTTGTGCCCAATTTAGGTGCGGTAGATCAAATAGCGCCTCAGTGGTTGTACCTCAATAGTGTGAGTGTGCTGGCGGCACTTTATATTTTGAAGCACCATATTTATTTTTCAGAAGCCATTGGCAGCTTGTTTAAGACTAAATTTTCGTGGCTGTATGCCCTATTTATTGTTTGGGCTTCTGCCTCTTATTTTTACGCTATTAACCCTACTGAAGTGTTGGTGAATCTGGCCAGGGTAGTGGGAACATCCATTGCTTTTGTGAACGTTTTTGTACTGCTTCAAAAGATTCCAAATAAATTTAGGCTCATTGCCATGGTAGCTACTGGCGCACTGATTATAGAAATGTATATGGTTTTAGACCCTTTGTTGGGTTTGCTGAAACAAGGTGCCAATGCCTCTAGGTCTTCGCTTTTAAAAGGTACCACGGGTAACATTAACATTGCCGCACTCTCTTTGGTAATCAAGATGCCCTTTGCCTTATACCTCATGAATCTTACACAGAAAACATGGCAGCGTATGGCCTATGGGGTCCTTATTACATTGACTATTTTCTGTCTTGTACTCATTGCTTCTAGGGCTTCTTATGTAGCCTTGGTATTGAGTTTAATCTTATACATAGCCTTTTGCTTGTACAACTACTTTAGAGCTGGTAAGCCCAAACGTTTGCTTATTCCTATCCTTTATTTTGTGGTGCCTTTTGTGGTGGCCGTTGGTATTAGTGAACTCAGTACAATTGGTAAAAACAACACTACTTTCTTTGAGCGTTCGGCTACTATTGTGCAGGCCACTACGGATGGCTCTATTGCAGGAAGACTCCGTTTTTATATGGTAGGGGTGGAGCATATTTTAAACAATCCAATAGTGGGTTCTGGTCTGGGGAATTGGAAACTCGTTTCTATTTTATACGACAAAGAATTTATTAATGGTTATGTGGTGCCTTACCACATGCACAACGACTTTATTCAGATAGGTACAGAACTTGGGATTCCAGGTTTCTTTATGTACTTAGGACTTTTTGGGGTGCTTTTGTTCTATATTGTTTACATAGCTAAGTCTAAATTGCCAGAGAACACCAAGTTCTTTGTGGCTTTTTTAACCATGTCGCTCAGCACTTATATGGTAGATGGAGCATTGAACTTTCCTATTGCCAGACCTATTATGCAAATGGTGTGGCTTTTGGTCATGGCTTTAATTGTCCTGTTGTTTTTAGATGCCAAGGCGTTTAATCAGCAGCACAAACCCATCCCCATGAAAAATGCCTATTGGGTGTCTGTAGTGTGTTTGGTTTTATTAGCCCCTTTGACTTACATTACCTATCAGACCAATGAATCCCTTAAAGGACAGCAAGTTCTTTTAGGGGAGTACAATGCAGGAAAGTTCAGCTACCCTTTAAACAAAGTAGACCAGGTAGTTCCAGGAATTCCAAATATTTCAGTGACTACATTGCCTATTGCTTCTATGAAGGCCAGGTATTATATGGAAAATGGGCAGGATGACAAGGCGCTAGAAATGCTCAGAACTGGCATTACCGCCAACCCTTATTTAGGCTTTAGTGAAACACTCATGAGTCAGATTTTTGCCAAGAAAAATCAGAGAGATTCTGCCACCCATTACGCCAAAGTAGCCTATGAGCATTTGCCCATACCACCTCATTTTGCCAACTACTTGAACCTGTTAATTCAAGAGGGCAACGCCCAAGAGATAGACCGTATTTTTGCTAAGGACTCTGTGAAGCATGACCCCATGGTTTGGAAGAACTATATGATTGCTAGTAATGCGCTTAAAGCAACAGGGAATGATATTTCTATTGCCGTAGCCAATAAGGCCATAGATTTATTCCCGGAAGACAAAGATTTTTTAGTACTCAAAAAAATAGCGGTTTTAGGCAAAGAAACCGTAGACCGAGCTTTTGCCCTTTCTCAAGAGGGATCTGCCTTTTTCCAACAGCAAGACTTCATGAATGCCGCCCAAAAACTGTCTGAAGCAGCTGCATTAGATCCGTTAGAGTTTTCTTATTTTGAGAATACCGGAGCCGCTTATTTTTCTGCTGGTTTATACGAGCTGTCTCTTCCTTACTTTGACAAAGTAATTCAAGAGCTCAATCCAAAGTCTGGAAAATCTGAATATATTAAAGGTTTGGCACTCATTAATTTGGGTAGAAATGAAGCAGCATGTGAATTATTTAAAGCAGCCAAGTCTTATAGGTATGCTGCTACAGACCAAGCGCTTCAAACACATTGTAAATAAGCCTACATGGCTTTAATTACATAGGTAACCACACCCCACACCAATAAAGTGTTGTCTTCTGTGACGGCAATGGGCTTGTACTTCTTGTTTTCTGGCATGAGGTAGAGTACCCCTTCGGTAATTTTGAGTCTTTTTACGGTGAATTCGCCGTCTATAAAACAGACGGCTATTTTACCGTCTTTGGGTTCTAGGCTCCTGTCTATAACCAATAAGTCTCCATGGTCTAATCCGGCGCCTGTCATAGACTCGCCACTTACACGGGCGTAGAAGGTGGCTTCTTTGTTGCGCACCAGATTCTCGTCCAGGCTAATGCGAATCTCTTTGAAATCGTCTGCAGGAGAAGGGAAGCCAGCAGAAATACCCCCTTCAATAATGGGCTGCTTTAGCCCGCCTTCTGTTAGGGGGGTGTAAAAGCTTAAACTGGGTGTGTCTTTTGTTTTTACGAGTCTCATGAGCTTACTGTAATAATCTCAGAAAGGGAAGTGGTGTAGCGCTTGCTGAGGTGTTCTTGTTTCATTTTCCAGGTGCGTTGTAGGTCTTGGTTGCCTACTTTTAAGGCATTTCCGTAGCGTTTGTTCATTTTGTCCATTACTGCCATTAGTGCGTCGTGTTTGGGTTGCTCTCTTTGGAAGAGGTCCAATTGTTTTCCGTTCACAGGAACCAAACCACTGATCATGACCCCCGCTTTTTTGTAGTCCACATCGGCTTCGTACAAAGCCCTGAGTCCCTTAATAGCTACCTGTCCTAGGGTAATACTTGAATCTGTGGGGTAGGCCAGGGGAATGGCTATATGTTTGCTAATCCTGGGTACTTTTGGGTCAAAGGGGTTGTTGCGCACAAAGACCATTAATACATTGGCAGCACTTTTTTGGGCGCGCAACTTCTGAGCACAGTGGTTGGCAAAGGTGGCTATGCGTTCTTCCAAATCTGGAAGGCTATTTAGGGTGCCTTCAAAACTCCTGGTGGTGGCAATACCTTTTTTGCTCTTCTGCCCTTCCTCTAGTCCTAGGGTCGGAATGCCTTTGAGGTCTTGCTGTAAGCGCAAACCTACTACGGCCATTTGCTTGCGTACCCAGTCTTCAGGTAGCTTTATAAAGTCATAGGCGGTGTTTACTTGTACCGCTTCTAAGCGTCTGGCGTGCTGGCGTCCAATGCCCCAAACATCTGCTATTTGGGTCCATTTTAAGGCTTTTGTAATACTTTCTGCCGTTTCTATGACATGTACGCCTCCAGTGCGTTCTTTGAATTTTTTGGCAATTTTATTGGCTACTTTGGTCAGTGCTTTGGTGGGTGCAATGCCAATACTCACAGGAATGCCTGTCCATTTTTCTACCCGTTGCTGCATCTCTTTTCCGTAGCTAGCCAGGTCTACATAATCAAAGCCTTTGAGGAGCAAAAAAGCCTCGTCAATACTGTAAATTTCTATTTCAGGGGTGAATTGAGAGAGAATTTGCATGACCCTCGCGCTCATATCTCCATAAAGCGGATAATTGGAAGAAAACACCTTTATGCCATTGGCTTTGCAAAAGGCTTCGTATTTAAATGCTGGGGCGCCCATAGGAAGGCCAAGGGCCTTTGCTTCATTGCTGCGTGCAATGAAGCAGCCGTCATTGTTAGACAATACGGCTATGGGCTTTCCTTCTAGTGCGGGGTTAAATACCCGTTCGCAGGAAGCGTAAAAGTTATTACAATCAACTAAGGCAAACACGCTATAAAATTAATTCGTTTGCGCGATTATTAAAGGCCTCATTTAAATAAGTTATGAAGAAAATGCAGGATGCCCTGTAATGTCTGCTCCAGTGATGAGTAGGTGAATGTCGTGGGTCCCTTCATAGGTAATCACGGATTCTAAATTCATCATATGCCTCATAATAGAATATTCTCCCGTAATACCCATACCGCCCAATACTTGGCGGGCTTCTCTGGCTATTTTAATGGCCATATCTACATTGTTTCTCTTGGCCATGGAAATTTGGGCAGTAGTGGCTTTTCCTTGGTTTTTGAGTTGCCCCAAACGGAAAGCCAATAGCTGTGCCTTGGTAATTTCGGTGAGCATTTCTGCTAATTTTTTCTGCTGTAATTGGGTGGCTGCAATGGGTTTTCCGAATTGAATACGCTCTTTGGCATATCTCAATGCCGTGTCGTAACAGTCCATGGCTGCTCCAATAGCCCCCCAGGCAATACCGTAGCGGGCAGAGTCTAAACAACCTAGTGGTGCTCCTAGTCCGTCTTTTTCAGGCAGTATATTTTCTTTGGGAATTTTCACATCGCTAAAGATAAGCTCGCCGGTGGCCGATGCCCTTAAACTCCACTTATTGTGCGTCTCTGGCGTAGAAAAACCTTCCATGCCGCGTTCTACAATCACGCCTTTAATTCTTCCGGCTTCATTTTTAGCCCACACCACGGCAATGTCTGCAAATGGCGCATTTGAGATCCACATTTTAGCACCGTTTAAGAGGTAATGGTCTCCCATGTCTTTTATGTTGGTGGTCATGCCGCTCGGATTAGAGCCATGGTCTGGTTCTGTGAGACCAAAGCAACCCATCATTTCTCCTGAAGCTAATTTTGGGAGGTATTTCTGACGCTGCGCCTCATTTCCGTAAGCAAAAATAGGGTACATGACCAATGAGGATTGTACAGAGGCTGTGGAGCGCACTCCAGAGTCTCCCCTTTCAATTTCTTGCATAATGAGGCCGTAACTGATCTGATCCAAACCTGCACCACCGTAATTTTCAGGAATATAGGGCCCAAATGCGCCAATTTCTGCCAATCCTTTAATGATTTCTGTGGGAAAAGTAGCTTCTTGGGCATGCTTTTCAATGATCGGACTCACGGCCCTTTTAACCCAAGCTCTAGCAGCATCTCTAACCAAGAGGTGCTCTGGGCTCAGTAAATCATCTAAGGCGTAATAGTCTGGGGCTTCAAATAGGTCTGGTTTCATAGCTTTTTTTAAAGGGCATTGTTTTTGCAAAACAAGTCCACACTTTCTAGCTTCTAAATTAACTAAAGAAATATAACATTACAACAAAGCAGTGTCACATTTTTAAATAAAAATCTTTAACCAGTTCAATATATTCTGGAGTGTATTGGTGTCTGGCAGTTTCAATGGTGAGCTCTCGGTGGAGGCAGCGGGTTTTTTCAAATCCAAAAGCCATATAAGACCTTTTAAATGGGGCGTTTTTATTTCCTTTGACGTGCATTATTTCGTGGGGAAAAAGCCCTGCTTTGGCAGCAAGCGCTATAAAATCTGTGGACTCCTTAAAGGGAAGGACCAAGGCAAAAATTCCTGCTGGGCTCAAAAGGGTTACAGCCGCTTGCACCAACAGCGGGAAAGGCAGCGTACTGCTTTCCCTCGCTGCCGCCCTAGCTTGATTGTCTAAATTATTTTCAGTATAAAAAGGAGGGTTGCTCACAATAAGGTCGTAAGTCAGTGCTTCTGCTTCCTCTATGAGTTCTTCTACATGGGCGTGGTAGCAAAACAATCGGTCTGCCCAAGGCGCATTTTCAAAATTAGCCACACATTGTTCGTAGGCTTCAGGAATGAGTTCCACACCGTCTATGGTTTCTGCAAGGCTTCTTTGGGCAAGCATAAGGGCTACTACACCTGTTCCTGCCCCAATATCTAGTATGCTGTTGGGCTGGTGAGAAATAGGTGCCCAAGCACCTAATAAGACCCCGTCTGTGCCAATTTTCATAGCACATTGGTCTTGTTCAATACTAAATTCTTTGAAAATGAAAGGGGCAGACATGGTACAAAAGTACGGTATCTGGCGGTTTTTTAAGGGCGTGAACAAACTTATTTGAGGCAGTATTTTCTTCGCTTTAGAGTTATTTTCTTAGGAGTCGAGCTTATTTAAGGCTGCCTGCTGTTCTGGTTTCACTGCCGGTTTGATCCAAGAGGGCATCGCCTAATTTTAGCCGCATATCTGCAGCCAAAGATTGTATTTTGTTTACCACATCTGGATGAAATTGCGCCACATTGGTGCGTTCGGCTTCATCTGTTGGCAGGTGGTACAATTCAATTTCCTTCATGTCAATAAAGGCGTATTGTCCAGGTAAGCCGTCTGCGCCTTGTGGCTGCCCAGCCATGGTTCTATAGCGGTGGGGAAAATACATTTTCCAATCTCCATAGCGTACCCCAAAAAGTTCATTAACCCTGTAGTAAAAGAAATAGGCTTCTTGAGGGCTTTCTTGGCTTTCTCCGCTGAGTACCTGCATGACATTTTTTCCATCGATAGGATGATTGGGTAGTTTTCCATCTGTTAATGCAGCTACAGTAGGCATAATGTCTATTCCCATAACAGGTGTGTGAACAAGGGTTCCCGCAGGAATTTTTCTAGGGTATTTCACTACAAACGGTTCCCTTTGTCCCCCTTCCCAAGCGGTACCTTTTCCTTCTCTAAAAGGTGTTGCGCTTCCTGCGTGATTGCCGTATGCGAGCCAAGGTCCGTTGTCTGAAGTAAAAATAACCATAGTGTCCTCCTCTAGTCCGTTTACTTTAAGTGCATTTAATATTTCTCCTACTGACCAATCCAATTCCATAATCACGTCTCCATAGAGCCCGTTTTTGGACTTGCCTTTAAATTTTTCAGAAACATAGAGGGGTACATGAGGTTGGGGATGGGCCACATATAAAAAGAAAGGCTGGTCTTTTTTAGCGTGTATAAATGATACGGCTCTTTGGGTGAGTTGGGTAGTGAGTTGAGACTGGTCTGTGAGGGTGTCTAAAACCTGTCCATTCTCCAATAAGGGAAGCGCTTTAAAGTCAAAAACAGGGCCTTGTTGTGGGTGTAAAGGCCACATATCATTGGAGTATGGTATGCCAAAATAGTCTTCAAACCCGTGCTCATTTGGAAGAAATTCAGGGGCGTCTCCCAAATGCCATTTTCCATATATAGCCGTAGCATAACCCGCTGCTTTAAGCATTTCTGCCATAGTGAGTTCTGCTGGGTTTAAGCCTTTTTTTGCTTCTGGCATAAAAGCGTTGTGAATACCTATCCTATTGGGATAACAGCCAGTAAGAATTCCAGCCCTAGAGGCAGAACATACGGCTTGAGGCGCATAATATTGGGTAAGCAGCGCCCCTTCTTTGGCCATTTGGTCTAAATGGGGTGTTTTAAAATCTTTGGCACCAAAAGCGCCTAGGTCTGCATAACCTTGGTCATCTGTAAGGATTAGTATAATATTGGGGCTTTTCTCTCGATTATTAGGGGTGTTGGCTACTTCTATAGGTGCTTGTTTACAGCCCGTTAAAAAGATTAAAAAAAGCCATAAAAAGGAAAGCTGCGTTTTCATAAGTGTGAAATTGATCACTTAAAGCTACGCAATATTTTTAGATGGGCTTAGGGGTTTTAGACCAACAGCACTAGTCGGCTCCTAAATATAAGGCTACAAGTCCGTCTGGAGTGGTTACCTCTATGGTATTGTTCTCGCGATCTACCTTAGTGATAATCTGGTCTGTAATGGGAATAAGTAATTCTTTGTCTTCTTTTTTGGCAATGAATAAAGCCTGACTTACAGTGTCATTTACAGCGGTAATCTGACCAATATCGCCATGGACTTTATCTAAAAGGGTGAAGCCAATAATTTCGTGGTAATAAAATTTATTTCCAGTGAGTTTTGGAAGTAAGCTTAGGGGTAGGAAGAGTGCTGCACCCATGATCTTGTCTGCAGCAGCTTCATCTTCTACGGCCTCAAAACGGACCCTGAGGAGGCTAGACTTATGAAGGGAACATTTTTCAATAAAAAATGGAACCAGGCTGTCTCTGAGAGAGACAAATACTGATTCCATGTTTTCGTATAGGTCGGGCTCATCTGCGTCTAGCTTTATGAGTACCTCTCCTTTAAAACTGTATTTTGAAACAATTTTGCCTAAGTAGAAACAATCTTCCTTACGCATCCTTGTTTTATATTAAGCTTCTTTGGTTTCTTCACCAGCTGCTTCTTCAGCAGGCGCTTCTTCAGTAGCAACAACTTCTTCAGCAACAACTTCTTCAGTAGCAACCGCTTCTTCAGCAACCGCTTCTTCAGCAACAACTTCTTCTGTAGCAGCAACTTCAGCAGCAGCAGCGGCTTCAGTAGCGGCAATTTCTGCAGCTTCAGCAGCAGCAACTTCAGCAGCAGCTTCAGCTTCTAGTGCTTGTGCGTCAGAAACACGCTTTTCATTAACAGCTTTTTCAGCAGCCAATGCTTTTGCTTTTTCTACTTCTTGCTCTTGAGTAAGACCAGAAACTTTTGCAGCAACAGCAGCATCTTTTTCAGCCACCCATGCGTTGAATTTTTCTGCTACTTGCTCTTCAGTTAAAGCACCTTTTCTAAGTCCTCCTAAAAGGTGGTGCTTTAATAAAGCGCCTTTGTAAGACAACAAACGTTTTGCAGTGTCAGAAGGCTGTGCTCCATTAGTCAACCATTTTACAGCACCATCTACATTTAAGTCAATAGTGGCTGGGTTGGTGTTAGGATTGTAGATTCCTAATT